>Ga0172371_10009416_pt1 | contig 13415 bp, 11 predicted proteins | sample Lak12m_FD_114543 | JGI IMG/M metagenome (GOLD analysis project Ga0172371, IMG submission 114543) | Freshwater microbial communities from Kabuno Bay, South-Kivu, Congo - kab_022012_12m | ecosystem: Environmental > Aquatic > Freshwater > Lake | place: Democratic Republic of the Congo: South-Kivu... | reverse complement strand
ATCCGGCCGCGGCGACGCCGAACGCTGCTACACGGAAGGAACAAATACCCTCGACTGGGCCCCGGTCACTGCCACCAACTGGGCCAACGGTTCTTTTGGCGACGCGGAAAGACAGGCGTGGCTCTCTGTGAAAGGGTTCCGTCTCCCCATGGTTAATTGCCCGGCCAACGCGATAACCACCAACGCCTTCGGCGAATTCTTCAAAGCCGCATCATGGTCGGGCATGACCAACCTCCCTTATGGCTTCGGTCGAAACACATTTGACGGCACAGACGCAAACTGCAGGGATACTTTCGGGAAGACCAGCCAGAAAACATCCCCCGTTGGATACTTCAACGGGAACGAACAACTGGGCACCAGGCTTACCCACAGAAACGAGAACTATTACGGAATATTCGACCTCAGCGGGAACGCGGCCGAATGGATGAACGATTTCGGAGCCAGCGGCAGCGTCGAAACCAGGACTCTTTGCGGGGGTTCATGGGCAGAAGCGCCAATCCCGGTAAACAAGGGAGCGCCCGCACAGGCCTCCACCACCAGCACATCCGGGGGAATTCGCCCGGCTACAACCTATCTTCCACTCGAATATCTGCGGATCCATATACTGTACAGCTTCTTCCTGGACCAGGCTGGCGCAGAAAAACTGCCCCAGGAGGAAGCCCTTCCTTTCACCATCCCGCAGCCTTCATCCCCTGAAACACTCCCATTTGCCGAAACAGGAGAAAAGAAAGAGCCAAAGGTTGACATGTCAACTCCGCAGAAAAAGTCCGACAATGTTACCCCCGATGGAATAACTTATAAGCCCGGTGACAGAACAACCACAACAGAAACAAGTCCGGCAGAAGTGCCTTCAGGAGGAGCACCAGAAGCGCTTCCGGCAGAAGCAAACCCGCCTCCTGGCGCACCCGGTATCATCAATCCGCCTCCGATAAGCCCGGGCGGAGTTTAAGGAAATTATATGCTGATTTTCATGCTGCTTACAGTCACTCTCGTTTCCACAGCCTTCCTTGGCGCGGGAATATTCCCTTTTACAATAGCAGTAATCGCCGCCGTTCTCTGCATTGCATGCATCTTCTTCTGCCGCGACAACAAACCTTCGTCCAGGATCATGACATTGCTCTCCTCTGCGCTGGTCCTGTTTCTAACGGCAACAGTTATCCCCCTGCCATGCAGTATCACAGGCGCCATGCGCGCAGAACAGGATTCACTGGCAGATAAAGCCGTAAGATCAGCGGAAAGGCTCGGCATCACAAAGGAGCCGGCATCAACGTTGTTTTCCATAACAAGAAACCGTGCCGGAACCGCGAGGGTGATCCTCCTGATTATTGCCGGTTTCTGCGCCGCATCATTGAGCTCACGCCTGCCCTGCCCATGGAAGGAAAGATTTCTGAAGTTCCTGGTGCTTTTGGGCATTGTGCTTGCCGTTGCCGGCCTTGTCTCCCAGTGGATACTGCCGCAGGGTAAAACCATCTGGTGGCTGTTTCCAGTCCCGCATGGCAGACCTGTCGGCTGTTTCATAAACCGCAACCATTTCGGGGGCTACGCGGCAATGATGTGCGCGCCCGCACTTTTCCTGCTGATTGCCAGCCTTGAAAAGAAACAGTTTGCCGCCACATTAACATGGTCTGCGGGCCTTGCCGCTATGAGCTTCGCTGTACTTATGTCCCTTTCAAAAGGCGCATGGCTCGCCTTTGCGGCATCAATGTTCATGTCCCTGCTCCTGCTGCTCCTCCAGAAAAAGTTTGTTTCTGCCATCCTCGTGGTGGCCTCGCTTGTAACCCTGGGCCTGGTTGCAATTGCTGTTCCCAGCCGTTCCCTGGGCGAACGGCTGGCTTCGCTGAAAAACCTGCCGGCAACCACCAGCGCAAGTATGCGGCTGTCCACCTGGCGCGACAGCATTGCCGTCATCCGCGACTATCCGGTCCTCGGCGCTGGCGCCAATGCCTACAGAATGGTATTCCCCCAGTACAGGACCGCCACAACCCGGAAGCACTTCGAGCATGCCGAGAACGAGTACATCCAGGTTCCTGCCGAGTTCGGACTTCCCGCAACCTTGCTCATCATTGCCATGCTGGCCTGCGTCGCCGTGCAATGGCGCAAAACATGGCTGATCGAAAAAAACAACATGATCTCTCTCTGCCTGGGAGTCGCGCTCACAACTGTTGCCACACACGCATCGACCGATTTTGCGATACGAATCCCGCTTTACTTCCTGACGGTCACTTCAATGATCGGGCTGGTACTGTCGCCCGGCACCGGTCCAGGGCCGGACGTCCCCGGCCGGCGACGCCTGGTCGTACCCATTGCCGCGCTGGTCATCGTGCTGGCCGTCTCCTGCATGGGCAGGAAGATATATGAATTCGATTCCTCCGATGTCCTCGAAACAACTGCCGGCAGCGATGCCTGCCGCGCTATCGTATGGAGCCCCACTTCCTGGCAGGCGTGGTACCACCTGGGACGAATTTCCGTCGAAATGAAGTCCGACAGCGCGTGCCGCTTCGGCGAACGCTGCATCACCCGGGCCGCGCAATACGACCCGAAAAATTACCTTATATGGCATGAACTGTGTCTGCTCAGGCTGGGCCTGCAGGATGTCGACGGCTCAACCGAGGCTTATCACCGGGTCAAGGAACTCCGCGAATGGAAACAAATCAAGAAACTTGAGGATATTCAGCCAATCCGCTAGGTTCCAATTATGAATCACCTTCTGCTTGGAGCATTTGTTCCGTTTTCCATCACCGCAATAATCTATTTTGTCCGGCGTTCACGCGCCTCCCTGCCCATGCTTGTGCTTACACCAGTCTTCATGGCGCTGACAATGACCTGGGCCGTTGCACCCGATGTACCACGGCTGCTTGGCATGACTGACTTCTATTACAGGCTTATGCTCAACCCCCGCTGTAATATTTTCTTCTGGCATTACAGCATCGACAAGGTGGAGTCGCCATCGGCATGGTTCCCTTTACTCTTTGTCCTGATGTGGCTGCTGCTTCTTTTCGCGGCCTGGAGGGAACTCAAGATAAAGGAAAAGGACACCTGATGGCTGATTCAACCATGCATTTCACACTGGGGCTGGCGGCAGGCACCTGCATCTTCCTGCCGATGGTACTCAGGAAACTCCGCGCCGGAGAAAAGTGCGCCCCTGAAATCGGAAGGATGATTGCATCTTCTTACGCCATGGCCGTATTCGCCATTATCCCGAACCTGCTGAGGCACGCCGGACTTCCGGTAAGTTTCTGCAACGGATGGTGGATGAATCTTTTTTTCCTTAACCCGCTCATGGACAGGATTAAGCCCGGCGGCATGCTGATCGGGGAAATAATGGTCGTTGTCCTTTTCTTTGTGCACTATTCAATTACAGTCTTTGCGCTCGCAAGAACCCGTTCACGGCAAGAACTCTGAAAGCTGCAACGTCAGGTCCGGTAGCCCAAAACTGCTCTTTTTACCCGTAAAAACGCCGAAAAACCCGTTATTCGCGGGAATTTCAAGAATAATGAGATTAATGTTGCTATTACAGGCATTATTGCCGCACTCTACAAACCGCTGGCAGATAGAGAGTAGTGATCGGATAATGTTAGATTGTCAGGCGACACAGTTGCTGAGTGGCAGTCGAGAAACCCGAATGACTCGGGAACAGTCACTTAACCTCCTGAAGCAGCAGAAAGGAATAGGGTATGGCTACAAAGCTATACGTAGGTAACTTATCGTTTGACACAATGGAGGGCGACATCATGGAGCTCTTCAAGAGTGCCGGAAACGTAGTTAGCTGCAACCTGATCACTGACAAGTTCACAAGCAAATCTCGCGGATTCGCGTTCGTAGAGATGGGCTCCGAGGCCGAAGCGCAGAAAGCAATTACTGAGCTTAATGGCAAGGAACTCGATGGTCGCGCGTTGACGGTTAACGAAGCACGTCCCCGTGAAGAGCGTTCAGGGGGCGGCGGTCGCGGCGGGTTCGGTGGTGGCGGCCGTGGCGGTTACGGCGGCGGTGGCGGCGGCGGACGTGGCGGCTTCAGCCGCGGCGGTCGCTAATAGTCACATTAGTTAAGCTGATTACAGGGCGTCCTTTACCGGACGCCCTGTTTCTTTTTGCGGAACAATACTCATAACCAGCTTGGCGCTCTTTCGCGCAACCCCGCGCTTGTCATTTACCAGCGTCGCGGCATTGCGGCCATAGGACTCCCTAAGCCAGATATCCGACAACAGGCTCCGGAATGCCTGCTCAAGTTCAACGGCATCACGAACCTGCACCAGGGCCTTCGCAGAAAGGAAATCATCTACCACAGCCGCGAAATTCTCCATGTTGGGGCCGACTACAATCGGCTTCCCGTAAAGCGCAGGTTCTATTATGTTCTGTCCTCCATTCCGGGTCAGGCTCTTCCCTACAAATATGACAGACGCACATGCGTAGAAATTCTTCAATTCACCGGTAGTGTTGACAAGAAGCACATCGCAATCGACCTGCCTGCCCCCAAGCCGCCCATCCATATCGGTGCGCCTGATATAGGAAAGGCCCGCGCGCCGGATCTCCCCCTCAACTTCAGCGCTCCGTTCCGCATGCCTCGGAACCAGCACAAGCCGCAGCCCGCCAAACGCACCCTTCAGCTTCTTATAAACATCAAGGAGAACAGCTTCCTCGCCCGGCCAGGTTGATCCGCCCGTCAGTATAAGGTCTTTCGACGCCATTCCGGCAAGCTGAAGCACCTGCCTCGCCTTTTCCTCGCCATCCGGATCAAACTGGGCGACATCATATTTCGCAATGCCGACAACCATTGTCTTCGACTCGGCAGCCCCAAGGTCAACCAGCCTGTCCCTGTCCGCATCACTCTGGACAAGGAACATGTTCATCTCTCCCAGTATCTTCCTGGCAAACACTTTCAGCAGTTTATATCCCCTGTACGACGAAGCGGAAATCCTGCCGTTGATCATGGCGACCGGTATTCCCCTCTGCCTGGCATGACGGATAAGGTTCGGCCATAACTCGTTCTCGGTCAGTATCAGGGCCAACGGCTTCAATATGTCCAGCACCCGTTTTACAACAAACGGGAAATCTGACGGGTAATACAAGAGGACGTCATTGGGATTAAGGCGGCCTTCGGCAACCCTGTAACCGGTGGAAGTTGTCGTGGTCAGGACAAATGCAGCGCCCTTGTCAAGGAACCTCATCTCGTCAATAAACTTCAACGCCACATAAATCTCCCCTACGCTTACGGCGTGAACCCATATCCGTCTTTTCCCGTCAAGATGCCTTACAGTTTCCGGGGAATAAAATCCCAGCCTCTGGAGGAAATGCTTCCTGTACCCGCCCCTCTTCCACATTCGCGTGAGGAACCGCGGCAGCATCAGCGTGAACCCGACCGCGAACAATATGTTATACAAAAACCACAACATCAGCTTCTCCATGAATCTTACGCAGGAGTCTTACCTCAACATTTTATTGTCTTCTTAAATCGGCATTCGGCAATCTGAAATCGCCATTTCCTTAGGCTCTCGGGTGCGCCTCTTCGTAGACTTTCCTCAACCGGTCAATCGTAATGTGCGTATATATCTGCGTCGTCGACAGACTGGCATGACCCAGCAGTTCCTGCACGCTCCTCAAATCGGCGCCGGCATCAAGCATATGCGTCGCAAATGAATGCCTTAACGCATGCGGCGAAATATTCTGGTTCAAACCGGCGGCCACAATGTATTTCTTCATCAGCCGCTCGATAGACCTTGTCGTAAGGGCCTTTCCCCGCACATTCAGGAAGACCGGTTTCAACCTGTTCTTCTGTGGCCACAATTCAGCGGCTTTCCTCAGCATTGTCGAAAGCGCACGGCCAGCCGGCCTTCCAAGCGGCGCCAGCCTCTCCTTCTTGCCTTTACCCCGAACCTTGACAACGCCTGACAACTCATCAATCCTGTCTTCCGTAAGGCCCGCAATTTCGCTCACTCTGGCGCCGGTACTGTAAAGCAGCTCCAGTATTGCGGTGTCCCTCAGGACCACATATTCATCAAAACCCGACGGCGCGCTCAAGTTCTTTCCGCCGGTCTTCTTCGCCAGCTTTGCCGGCATCTCTATAAGCCTGCCCACCTCGGCAACCGAAAGAATCTCGGGCAGCTTCCGGCTCCTCTTTGGCGCACGCAAACCGCTGAAAGGATTTACCTCGACATACTCTTCCCGGACCAGGAACCTGTAAAACGATCTCAGGCTCGCCAGCTTCCGAGCCGTGGTCGTGGCCTCACTCCCGCGCTTCTGGAACTCGACAAGAAACTTGCGGGCGGTAAAAACATCCGCGTCATCCCACTTGATGCCGCCGGCAGCCTTGTCACCCCAGATAAATTCCACAAACTGCTCGATGTCCAGCAGGTAGTTCGAGATCGTGTGCGGGGAAGCATTCCTCTCATTACCAAGATAATCCAGAAAATGCTCCACGCACTTGTTGCTTTTAACCCGGCATGTATTCTCTGTTGTCATTGCCTGTCTCAGGATTTTTCGACCGCAGGCGCCTGGGCCTCCGCCACCGGCACGGGATTCTTGACCTGGTCCAGGTATTTCCCGTACATCTTTTTCAATGCCGCCTTCTGGCGCGGCGAAAGATACTTCTTCCGCGCGTAATGCTGCGACAGCGACAGGAAAAACAGCTTGTCATCAAACACCCTGCGGCCGCGGTTAACCGGCGGCTTCCATTCCGTCACGGAGGACATGGCCTTGAGGATCGCACCACACTCCGGGTCCTCCTGCTGCTGCTCAACGCTCCCCATTTCAAGATCGCCCTTCTGCGATTCAAAATCCGGAACCTGGGAGGAATGGGACATCACAATGCGGTCAAGCGCGCCAACCTGCCGGTCGCTGAGCCTGCGGCCCATGCTGGCCTGCGAATAGAGCGACTCGACAAATTTCTTCGCCGAGTCATCCAGGTCCAGGCCCTTGAGAAGTTCAATCTTCTTCATGGTTGATTCACGCGGCGGCTGGATCTCGGGCAGCTTGACTATGTCCGCAAAGCCGGAACTGGACAGCACGTTGTCAATACCCGGCACCGTGTCCTTGTAACGCCAGGCTATCCTGACCAGCGCCATCAATTGCCGACCGGATATCGCCTTCTTGCCCTCATCCATCTGCTTCCGGACGGATTCCACAAAAGTATTGTCACTGTATGTCTTCTTGCCCCTCTTCGATTCAGGGGCCCACTCGGTGATCTTCTGCATGGCATCAAGGATCTGCTTTACTATCGCCTGGTCGGCCGGCGGCTCTTTCATATTGACCATCCAGCCGTCGAACTTCTGATAGAACTCGGCGAGCATCGCCGTCCAATCGACAGTACCCTCCTCTATCCTGTCCAGCTGGGCCTCCATCAGGGCGGTAAATTCAACGTTGAATAACTCCCCGAGGTTCGTCACCAGCAGGTCGCTGACACTCATTCCAAGCTCTGTCGGCGACAGGGACCGTTTTTCGCGGATAACATATTTCCTCTGGTGCAGAGTGGAAATAATCGACGCATAGGTGCTCGGCCGTCCGACGCCATCTTCCTCAAGGGCACGGATAAGCGAAGCTTCACTGTAACGCGCCGGGGGCTGGGTTTCCTTGCGGTCGGCCAGCCACTCGAGGCATTCAAGGGCCTCTCCTTCCAATAGCGGCGGCAGGCGGTCCAGGTTTTCTTCGTTCTCGCCATTCTGTGCCTCCATCTGCTTCTCGATATCCGCCCCTGTTACCTTCATGTAGCCCGGGAATTTTATCTCCGAAGCAGAAGCGTGGAAGAGATAGGTGGTTTTCTGCTGCCCGGCAGGCGGCGCCTCGATTTTCGCGGTCTTCTGCTCAATCCGCGCCGGCACCATCTGGCTGGCAACAAACCGCTTCCAGATAAGCGTATAAACCTTTAGCTCGCTGATATCGAGCCGGTGCGCGACGCTGTCAGGGGTCCGCCGGACATCCGTGGGCCTTATGGCCTCGTGGGCCTCCTGCGCATTCGAACGGCTCTTGTAGAAATTCGGTTTTTCAGGAAGATACTCGGCCCCGAAACTCTCCTTTATCAACGACCGGCATGACTGCAGCGCATCCTGGGCAATCGAGAAGGAATCGGTACGCATGTAAGTGATCAGTCCGACAGGGCCATCTCCGAGATCAACGCCTTCGTACAGCTTCTGCGCAATGCTCATAGTCCTCTTCGGCTCATAACCAAAAGCGCTTGACGCCGCCTGCTGGAGACTGCTCGTGATAAAAGGAGGACCGGCCCGCCGGGAAACTTCCTTGATCGCAATTTCGGCAACCTTGAGGGAACGCCCGTCCAGGTCTTTCTTTATATTCTCGGCCTGTTCGCCGTTCTTGACTTCCGCCTTCTCGCCGTCAACCTTGACAAGCTTGATCCTGAAAGGATCGAGAGGCTCAACAAGTTTCCTGACCTTGGCGCCAAGGAGCCAGTATTCCTCCGGTATGAAATTCTTTATCTCCTTTTCCCGCTCGCAGACGAGCCGCAGGGCAACGGATTGCACCCTGCCGGCGCTCAATCCACGCCTGATACGCCGCCACAGGACAGGACTGACAGTGTAACCGACGATCCGATCCAGGATGCGGCGCGCCTGCTGGGCATTCACCCTTTTGATATCAATCTCACCGGGATGATCGAATGCCTTTCGCACCGCCGTCGGCGTAATTTCGTTATACTGGACGCGTAAGAACGTTTTCGGCGCCTTCTTGTCTTCCAGAATTGCCTTAAGGTGCCATGCGATCGCCTCACCTTCACGGTCAGGGTCGGGCGCAAGGTAGATGGAATCGCACTTTTCGGCCGCTTTCTTCAATTCATCAACAACCTTCAGCCGGGTCTTCACAAGAACGTACTTGGGTTTGAATGAATCCTTGATATCAACGCCAATGTTCTTTATCGGCAGATCACGGACATGTCCCATGGATGATTTAACAACGAAATCCCTGCCAAGGATTTTGTTTATTGTTTTTGCCTTTGCAGGCGACTCTACAATTACCAGCTTAGTTGCCATCACATACCCCCTGATTAATACGCTCCACAATGCGCCCCGGCTGCATGTGGATCATTTTCTTCATTTCCAGTCCGATCAATATGGCGGCCACGGCAGAAGGCGCCAGTCCCGACATGCGGATGAGGCCGTCAACATTCTGCTCACCGCTCTCCAGGAATCCCATAAGACATGCCTCCTCATTCGTAAGCCGTGGCGCCGGCCTGCTCTGCCCGGCGGCCCTGCCCGCGCCCGGCGGTATCAGGAACTCGTACTCGCTTATCACATCCTCAACATCAACAACAAGTTTTGCCCCGCTCTTGATGAGCTTGTGCGTTCCCTGCGAAGCCGGCGAATCAATTCTTCCGGGAACAGCAAACACGGCCCTGCCCTGCTCCAGCGCCTGGTTCACCGTAATCAACGCGCCGCTTTTCAGTCCTGCCTCAACCACGACGACGCCTTTTGAAAGGCCGCTCACGATCCTGTTGCGGATCGGAAATGTGGTCTTGTCGGGCTTCCGTCCGAACGGAAATTCCGAAATCACCGCGCCGTGCCCCGCAATCTCCTTTGCCAGGTCCTTGTTTGAAACCGGGTACAGGCAGTCCAGCCCGCTCCCGATCACCGCGATGGTGCGCCCCTTCGCCTTGATTGCAGACTTATGGGCCACGGTATCAATTCCCTCCGCAAGCCCGCTTACAACCGTAAACCCGGCGCTGGCCAGCTGAAACGCCAGTCTTTCCGCGCATTGCAGCCCGTAATTGGTCGGATGCCGCGTCCCCACTATCGCAATAGAATGCGCATCCCGGCTCTCAATCGAGCCGCTGATATAAAGCGCCAGCGGAGGATCGTGAATCTCAAGGAGCTGTCTCGGATATTCGGCGTCAATCTGCGCCACTATGCGCACGCCGGCTCCCGCCGCCCTCTCCTGTTCACCCTCCCAGTCAACACTGTCCCTCTGGTCCAGGATCGCCCCCGCGCCATCCGGCCCAATGCCCCTGACCTGCATGAGCGATTCCCTGCCGGCCTCGAAAATTGCCGCCGCCGTGCCGAGTGCGGACACAAGGGCGCGCACGCCGACAGGCCCGACCTTTTCCATCATGTTAAGGGCAATATATGCATCCCGTTCGTTCATCTGCGTCGACACCAATCGGAAAACGTCGAGCTAACTATCACACATTTCCGGCCTTGGCAAGCTTTGCCGGAACTTTTTCCTTCAGGAAGCAAAACAATGGGTGATTGGAGTATGAAAAAATATTTCCGTAATCTTAGTTCCGCCCCGGCACAGCGCATACGCGTCAACCTAAGCCGGAGCCTATTAACCAGAAAAATGCGAAGTTTAGCGAACACCAATTTGGACTGCGGCGGCTCGACGCCGCTTTTCTTGGACATCCCACATCTTATCAATCCGAAACGAAGGTACGTCGAGCCGTACCTAATGAAAGCGCTGTCGAGCCAGCGCACTCCAAAATATTCCTTTTCATCGGCAACTCTTTGCATCTCAATGTTTTCCTCCTTAGGTTGACGCGCATGCGACCCCTCGGGACGGATGGTTAACTATGCCTGCATTTTGGTTCGCCTGACCTGCACATAGCGTGCGTGCCTTGGCGGACGACGCGAAAGCCCGGTTGGTAAAACCTGAATATTGTCTGGTTGCCGCGCGCTATGCGCGGTCCTGGTTCACCTGCCCGCCGCCGGCGGCATCGCCAGGCGGGGTTGATGGAGATATTGTTCTCAGTCCGTCCAGGAGATTCTTGATGAGATTCGCATTGTCTTTTGCCATGCTCAGGACGTTAGCCTGCATCTGGGCGCTGAAACTGACGGTCTTTGATGTCATCATATCGAGCGAAGTCATGATCAGCTCAAGAGGCTCGGAGATATCACGCAGTACGTCTGATATCGTGCTCAGCACCTGCTTCCGCGTGAGACTGATATCCTTACCGCCGCTCCTGGCATTGGCCTCGGCAGCCCCGACCACATTCTCATCCGACCTGATACTGTCGACCAGGTTACCGATCATGACGCCGGTATGTCCTGTCAGCCGCTGGACCTCCCCGTTCACTTCCTCAAGAATGTTCCACATTTTTTTTGCATCTTCATCCTGCTGTGCCTTCGACATCTTGGAGAATTCCCTCTCCATGGTGTCGAGCAGCGCATCCAGGCGGCTTATTGCATCCATGATATGAGGGTTCGAAAAACCGCCGCCCGGACCCTCCTGGCCTCCACCGCCGCTTTTAATAATCATGCCCTGCCAGCCAGGCATCCTGATTCCTTTTTCAGCAAACTTCTTCTGCAACACGGTCTCGCAGGTTTCAGCCTTGCTCTCCTGCTGTTTCACGAATGTCATCAGGCGGTTCCGGCTGTCCTCGACCGCCTCCACCTTGCTGACATACTCGTCGGCCAGCGCATCGATCTTGACCTCATCCGTGATGTCGTCAATCGCGGATTCAACCGCGTCAATATCGTCCGCATTGGCATCCTCTGCGCTCATCTCGCGCATACGCTTGAGGATCTCCTCCTCCAGCATTATGAAATTGCGGACAGCCTTCTTGTTCCCGGTCTTTGTCTTGATCGACGGATCCTTGACGACAGCGTCCTTCATCCTCCTGAGGCAGCCTACGATAAACTCGCCCATTGTCTCGCCGCCCTGGACGTCGGCCTTCTCCCTGATTTCAGCGGCCTGCAGGATAAGCTCGGCCATTCGTTCAGGATCAGAAGCAGTCTCTTTAACAGTCTCCGCCAGCTTGTCGTCCTTGAGAAGGACATCCCCCTTCAGGAAAGCAAGGATGTCGCCAACAGTTGCTTTCCCCTCCCCTTCCCCCTCTCCATTCCCCATTTTCTCGAACTCATCCTTCGAAATGACAACCTGCGCATCGGCGATTTCGTGGAAGATAAGCTTTTTCGTCCTTATGTTCTTCGACTCAAACTTGTCCAGCACTTCGGAGAAACCGCCCAGTTGTTTCAATTCATCCGGCTTCGCGCTGATTATGTCACAGAACTTGTTGAACTCGATGCTTGTCACTCCCTCAACGACATAGAAATTATCGATACTCAGGAGCTTAAGCTGGGCAAACAGCGAGTCCAGCAGGGAATCTTTCAATTCCAGGGGCTTTCCGTTCACGGTGGGAACACTGCCAAGGATCCGCACTGTCATCTGTGGACATGTGTGGAGAAGTTCCACGAGCGTTTTGTAACAGTCGGCCATGTCCGACTCGGCATCATCCTGGGACAGCCAGTAATGCTTCACCGTGTTATTTACAATAACTGCAATCTCCTGCAGCAGTCTCCCCGCCCGGTGCAGGTCAATCTCCGGTTCTTGCTGGGGAGAAGACAGTTCAGGCGCTTTTTTCTTTATCATTTTTGCCGACATATCAACATCCTGCCGCCGCGGATTTGTTAAAAGGTTTTATGGATCCTTGAAAAGCGTCTTTTCACTTTCTTTCAGATTGTCAAACTCCTTCCTGAGAATCATCACTATCTCCTCATGGTCCAGGCCGGCGATGCTTATGCTCTTTGCGACGAATTCGGCCTGCCAGCGGGTGCTGAAACATTCCTGCGGGTTGAACCCCTTGCGGGCAAAAACAAAGGTCAGCTGGCTTACCTTCTGGAGACGCGAGGCTACGTTGATGCAGGAACCTACAAAATCCTTTCCTCCCCCGATGGCAATCACCTCACCCCGCGCTATCCCGCAACGCATCCGGACAGGCACCTTGGTAAGGCTCTTGCTCATTTCAGGAAGGAATTCATCAACGTATGACCTGCACACCCTGTGGAGGTTGACGACAATGTTGCCGAGCGAGGCAGGACCCAGGCCGGACGTATCCCACAGGAACAGGATGCCGTCGCCGAGGAACTTGGCGAAGAAAGGAAATTTACCCCAGAGTATAACCTGGTCCTTGTGCTCCTCCTTAACGAATGCACCGGTGAGCCTGAAGAAGAGCCAGTGCAGGAGCTGGTCGAGGTATTCCGGAATCACAAGCTGCGGGTCTATCTGGTTGCAGAAAGAAGTGAATCCTTCGAGGTCAAAGAATGCGGCAAGAGACTCAAAATGCTTTCCCTCCCTTGCCATATCGCCAAGCCCGAGGATACCTGCATTGAAACGCTGGAATTCCGATCTGGACAGACTCAGGTGCTTGAACTTCCCCTGCACGGTATACATGTCGTACTGCAAACCGACCAAGCCCATAGTCTTCTCCCGGAGTTAGGAGCCGATGCTGGCAGGAACATATTCCAATTTACCCGCAATGTCAAAAGCTTCCTCGAGTGCTGACTTTGCGCGGCATTGGCGGGCTGGCCTTAGCGTAGCTTTGCGTTGGAAAATCTGAAAAGAAGAGTCTTTCCGCCTGCGGCGGATAATGCTTCCCTTTTGATGCTACTATTCGGTCTAAAACTCTTGGCTTTCACATTCAGTTTGCTACAACTCGCACGGCATTATTATGAAGAACAACATAAACCAGGTCTGCGCTGCTT
>Ga0172371_10009415_pt1 | contig 13417 bp, 20 predicted proteins | sample Lak12m_FD_114543 | JGI IMG/M metagenome (GOLD analysis project Ga0172371, IMG submission 114543) | Freshwater microbial communities from Kabuno Bay, South-Kivu, Congo - kab_022012_12m | ecosystem: Environmental > Aquatic > Freshwater > Lake | place: Democratic Republic of the Congo: South-Kivu... | reverse complement strand
GTGAATAAACTAAAAGAAACAATACTTAATGACATAAAGAAAATGTCATATTTGGAATTTCGTAAATGGCGAGAATCCTAAAAAAATAATTCAATGCAGGAACGTTTGTTCGGAACGTTCTTGCATTGGTTACTAACGGTAGTTTTGTTGAGATTGCATATTATGAAAATGAGGAGATAATGAAGCCTTGGAGCTGTAAAAATTGCAGGTTATGGTAAAAACAATGGCTATTATTCCTCAAATCTAAAAATGGTAGTTACAAATGATGCCGATTTTAAAAGGATTTACGACATTAAAAAATGTCAAGTAATTTCGGACCGTTAGTTTTTATTGACGAATTAATTTATAAATTGTGTAAAAATGAAAATAAGTAATACAAAGGCAATTTGCAAAAAAGGTAAACATGGCATGACTAAGCATGGCATTTATTCATATAAAAATGGTAGTGTTGTTAGCATCGTTTGTTTAGAATGTGCTAAGGAACGAAAAAATGTTCGTCGTCAAGACAAAGAAAAATACGAGCATGATAAAGCATACTCTAAGCAATGGCATAAAGATAACAGAGACAAACTTCGCCAGAATCGTCGTGTTTTGAGAATCAAACAACAAGAACAAAGAAAAAGAAGAGTTGAAAATTATTTTAAGGAGATGAAGCCTGAAATAATGAGACTATTAAAAACTCTCGAATCTACATTGACTTTTAAACAAATAAAAAGCCACTGTTATCGGTTTAACATTACTTCTATTTATAAAATAAAGGAATTCATTATAAACAACAAGAGAAGTCAATTATTGTATCGCGAAGCATACATGCAATCATATGTTGTGAAATATGCTTGGGGAATTGCCGGCAATGGATTTAATAATTATTCTTTGTTGCCTGAACGAACAAAAGAAAAAATAAGAAAGGAATACAAGGATAAAGCCAAAGAAATTGTCAATAAAAAAATGGCTGAACTTTGTGCACATATTTGAAAAATTAGTTTATATTTGCCATAATGATAAGTCTAAAAGCTCACAAACTTTTAAGAAATCCTATTATTCGGAAGGAAATCATCGCAAGATTGCATAAAATAAGAAGAGCAAGAGAAAGAGGATTTATTAGGTTAAGAGATATAGTCAATAGAAGATATAGTTTAAAAACAAAAGAACTTTAATTTAATAACTAAGAGGACTTGTCGCTTCGAAAGAAGAGGAACTTCAGGACATCTCTGCTAAATGCGGGAGGGCTAAACCCCGATACTACCGCAGAGGATGCGAGCCAAACAGACCGAGACGGAAAGCAGGTCAATGAGGTCGGGTTGGTGCTTAGAGAAATGACGAGATAAAACAGAATCCTGGGTACGCTCAAGTTATTTTTTAAAAATATTTTATGGCAGAAAACAGAGGTAACCGAAATCGAAGAACTTCTTTGGAACAACTACAGAAGTTCCCATTATCTGAAGAAGAGAAAATCAATTATTTTAGAATTGCATTAGGACTTCAAAAAATTGGAGTTGATAATGAAACTGCGGACCGCATCATACAAACATATGAAGCGGTAACTCATTTGGGAGGGAATTTTAGTATTCATGATGCCGTTGACATAGAATTATCTCTTGATAGAAAATATCGTAAGAAGGATGTTGTAGTAAGGGCACAACCAAGGGATGAAGATGTACAATGAAAACTTTAGACCTGACCAGCTTAAATTAAACTTTTTTCTGCACAGATTTGGATGAAGATATGAAAATTATTGTGTTGGATTTAATAAAGACCAAGAACACTTATTTATATTTGGGACGAAATATCAATTGAAGAATACTCATTTATAGTTAAAAATGAAAGCTGAATTACAAAAGAAATTAGTTAGCAAATATCCTGAATTTTTTCAGTATTTGCAGGAGAATGAAACTCCTATGATCGATCCAGCCCAACCTGTTATGCATGAAGTAAACAAACTTCTGAATCAGGAAAAAATAGTATTGCCTATGCAGTTTGGCTTTGAATGTGGCGATGGGTGGTATTGGCTTTTAGACCAATTAATGGAAACTATTTACTCTTATTGTAAGAATAATAATAAAGAAATTCCTCATGTTTCTCAAATAAAAGAAAAATGGGGAGGTCTTTGTTTTTATGCAGGAGGAGATCAAATGATTCATGGTATGATATGGCTTGCAGAACATATGTCATACAGTATTTGTGAAACATGCGGAACAAATCGTAATGTAGGCCAAACTGAAGGTTGGGTCTATACAATATGCGAAGAATGCAGAGAGAAAAATCCAAGAGCCAAAGAATTGCCATTTAAACTACGCAAAATATGAAAAAGATTTTAATTTTACTCGCATCTTTAGTCTTAGTTAGTTGTGCTATTACATTAACGAAGATTTTACTCTTATTGACCGTTCAGAAACTACCAGTATAAAAGACAATTCTCCTGTAACTGTTTGGACTTGGGTAATCAAGCGTAACATAACATCAGGAGATAGCATTGAAATCGCGAAAATTTCAAATCTATCGACAATTGATGAACAGTCATGCAGATGTGGAGATGCCAAAGTTTTTACGATTAATAATGAATTATGGTACAACAAAAAAGTAGGTGATAATTTACATTTTGATTATATTCGCAGAACCAGGTTCTTTAAAGTAGTTAAATCCTATGAATCTCAATCAACCTTACCTATTGCAGAACCGCAATCGCAAGTTTCAACAACCAATGTACCTATAGGTGATCTTGAAACTGAAAGGAAAATAATGGAATTAGAACGTCAGAAAATACAGATAGAATTAGAATTAGAAAAATTAAAAATTAAGTAAATGTCAAATTCAAAAGCAACTTCGAGTGGTGTGTCATTAGCAACAGTTTTAGTTGCTATATTCGTAGTTCTAAAATTGACACATGTAATTAACTGGTCTTGGTGGTGGGTATTCTCACCATGGTGGATTGGACTTGCTATATTCGTAGCAATATTAGCAGTGGTTCTAGTGGTTGGTCTAGTTGCCGGCGTATTATTATTATTAAAAAAATTATGAGATGAGCAAAATAACTACTTATGAAAGATTACCCGAAGACCTTGGCGGTTTTGAAGTTGAAGTATTTTGGGAACTTGGTGATCAATATGATGAAGCAGGAGATGGTCATTGCTTCATGCACTTTGTTGAAGGATATTCACCATCCGGATATAAATTCTCTGGTTCAACTTCTGTTGTCGACGGAGAATGGAGTGATGTTGATGATATAGAGTTTGAAGGAGAAGAATGAGAGATTGTGTTACCAATTTGATTCTTTTTATAACTTTATTATTCATAACTCTTTTATTTGGATGGCTTGGATTAATAACGTTAGCAGGAATTTATATTGCTGGATTTTTTAACCTTTTAAACAAAATGAAAACACAAAAACGAATTATTTTAGTTGGACCTACTGCGTCAGGAAAAAATTTCATCAGATCTAAATTTGCAGAAAAGGGATTTAGTTTCGATGTATCATACACAACCAGAGAACCCAGAGAAGGAGAAGAATTTGGAGTAGATTATAATTTTATTTTCGAAAAAGACTTCAAAAAAATGATCAAGGATGAAGCCTTTTATGAGTGGGTTGAATATAATGGAAACTATTATGGAACAGGATTATGGGAATTTAAACACTCAGATATTTTCATAATGGAAACTGATGGTATTAAACATCTCAAACCCAAACATCGCAAAAAATCTTTGGTCATGTTTGTTAATACCCCTGAAAACATTCGAATCGAAAGAATGAAAGAAAGAGGATGGAACGAAGAAAAAATTGCTAATCGTATAAAGACAGATAAAGAAAAATTTGATAATTTTACTGACTTTGATTTGCAAATACAATCAATATATTAAATAATAATCTTTATTTATGATTCATCCTATTCTTACATATGGAAATAGTATGTTGACTCAGAAGTCTGGAGAAATACCACAAAATTTTCCAAATATTCATGAGTTGATCAATGATATGTTTGAAACCATGTTAAAGGCTAATGGTATAGGACTATCAGCTATTCAAATAGGAGTTCCTTTACGAATTTTTGTCATCGAAGTAAGAAAAAATAGAGCAGATGATTTTGGGTTTAGAGGAATATTTATTAATCCATACATTAGAAAAGAATTTGGCGATAAAGTAAAATTTAATGAAGGATGCCTTTCTGTGCCAATGATTTCTGCTGTCGTAGAAAGAAGTGCCGCAATAGAATTAGAATACTACGATGAATATTGGAAAAAACATGTTGAAAAATTTGATGGTATGGCAGCACGAATAATTCAGCATGAATACGATCATTTAGAGGGTATCATTTATGTTGAAAGATTAAACCCACTTTGGAAAGAAGCACTTCAAGTACCATTACAAGAGATTAAAGATAAAAAATTCGAAGTGAATTATCTGATAAAATAATCTCAAAATTTTTTTTATTCTCGATTTTTTGTTTATATTAGCAAAAAATTATTAACGAACAAATAACACAACTATGAAAGGTATATTTATTGCTATTGGTCTATTTTTAATATTGGGAATTGGAATTGCTATATGGGCAATCGACGTTTCCAATAATGAAAAACGTCTCGTCAACCAGATGGACGCTCAAAAAGAAATTATCGGCCTATACTTCGACAAAATGTGGAAAATACTTAAGGAGAAAGCTGGTGTTGCTGACGCTGCTAAAGAAGCCTTTAAGGAAATCTATGTTCCCCTTATTGAAGGCCGTTATTCCCAGGGAGATGGAACTCTTATGAAGTGGATTACAGAACAGAATCCAACCTTTGATCTATCCCTTTATAAAGATGTTCAAAATTCAATCGAAACTGAACGTAATGGTTTCTTTGTTGAACAAGCTAAAATGACCGACATGAACCAGGAACATGAAAATATGCGCGATTTATTTCCACGTAGTATAATTTGTGGAAAACGCCCGGCATACGATTACAAACCTATTATATCAGCAGCACTGACCAAAGAAGTTCAGCGTACCAGTGAAGAAAATGATATAGAGTTATTTCCTAAAAAAGATGGAAAGTAATAAATTCATTTCAAAGTATTGTCAGGGAGAAAAATGTGGAATGTGTTGGAGCCAGGAACATAAACTGACCCCAGCCACTCACAAAGTCGAAGAAACTATTTTCGACGACGATCCTCTCAGTCCCAGACATCCATTAACAATGTACGTTTGTGACAGACATTTCAGAAGTATTTTCGGATCACCCAAACAGAACGCTTAAATGCTTATTTACCTAACACTTCTAATCCCCATATTTACCACACTTGGATTTTATCTTTTTTACAGACATAGATTCATGTGGTGGGAATTCTTCATTCCAATCGGAAGCACATTAGTAATAATCGTATTAACTAAATTAATATTTGATACCGCTAATGTTAACTTTGATGAATGGTGGGGGTCTACTGTTGTAGAAGTGTATGAGGAAGAACCTTGGAACGAATGGATTCATAGAACATGCGAAGATTGTTGGACAGATTCAGATGGTGATGAACATTGTGTCGAATATGATTGTTCTTATCAAAGTGATCATGGCCCATCTTGGTATATGATGACAAACATAGGTGAAGCAATTTCAATTACGGAATCCGAATACGAACACATGAAAAAATTATGGGGACAGCCAAGAGTTTCGGTCAGAGAAATAAGAAATCATAGTCCGCGAGATTATGCTGTTGGTTCCAGGGGAACAAAATTTGAAGATAAAAGAGTTGGACAAATTTCATATACTTATAAATGTTCTTGGAATTTTGTAGATTCAACTCGTGTTCCGTTCGTTTCAAGAAGAAGCTACAAGAACAGAGTAAAGGCTTCTGATCTAACAGTATTCAATATTTCTATTGTTGATGAAACAACAGCAGACAGTTTGAAATTATTTAAATATCCTGAAAAGGGGCCAAGAGGAAATCAAGGATTATATTTTCCAACAATACTCGGGGGAAATATTTCGGAAGATGTTCATCAGTTATTCCGGCAGCTAAATGGCAAATTTGGGGTGAGTGACTCCCTACGTCTTTGGGTACTTATATATCCAAAAGGCACTCCTGCCGTTAACGCGTCGTATCAAGAAAACTACTGGGTTAAGGGAAATAAAAATGAAATAGTTATATGTCTAAGTTTAGATCAGAATAACCACCTGCAATGGGTTCATTCATTTTCATGGGGAATGCCTACAGGAATAACTGAAGCAACAAAGATGCAAGCTATTTCTATTGAAACATTTGACCACAATGGCTGGGTTAATTATGCTAAGTGGCTTGATGAAAATCTGCATACTTATAAACAAAGGGACTTTAATAAAGAATTTTCTTACATAAAATTAAAACCAACTAAGGCTTCTATTATAATTATTATTATATTAGCCATCATAATCTCTGTAGGAACCAATTTTTGGGCAATTTATAACGAAATAAATGATCATGAAGAAACAGGTAATCGTAATTAGGACACATTCGTTCGTAGACGTAATTACTAATAGCTCATCAGAACTATTCGTTTTGGGCGAAGCTAAATCCATTGATGCAGTAAAAGAGCTGCTTCAGGTCATGCTTGATCATTGGAATCAAATGGCTGCACAAGGAATATTTGGACCTCAACACGTATCGAATGAAAGATACTCATTATCAACAAATGAGAAAGCAGAATATAAACCTGTTAAAAAATGGGATGATACATTCGGCCGAATTTACATTTATACCGAAGCACGATACAATGCTGATATAGCAGAAATGGAAAAATTTAAAAGAGAAAATCCAAAAGCAGATTGGGATTCAGGTTGGGGTTATGAGAAAAAAGAAAACATTGGCAAGATTATGATTGAAAGTGAAAGTGATAATTCTATTCCGCATGAAATGTTTGAATGGATCGAATTAGCTTTTGGTTGGAATACACAAAGATACCATTTAGGATAATATGGCAACACAATTAACTACCAAAAAGGAATTCCTTGAACTCCTTGCAAAGGAAATAAAGGATGATGAAGTCATTCTATTTACCACTGAATTTGAAGGACAAGCGTATGCAGCGTCAAAAAGAAACCCGTATATCAGATTACCCTTTGCATTCTCAGGTGATGCTCTTAAAGATTCTGAAGGATTAAATCATATACTTAAGCATACATTATTTGCTGCTATGGTTGTTCCAAAGGATAAATTAACTGATAAAGCTCTTGAACTTTTAAATAATCAAAAATGAAAATAAAAATTCCACTTCATTCCACAACGGATTTGATTACAAATTCATCTACTATTATTTTTACATACAGTGAGAATTCTGTTGGAGCTCTCAAACAAATGATTGATGAGCTGTTTAAAACTTTCAGTATCGATAAAACCTGCGAAGATGTTTTCGATACAGTGATTACCTGCGAAGATTCTTGGCCTTATGAACAATATCTTGAAGAAAATGAGGTTGAGGGTGTGAATGCTGATGACATCAGTCAGATACTTGCGGATGTACAGGCAGGAAAAACCCCTAAGCCAGATTGGTTTAAAGAGGCTGAACAAACAACAGAAAGTTGTTGTGATTACACACCAACTACCATTCTCACCCTTATTCCTAAGGCTGCAGAGTACGAGAGACTCGGAAATTTAGTAACAAACTTTTTATACTCACCCAATCATGAAGCAACAAGAGATGGTTAAAATCCCAGTGCATTCTCAGATTGATTTGATTACAAATTCATCAACTGAGATATTTGTTCATAGTGAAAATTCTATTGAACCGGCCCGTGCACTATTGGCTGAACTTCTAAAAATGGAAGGTTCAGACAAAAAAGTTGATGATGTATTCGAAATTTCTACCAGAATGGAAGAATGGAATCTGGAACAGATGATCGAGTATGGAAGCGAAGATATCGATTGTGATGAACTTCAGGAATCACTTGGTATCGATCCTAAATTGCCTTATAAAGAAAAAGAAAAGGCTATCAAAAATGTTGTAAAGGAACTCATGGATGGAACTCGTCCTATACCCGAAGAAATTGAAGATGACAATTCAGGTGTTCAGACATTTCTTGTAGTTAAGGCAAAGGACCCGAAATACAGCAAGTTCCTGGACCTGTTGGTGAAGCTTGTTTATTCACCAGATTGGTATGAATACAGTGACAATTAAAACACATAAAGATGTAATACAATTATGCATTGAACTCCTCGTACTGTTAATATCAATTTACTATATAACAGTTGTAATTCATTTCCTTGGATTTAATATCTTTAAGGGAAAGAAGATTGAATTCGGAAAAGCATTTATTCCGTTCTACGCGTGGATTACCCGAAATATAAATGAAGGAAATCTTGAGAACTTTGAAGAAGAAACTCCGGAAGAACCGAAGGTTTCTGAAGAACCAAAAACTAAAAAATAAATATGTACAAAGAAAACGAAATTTACAAAATTGTGCCGAATGAACCGGTTACTGAAACTCAAAGAGGGAGGAAACCGTCAGCGTTCAGATCCAAAGTTGATAAAACTTTAGGTTCTATGGCAACACCAAACTTCAGAATGTGCTTAGCAGCTATGCTTGCATGTTTGGAAATAAAACTGGAAAGCAATTTGCAACCAAAAAATACAAGCATGGTGTGAAGGTTTCACGTGTTTGGTAAACATTTCGTTGAAAATAAATCCCTCTAGATTTTTTATTTAGAGGGATTTTTTTTATATTTGCATGTAATGACTAAATTAAACTCACATGATTAAAACCAGAATTTTCCCTGAACACAATTACAAAGCCATCCATGTTAATGGCAAAACAATTCGTATCGCTCTTAACCCTAAGAGGCCTATAGATGAACTCAGTTATCCTGAATTCTATGATGTAAAGGTGACACCATATTGCGAAGGAAACTGTCCCTATTGTTACCAAAATAGCCTGGATACGAACAGCCACCCAAAGGACATCATCAAAAGATTTCTTGCTTTTTTTGGTCCTATGAATTCGAATCAAAAACCATTCCAAATTGCCTTTGGCGGTGGTGAACCAACAACCCATCCTGATTTTATTGAACTCATGAAAGTTTGTTATGATATGGGAATTATGCCCAATTATACTACAAATGGAATGTGGTCTGCTTCATCAGAAGAAAATCAGAAAAAACTTCTTGAAGCTACAAAACAATGGTGTGGTGGTGTTGCTGTTTCAACCCATCCGCATTTGAGCCAGTTTTGGGAAGCTGCAACCAATCTCTATATAAAAGAGAACATCTTCACTAATCTTCATATAATTATAGGTGATCGTTATTCAATTGATGATTTCGCAAGAGTCTATAAATTGTACAAAGGATTTGTGAAGTATTTCGTTTTGCTTCCCCTTACTGCGCAAGGAAGAGCAACAGAATCCTTTGTAGATTGGGAATATTTCAAGGATAAGATTGATGGAAGCCCTGCTGACATAGCATTCGGAGCCAACTTCTATCCTTATCTTTGCAAAGACCCCAAAAGATTTACGGTTTCTCTTTATGAGCCGGAAATCATGTCTGCTTATCTTGATTTAGAAGATATGAAAGTTTACAAATCAAGTTTTAGTTCTTGCGAAAAAAAAGTTGGTGACACTAAATTTCAGGAGGAAGTAACATGTCAATTGGAGAAATAATTTATGGAATAGTAACTCCCGCACTTATATCGTTTCCTATTGTGTTAGCTTGTCGAAAATTTTTTAAGTGGAAGTTAGATACATGCACGACTTCTTGATTATATTGAAAAAACGTATGGCAAAAAAGAAGTTTAAATCGTGCCAGGAATTAGTAGAATCCTGGGAAGAAAAAATGATGCAAGACTTGGAAAAAAGACCTCGTCTTGTTTTGAACAGGATTAAAACCCCTGATGGAACTATCATTACATCATATCATGTCCATGATTATGTAACTCATTTGGACAAGAATGGTAATGAATACATGGTTGATGGCGGATTGGATTATCTTCGTAGAAATGTTTATGAAGATGCTCCATATGAAGAGATGTCAGTAACAACCGAAGCTCCGTTTGAACAGATTCGCGAATCTATGCATTGGGGAACATATGGAAAAAAAGGTGACCAACCATTAAGATATGTTACCATTAGTCAAATGGCAGATGGACATATCAAAGCTATATTAAACCAGAACATGGGTGCTAAATGGGTTCAGGAAATTCTGGAAGATGAATTGGAATATCGAGCTAAAAAAGGAATATCTATAATCGATTAACTATGGAAATTCTATCCAAAGAATTTGAACTGGAGCCGTCATTAGATTAAATGATGAAAATGGATGCATATTACGAATATGCTCTAAACTTTCATCACGAGAAAAAAGAGAATTAGCAGGATATTTGTATTTAATAATTGAATCGTTTGAAGTAACAAAATTAATTCCATGATCCGATATAAATAATCAAAACGGATCGTGAAAATTATACTTTCTTTAGACGGCGGCGGAATACGAGGAATTGTTCCAGCCGCCGTCTTGGCTTATCTAGAAGATAGAATTCAAAACACGATGGGTGACAGCAGACTAAGAATTGCTAACTTAGTAGATTTTATTGCTGGAACTTCCACTGGTTCTATTATAGGTGGATTAATGATAATTCCTCAAACATCCAAGAATAATTATGTTACCACATTATACACGATGTGGGAAATAGTCCAAATGTATTTTGAATTTGGAGGACAAGTATTTAGAAAAAACAATTTCTGGCACGATGCTAAAACTATGTGGGGAATACTTGGTCCTAGATTCCCTGAGAGTAACATAGAGACGCCTTTGCTTCAATACATGGATCACTATAAACTTAAGGATTTATTAAAACCTTGTATGTTTAGTGGATATGATATAGATAAAAGAAAGGTAATATTTTACACTAATGCTGACGAACACCAATTATATTCGGATTATTATTTAAAAGATGTTGTTCGCGGATCCGCATCCATCCCATCTATATTTCCTCCCGCCTATTTCAATGAAGGTATTCATATTAATACAGTAGTGGATGGGGGAATCTTTGCCAACAATCCTGCTTTAGCAGCATATATTGAAGTTTCTAAAACTAAATTTAAAGGAGACGATCATCCAAAAAAACACGGAACACAAGATATTTTAATGATTTCTTTGGGAACTGGAGATTATGCTAAGAAATCATACCCTCATAAAAAGACAAAAAAATGGGGAAAAGCACAATGGATTGTTCCGACACTCGACATAATGGCAACATCCCATTCAGAAGTTACTCATTATGAAATGCAAAAAATATTCGCCGCTACAAATTCTCCACAAAATTATAAAAGAATTAATCCTCCAATTGTATTAGGATCAACCAATGCCCTTGATGCATCTAAAGATAACTTATCCAAACTGTTAAAGGATGCTCAAAATTACACAAAAGAAAATAAGGATATGTTAGATGCCTTAGCTAAACAAATTTGTGATGTCAAGGGAATTTGCAATTGGAATGACATTGATTAATTTTTAACAATCCCTTAACATCTTATATTTCATAAATATTTATATATCAATTAGATATATAACCTATTTATTATCAATTCTTTCTAAGCCATATTTTTGCTGCAATACGTTTAATTTTTGCTGCCTAAGGAGCTCTATATATAATAAAAACTCTAAAAGGCATGAAAAATGTATTAATACTTGAGAGATCAAGTGAAAATCTTAAAAAGGTCAGTCAGAAAGGAAAGACTATCCTTGAAGGAGTATTCGCTGAGTTTGGAGTTGAAAACAGAAATGGACGCGTATATGAGGAAAAAGAATATCTTCCTCACTTAGAGTACTTAAAAAAGGACATTCAAGGCGGAAGTCTTTTAGGTGAACTTGACCACCCTGAAAGATTTGAAGTTGCGCTTGGTAATGTTTCACATAGAGTAACAGATTTGTGGTATGATCAGCAAAATCGTCAGGTAAAAGGTCGTATCGAAATTCTTGAAGGAACACCTAAGGGACAGATTGCAAAATCTCTTCTCGAAGCAGGAGTTCCTCTTTCTATTTCTTCACGTGCTGCGGGTACAGTAAATGAAGACAAAACCGTTTCTATTCAGCAAATTTACACCTATGACTTAGTTGCTAAGCCTGGTTTTGAAAAAGCTCAATTGGAAACTGTTAATGAAAGTGCAAGAGCAAGAATCGAAAATCAAATCAGACAATTAAACGAGTCCTACAGTAAGTTTGAAAAAGATCATAATGATCTAAAACCCGAACTAGGTATCATGAACGAACATGTTTCTATCTATGATTTAACAGACAAATACCCAGCTGTAAAACTTAGAGAAGAAGCAAAAGAACTTGTTAAAAATAAAAGCGAGAAAACAATGAATGAAAAAGTAAATGAAGAAAATGTTCAGCAATGGACTGTTTACTTTAAAAACGAACTTAGCAAAGCACAAGAAAGATTAACAGCTATTGAAAATGCAATTCTTGAAGGCGGCCAAACTAAAGATGTAAAAGCTCTTAAGGAGTATGTCGATGAATTACGTAAGTTACAGGAAAAGCATCAGAAATGGACTGGTGACATTGCTAAAAACGTTAACAAAGTAGCCACACATTCGCAAAAGTTAGCCGAAAAGAGTAACCAACATTATAAATTGACTAAGAAGATTTCTGAAACTGTTGATTTCAATGCTCAGGTTCTCAACCACACCCAGGATTGGGTTGGAAATAACGCTAAAGTTACGAATGCAATTGCCGAAACTGTTGACCATAATGCAGAGATGCTTAATGGTATTAACGAATGGAACACTCAGTTAGCTAAGGGTGTTAATGCTCTCCATGAATGGGGAACTGAAAAAGCAAAAGCTATTAATGAAATGCACGAGTGGACAGGTACGATTGCTAAAGGCTTGAATACCACCGCTAGTTGGTCTGAAGACATGTTCGGAAGAGCTATGTCAAAAGCTGACGCCAAGAAACTTATTGAGTATATCGAGTTAGTTTCTGAATCAAAAGCAGATCCTAAACTCAAGGAAAAACTCGACGAAATTCTTTCGACTCATGGAATTACCGAAAAACCTTTATCAGAATCTATGTTGACTAGCATTACTGGAGTAAAAGGCCTTGGTGTTATCACCGATGTTAAAACTACTGGTAATGAAAAAGTTGATACTGATGCTGGAAAAGACACCAAAGTCCATTTCGATGGAAAGATTATTGTTGCAAAAGCTGCAAAAGCTTCAAAGGTTGGTGGTCAGAAACCGAAAGAGTTAAATACTAAGGAAACATCAGTACCGATCCAAAATATTACTGGACAGAAATTAGGTGCTAGTGGTAAAACCAAAGGTGTTATGGTATTAGATACCACTAAGACCGCTGGTGCAAGACCTACTGTTAAAATAACTGGAGATGGTCCTTCTCCTGCGATTGTTAAAGGACAAAATCTAAAATTAGACACTAAACCAGTTGGTAAACTTAAAGAGAGCTTTGGTTCTCCAGAAGTTT
>Ga0172371_10009414_pt1 | contig 13417 bp, 14 predicted proteins | sample Lak12m_FD_114543 | JGI IMG/M metagenome (GOLD analysis project Ga0172371, IMG submission 114543) | Freshwater microbial communities from Kabuno Bay, South-Kivu, Congo - kab_022012_12m | ecosystem: Environmental > Aquatic > Freshwater > Lake | place: Democratic Republic of the Congo: South-Kivu... | reverse complement strand
GAACGGCTGTTTTCCTGAGACTGCCTATCGAGGATTCCGAGGGCCGAATGACCTCTCCCAACCTGTGAAGTCTTCGGCTGGAACTCGATCTGAACAATGCCAAGGGGCACGCGCGCCGGGAAGACGACATCGCTATTGGCTATCATTCCAGTTCTTCCCACGAATAAGGACCGGGAATGAATATGCTTCGTATGTGCCCCAGGACTCCTTTGCCCAAGACGCTCAAATAACAGATGCCCAGTTCTCGACTCAGGCGGCGGAATCTAGTATCCTGTCGCAATGAGAGATACGGAGATCCCTGAATGAATGGACGCGTTGACGTTGCCGGCTATGGCTTGGCCCCCGGCGAGGGCCTCTTCTTTATAATTGGACCGTGCGTGATCGAGTCGCGGGAACTGGTCCTGGAGGTAGCGTCGGAACTTGCCGGAATCAGCAGATCCTTGGGCGTGCCGGTGCTGTTCAAGTCTTCGTTTGACAAGGCCAATCGGACGTCTGTGGAATCTTTCAGGGGACCGGGACTCACGAGAGGCCTGGAGATCCTCACTCAGGTGCGGGAGAGGACCGGGCTGCCCGTGGTCTCGGACATACATACGCCGGATCAGGCGGCGATAGCGGGCCAGGTGTTGGATGTGATACAGATTCCTGCGTTTCTCAGCAGGCAGACGGATCTGCTGGTTGCCGCGGGTGGAACCGGCAAGGCCGTTAACATCAAGAAGGGCCAGTTTCAGGCTCCGGAGGACATGGAGCACGCCGTCAAGAAGGTGCTCAGCACGGGGAATGACAGAATCATGCTCACAGAGCGCGGGACGAGTTTCGGTTATCGCGATCTGGTTGCTGATATGCGCTCCATTCTTCGGATGAAGCGTTTCGGTTTCCCTGTCATTTTCGACGCCACACATTCAGCTCAAGTTCCAGGAGGAGGACAAGGCTGTTCCAGCGGAGACCGCGCTATCGTAGCGCCCCTTGCAAGGGCAGCCGTAGCGGCAGGCGCGGACGGAGTATTCATGGAGGTGCATCCTGACCCGGATCGCGCCCTGTGCGATGGCCCCAATTCCCTACCGCTGGTTCAGGTGGAGGCCCTGGTCAAGAATCTTCTTGAGATTCATAGGGTTGTGGCCGATGGCACGACACACGCAGAAAGCTTCGGCAAGACTTCACTGGAAGAGCCCAATGCTGACGACTCTCTGGAGACGCGGCTGAAAAAAATACGCCTGATTGTTTTTGATGTAGACGGGGTGCTCACAGACGGGCGAATTGTGTTTGCAGGCAGGGAACTGGAGATAAAATCCTTTCATGTTCGTGACGGACATGGTATAAAGATTGCTAAGCGGTGCGGTCTCGAAGTTGCCCTGGTCACCGGAAGAAGTTCCGACGTGGTGGCTCGGCGGGCGGATGAACTGGGCCTAAATCTGGTGTTCCAGCAAGTCTGGGACAAGAAGCCCGTCCTGGCCAAGCTGATGGAGGACTTCGGGTTGAAAGCGGACCAGGTGGCCGTAATCGGTGACGATGTTGTGGACATACCGCTCCTGCGGCGCGTTGGCGTCGGGGTCACCGTGCCCGAGGCTCCGGAGGAGGTCCGGCGGGAAGCCCGGTACGTCACCCGGCATCGAGGGGGCAATGGTGCAGCACGGGAAATAGTGGAAATGATCCTCCGCGCACAGGGCAAATGGGACCAGGCCCTGGCCAGGTATTACGAGTGACGATCTGCAGGGTGGAGCGCACCCTGGCATTCCAATGGATTTGACTCGGGCTTCGGAATGAACCACAAAGAGATCGAGCGCTGGTACAGGCTCAGAAACATGAAGAAAGTGGCTCAGGTCATGGTGCTGGTGACCGTGGCGGTCCTGGTTGTGGGCTACACCGCGTCGCGAGCCCTAAAAAACACGCCTGAGCCGATGAAATTGCCGGCCGGCTGCGAGACAGGTATCCGCATAGATAATTTCACTTTTTCGGCACCCGGAGCCAATCCCTGGGAACTCAAGGCAGTTTCCGCTCTGGTATCGGAATCCCTCGATAAGGTGGCACTGAACAATCCCACCGTAATCTATGAAGGCGGTAAAGGAGGCAAGATCCATCTCACGGCAAAGTGCGGCCAACTGGACAGGAAGAGCAGCAACGTCGCGGGCCAGGGAGAAGTAGCCATCCGCTACAGAGATTTCGTCTTTGCGACGGGGTCCATAAATTACCTGCATGAACGCAAGCAAGCGGAAACGTCTTCCCAGGTATCGCTGGAGGGCGGCGATCTGAGCCTTACCGGCACGGGCCTGAAGTTCTCCATCGAAAACGAGGAGATCGTAATCGAGCAGGACGTCAGGGCCCGCCTCTACGATGTGAGGTGGGTAGAACCCGGGCAGAAGCTTCCTCTGTGAGACTGGAGACCGCGAAATGAAATTTGCCGCGTCGGGATTGGGATCAGTTCTCGTTTTGATTTTGCTTGCCGTTGCGGCCTTCGGTGAGACTAGCCCCAAGAATCCCGCCAGGAATTCGGAACAGCCTCTTGACATAACAGCCAAAAAATTCACCGCCCGCAACGTTTCCGAAGGTTTGGAGGCCACCTTCGACGGCAGCGTGAAGGTGCGCCAGGGTGACATGACCCTCAGTTGCGACCGCCTGCTGATCGTGTATGACGAGACAGCGGACCAGGCCGCCAAGGGCGATCGAGTCAAGCGATTCCCGGCTGATATCCAGGCCGCGGGAAAGATCAAGACAATTACTGCCTCGGGAAACGTGAAATTCGTCCAGGGCGACCGTATGGCCGTGGCGGGAAAAGGGCTCTACGACAACGCTAAACGGACCATCACCCTCACCGAGGGGCCGCCCCGTCTCTGGCAGGGAGCCGACGTGGTCGTTGCCGACACTATCATCATTTATCTCGACGAAAACAGGACGGAACTTTTGGGGGGCGATGAAGCCGGAATCAGGGCAACTATCAACCCCGGAAAACAGAAAAAGGAGAAATAGCCGCGAACGGAAGAGAACTGAGAGCGCACGGATTGGTCAAACAATACGGCGGCCGACGCGTGGTAGACGACGTGAGTTTTCGTATCCGGTCAGGTCAGGTTGTGGGACTCTTGGGACCAAACGGAGCGGGCAAGACCACCACCTTCTACATGATAACCGGGCTCGTAAGACCGGATCAAGGAGCGGTGTACCTGGACGAGCAGGACATATCCCAGCTCCCTGTGTACCTCAGGGCCAGGTTGGGCATCAACTATCTGCCCCAGGAGACGTCGGTTTTCAGGAAACTCTCCGTGCAGGACAATATAATGGCCATCCTGGAGACAGTGGAGCCCGACAAGTCCAGGAGGGAAGAGCGACTCGATGAACTCCTGGCCGAACTGGACATATCCCAGCTTCGAAACCAGCGGGCGGACAGCCTCTCCGGAGGACAGAAGCGGCGCCTTGAAATAACTCGGGGCCTGGTGACGGATCCGAACTTTATTCTCCTGGACGAACCCTTCGCCGGACTTGATCCCATTGTGGTGCTTGAAATCCAGAAGATCATCTCTAAACTCAAGGAGCTAGGAATAGGGATAGTGGTGACCGATCACAACACTAGAGAGACTCTGGGAGTTTGTGATAAAATATATTTGTTGGACAAAGGAAGAATCCTTGAACAGGGGGACCCAAAAACCATAGCGGCTAGCGAAAAGGCCCGCGAGGTTTACCTGGGAAAACAATTCCGCATGTGACGGCCGCGAATTCAAATGGCTCTTGAAATCAGACAACAGCTACGTCAGACCCAGCAACTGGTCATGACGCCTCAGCTCCAGCAGGCGATCAAGCTGCTCCAGTACAACCATCTGGAAATGCTTACAGCGCTTGAACACGAACTGCGGGAAAACCCCATTCTCGAAGTATCGTCACTCGAGGAGCCCTTTACCGAACAGGAAAAAGCACAGAGAAACGACCTGGAATCCCTCGAGGATTTGGTCAAGGAGCCGGAGAATAATCGCCAGGAAGTTCTGGATATAGATTGGGAGAGCTACCTGGAGAGCTACGGCGGTGATCACGCACGGGTTCAAAAGGACTCCTCCGAAAGACCGCCGCTGGAGAATATGGCGACTTACAGCCATAATCTTTTCGAACACCTTCTTTGGCAGCTTCAGTTGAGCCGAATCGAGGACGAGGACCGCAGGATAGCCCTCGAGATAATCGGCAACATTGACGAGAATGGATACCTGGACGTGGACCTCGGGAACCTCTCGGATTTGATAAGCTTCTCCGTGGCCGACATAGAAAGGGTGCTGGCGCAGGTCCAGGAATTCGATCCGACGGGAGTGGCCGCGCGCAATCTGAAAGAGTGTCTGACCATTCAGGCGCGGGAGCTCGAAAACGAGAACGAGTTGGTCGGCAGGATACTCGAAGATGCCTTTGATCTCTTCGAGAGAGGAAAACTGGACGTCATCGCCCGCAAGCTCAAGGTCTCTCTGGATGAGGTGAAACAGGCCGCCAAGATCATTTCCAACCTCAATCCCAAACCCGGCCGCGCGTTCAACAATTCAGACACAATCCACGTCGTCCCCGACATCTTCATAATGAAGGTGGGGAATGACTATTCCGTGTTTCTGAATGACGACGGGCTTCCCAGACTCAGGATAAGTTCCTACTATCAGAGAGAGCTGCACTCCAACGATTGTACGCCGAAGGCCAAGGAGTATATCCAGGAAAAGATGCGGGGAGCCATGTGGCTCATCAAGAGCATTCACCAGCGCCAGCGAACCATTTTCAGGGTCACCCAGTCCATCCTTAAATTCCAGCGGGAATTCTTCGACAAAGGCATTGATTATCTACGGCCGTTGATCCTCAAGGATGTGGCCGATGACATCGAGATGCACGAGTCTACCATCAGCCGAGTAACAACCAACAAGTACGTCCATACTCCGAGAGGCATTTACGAGCTGAAGTACTTTTTCAATGCCGGAATTCCACAGGGAGTGGACTCGATAGCATCCGAAGCGGTCAAGAACCAGATTCTGCGGATCGTCAAGAGCGAAAATCCGAAGAAACCCGCAAGTGACAAACAGATCGTGGACGAACTTGCCCGCTCCCAGATACACATTGCTCGCAGAACTGTGGCCAAGTATCGGGACATGCTGGGCATTCCTCCATCAAGCAAGAGGAAGAAAAGATTCTGAGAGAAGGGTCTTCGCTGCAAGATCCTTAAGGAGGTAGTTGTCATGCAGTTAGCTGTAACATTTAGACATATGGAACCATCAGACGCCCTGAAGAATTATGTTCAGGAAAGGGCCACCAAACTGACCAGGTACATAGACAAACCCTTGGAGAGCCAGGTTACCCTTACGGTTCAGAAGTTCAGGCACATTGTGGAAGTGGTCATCAACTGCGACGGTCTGCGCATAGCGGGCACCGAGGCGCACGAAGACATGTACGCCGCCATAGACCTTGTTATGGACAAGATCGAACGGCAGGTTAAGAAGTACAGACAAAAGATAAGAAAACACAAACCTTCACAGGGCAGAGAACTGCGCTGGCGAAGAGAGATCTACCAACCCGAGAGCTTTGAAGATGAGGGCGAGCCGGTCATCGTGAGGACAGAGAACTACTTCATCAAACCAATGTCCGTTGACGAGGCCGCCATGCAGATGGATCTCTCCGAGCAAGGTTTTCTCGTGTTCAACAATGCGTCAACCCAGACGGTGAACGTGCTTTACCGCCAAAAGGACGGTAACTACGGCCTTATCGTTCCACAGAGCTCCTGATCTCAGCCGTCCTGCTGACGTACGGTGAGACAAGACAGGGACAACGACCAGCCCGGTTCAGGGAAAAGGCCATTCCCGAACCGGGTCTGTTATGTGAGCCATGTGTCATTTCACGCGCCGAAAAGGCGCAGTCGCGGCAAGGCAGCCGCCGGGTCCACAGAGTAAAACCAGATGAGAATTCTTGATTTCCTACGCCGCGATGCAATCATAGCTTCGCTGGACGCCACAACCAAGGAACAGGTCTTGATCGAGCTGGTCGAGCCAGTTGCCAGGGCGAACAAGCATCTGAATAAGGCCGGCCTCATAAGGACTCTTCTTGAAAGAGAAGATCTGGGGAGTACCGGGATTGGGGGCGGTGTAGCCATTCCCCACGGGAAGTTCGAGGGCCTGGGCCACCTCACCTCCAGCTTTGGGAGGAGCGTCCCGGGGGTTGAATTCAACTCCATGGACCATAAGCCGGCGCATCTTTTCTTCCTGCTGATCGCTCCCAAAAACTCCGCCAGCGATCATCTGAAGGCCCTTGCCAGGATTTCCAGGCTCTTCAAGGATCCACTGCTCAAGAACAGCCTACTGAAGGCGGAGACATCCGACGAGATGTTCAGACTTCTGGAAGACTGGGATCTGAGGTTGCCGTGACCACAAACGGGCGATTTATGAGTGCGTTCCGGGTCCGGGGCTAGATGAGTCCCTGAATTAAAGACTTCCGAAATTCTTCAATATCTTCAATCCCCATTCCTGACTCTTCTCCGGGTGGAATTGCAGTGCAAAAATGTTGTCCCGGGCCACAGCACAGGTGAATCTTATGCCGTACTCGCTTTCCGCCGCAGTGTCCGAATCGTTGTCCGGCGCTACGTAAAACGAGTGGACAAAATAGAAGAACGTTCTGTCCGGAATGTCTTTGAATATGGGGACCTCTTTGCGGAACATGACCTCATTCCATCCCATGTGGGGGATCTTGAGCCCCATGTTCCGATCGAAACCTTTGACTTTGCCGGGAATCACCTTGAGCCCTGGGTGGACGCCGAATTCCTCCGATTCGTCGAAGAGCAGTTGAAGCCCCAGACAAATGCCCAGAAACGGGCGCTGCGACTGGATGAACTCCAGGATTGGCTCTACGAGGTTGAATCGTGCAAGATTGTCCATGCACTGGGGAAAGGCGCCGACTCCCGGCAGCACCAGCCGGTCGGCGTTCTTTATGTCCTTGACATCCCTGGAGATCACCGCCCGGCACTCGACTTTCTCGAATCCCTTCTGGACGCTCCGCAGATTGCCCATGCCATAGTCAACAACAACTATCATCAATACCTCATGTGCCTGTCGTTACAGAACGCCTTTAGTGGAGGGGACACCCTCGACACGAGGATCAAACTCCACGGCTTCCCGCAATGCTCTTCCCAGGGCCTTGAACACAGCTTCGGCTGCATGGTGAGGGTTTTCAGCGGTCTCGACGGTCACGTGGAGAGTCATCCCCGCTCGATCAGCGACCCCCTGGAGAAAAACTTGGACCAGATCCAGCGGAAAATCTCCTGCCGCCCTGTCGGCCAAGGGATTCGCGTAAACCAGCAACGGCCTGCCTGAAAGGTCCAGAGTGACCGAGGCCAGAGCCTCGTCCATGGGCACCCTGGCGGAACCGTAGCGCCGGATTCCCGCCTTGTCACCGAGAGCTTTTCTTAGAACCTCGCCCAACGTCAGGCCCACGTCTTCCACGGTGTGATGATAATCCACGTGAAGATCGCCGGACGCTCCTATTTCAAGGTCCAGGAGCCCGTGGCGAGCCACGTGGTCGAGCATGTGGTCAAAAAAACCAATCCCGGTTCCAATATTCCTCTTTCCTGTTCCGTCCAACCCGAGTTTGACTCTGATGTCGGTCTCCGTGGTCTGCCGGTGTTGTTCTGCTGATCTCATTGGCTTTTTCCCATCAGTTTCGACGATCACATCCATCGGCTTTGCCGGGGGCATTCAGGCCAACCATTGTCATCTGGCCTGGTCTTCAGGCACAACAAGAAATAAAAATGAGCCCCAACTGTTGTTAAAGCAACAGACTCGCACTCGCGAGAGTGCCCTCCGCCGAGGCGTTCACGAAGACCCTCAGATCATTTCGTCCTTTTCTCTTCTCACGTCTGCACCGAGGCGGGAAAGCTTCTCCACCAGACGCTCGTATCCTCTGTCAAGATGGTAGACGCGGTGCACCTCGGTCGTTCCTTCCGCGGCCAGGCCCGCGAGAATCAGGGACGCGCTGGCCCTGAGGTCCGTGGCCTGGACATGGGCCGCGGAAAGTTTTTCAACCCCCTGGACACGGGCCGTCCGGCCGGACACTCTTATTCCGGCTCCCATCCTTACGAGTTCCTGGACGTGCATGAACCGGTTCTCGAAGACATTCTCGGTGATTTCGCAACGTCCTTCGGCCATTGCCATTAGAGCCATGTACTGGGCCTGGAAATCAGTTGCAAATCCGGGGTAGGGGTTGGTGACAATATCCCGGCCCTTGACCCTGCCGTTGGAGATGACACGCACCGATCTGTCCGCGATTTCCACTTTGAGGCCGGCAGCGTCCAGTTTTTCCAGCAGAGAAGTCAAGTGCTCCGGCGTGCATCCCGCGACCATGACGTCTCCCCTTGTAATTGCGCCGGCCAGCAGAAAGGTGCCGGCCTCGATGCGGTCCGACATTACTTCATGGACTATACCGTGCAGCTCATCAGTCCCGTCTATGACTATGGTTTCGGTTCCAGCGCCGTGGACGTTTCCCCCCATGCGGTTTATCGCGTAGGCCAATTCCACGACCTCCGGCTCCACCGCGCAGTTGCGGAGCACAGTGGTTCCTTTTGCAAGCGCCGCGGCCATCATGAGGTTTTCCGTGCCTGTGACGGTGTTTAGATCAAAAGTGAAATCCGTCCCCTTGAGCCTTTCTGCTCGTGCGACCACATAACCGTTCTCCAGGGCGATGAAGGCGCCCATCGCTTCCAAGCCCTTCAGGTGCTGATCAATCGGTCTGGCGCCAATAGCACAGCCCCCCGGAAGGCTTACATCGGCGCGACCTTCCCTGGCCATAAGTGGTCCCAGGACCATCACCGAAGCCCGCATGGTCTTGACTAGCTCGTAGGGAGCCACGTGGTCGGTTATCTCCCGAGCTTTGATGCGCAACGTTCCGGGAGTGAAATCGTCCAACTGGACCCCGAGCTGCAACAGCAACTGCTTGGTGGTCCGGATATCTCCCAGCCCGGGAACCCTGTGGAACGTCATCTCGTCTCTGGTGAGCAGAGCGGCGCACATGAGGGGCAAAGCCGCATTCTTTGACCCGCTGACCTCTACCGACCCGGAAAGGGGAATTCCACCTCGAATGACGATCTTGTCCATGAATTCGAATCCTCCCGGTTGCGGGGATAAACTACCCGGCGGCTGTCCGGGCCATTCTTGCCTCGACCTATTGGCTGCGGCAGCCGGAGTCAATGCCACAGGATGACGTTGTGTCGGTGTATATCATTTTAGGGGTCTCTGCGCAACAGATCGCGCCGCGCTGCGGGGGAAAGGCTCTGCACGCGCTCAAAGAGTAGTCGAGCGCGCTTGGAGCCCTGTTTTTTTGTAAACGAGATTGACACATAGCGCCAACGAACTGGACAGTTGCCGAATGCGGCAAATTCTGTGCCATTTTCATGAATTGCCGGCAGCCTTCTTCCAGTCGCAACAATTATCACCCGGGGCTCTGTGGTTCGCATTTTGCATCATCCGTTTGATTGGGCTGAGAGGTTTGCGCGGAGGAGAATGGCGCGGAATCTCTTCCCGACCTTATTTTGCCCAATTTCCGGCGCGATGGTGCCATGAAGATGGGCGGCACGTCTCTCGGCCGGAAGACCTTGTACTGAAAATGCCTCCGGGTGAGACTTCTTGACCAAAAGGGCTTCCCCCGGACCCCCTTTCAGAAAACTGCCAAGCAGGCCCGGACGGCTGCCAACCGCAGTTTGGGATCTGAACACAAACGAGCCGTCTTTATTGGTCGTTGTGAACCCTGATCATGGGGGGCTTTGTGACCTGTCGAGAATGCAGTGGCTTCTCGAGGGGCTGGGATTGAGACCGGGAGGCACGTGTGTGTAGTCGTATGGACGGCTGCTTAATAATCTATTTTGAAGAGTGAAGGAGACGGGTCAATGACCAAACCTGAAATCGTGGCTATGATCTCGGAACGTGCAGACATTACCAAGAAAGCTGCCGGGGTTGTGCTGGATACCATCGTCAACACTATTCAGGCGTCGCTGAAGAGCGGTAAGAAGAGTATTCGCATTTCCAACCTGGGGACCTTCCGGGTGATAGAGATGCAGGCGCGCAAAGGCGTCAACCCTCGAACCGGCCAGGCGATGACGATACCGCCTATGAGGCTGCCGAGGTTCACCCCTGCAAAGGCGCTCAAGGATATCGTCCAAAACAGGAAGAAGTAGAGGACGCACAAGAGTTCTTTTCCACAGGGAAGGTTAAGGTTCCGGCGCGGCATGACGCTCGCCGGATTCTCTCGCGGCAAGACAGGTGCCAAGCACGTTCTTGGGTTTGACCGCGGAGGGAGCAATGTCTCTTCGCTGTCGAGGTTCCCGGTGGAAAAGCAACGGAGGCCGACTGCCATGCTGCGTTGCGACCGATGGGACATCGGGTTCTTTATTGTGGGCGTCCTTGCGGTGGTCCTGTGCGGAACCACAGGTCCCGGCCATGCCCTCAGCCCCACCAGGTATACGCTGATGGATCGAGGGCGAGTGGTCGAGGTGGACTCGGCCAACATCGTCAGGGTCAGACTGAACACGCAGGAACGGGTCGTTACCGTTCGTCTCCTGGGGGTGGGATCGCCTCGCAACCGGGACCGGGTCCGGGATCTGCGGCCTGAGGTTCTGTCCCACATCCGGAGCACCGAGCTCTGGGAGGCTTCCCGAAATTACGTGAAGGATCTTCTGAGGGAGCGGGGGGTGGAGATATGGACCCGAAAATGGGATAGGTACGACGACAAGGAAAGGCTGCTGGCTTACATACTGATCCCTTCGGCAACCGGCCCAGCTCTGGAAGTGAACGCGGAGATCATCCGAAACGGCATGGGATTCGTTACCAGGGACTATCTCCACGTAACGTTCGCGACATACAGACAACTCGAGGAAGAAGCGAAGAAAAACCGTAAAGGGATCTGGGAAGCTCTTCCCATGGGGCGGATTTCGTTCGCTAGCCCTTAGAGAGAGGTCCCTCCTACCGCAGCCTTGCGATCGTGCTACGCAGGAGCCCCACAATTCCGCCACGAAAGCCGAACACGGCCCCCATGAAAATGAGGCCCATGAAAAAACTCCAACTCTCCGTGTAGTTGCTGATGATGTCCCGAAGCAGGATAATGGCCACAGCACCGAGCACGGGACCGAAGAGGGATCCCATGCCTCCAGTAATGGTCATGACGACCACTTCGCCCGAGGTAGTCCAGTGAAGCGCGCCAAGGGGCACCATGTTCAGCATCAGCGCGTAGAGTCCGCCCGCCAATCCTGAGAAACAGCCTGATATGACGAACGCAATGAGTCGGAACCGATCCACGTTGTATCCGACGCTCATGGCCCTGTCGCGGTTCTCTCTGAGCGCCTGGAGCGTGGTGCCGACCGGAGAGTTCACCACCCGCACGATGACAAACATCGAGACAGCCACTAAGGCCAGGATGAAATAGTACAGATGAGTTTCGGAATGAAGCGACAAAGGCCCAAGATCAGGCCTCGGCACGCCCTGCAAGCCATCGTCGCCTCCCGTGAGGCCGGTCCACTTGAACGCGATGAAATAGAACATCTGCGCAAAGGCAAGGGTGACCATGGTGAAGTAGATTCCATGACGCCGGATACTGGCATACCCCACAAATAGGGCAGCCAAGCTGCTGAACACCACGGCTCCGACGAGGGCCAATGGAATGGATGGCGTGACCCTGAGCAGAATAATTCCCGTTGTATAAGCGCCAATGCCGAAAAAGGCCGCATGTCCGAAGGAGAGCATACCGCCGTAGCCCAGCACGAGATCGTAGGCCATCGCGAACAGGGCAAAAATCAAGACCTCGCTGGCCAAGGCCTTATATGGTGCCACATGCGGAAACAGTACTGCCAGAACGATGAAAGACCCTAACACGTAAGCTTGGGAACGCGGCATGGGACATCACTCATGGAAGGCTTCGCGGCCGAACAACCCTCGGGGCCGGACGAGCAGAAAAGCGGCCATAAATAGGTAGATGAGCGTGTTGGCCATAGGCGGCCATACCATGACGCCCACCGCGATGATTTCGCCGACGATTAAGCCTCCTAAGATGGAGCCTCCCAGGCTCCCCATTCCGCCGATGACCACCACCACGAAGCAATCGACGAGGAAATCCATACCCATAAGAGGCCGAACATTCTGAATCGGTGCGGCCAGAACCCCGGCTAAACCGGCCAGACCCGTTCCCAGGGCCACCACTAACGTTATGATCCGGGATATGTTGATCCCGAGGGCCTCAACCATGCGGGGATTGTCGGTTCCCGCTCTAATGAGACCTCCGAGCTTCGTCCGGGTCAAGAACAACCAGACACCAAGAGATACTGCGGCAGTAAGGACTATGAGAAACAGGCGGTACGTCGGATAGTGCATGAACCCAAGGTTGACCGCTCCTGCGAGCGCGGCAGGGGTAGAGAAGGGGACCCCCATACTGCCGAAGATCATTCTGATCAGGTCCTGAAGCACGAGCATGAGCCCGAATGTGAACAGCATCACGTACAAGGGAGGAAGCTCGTAAAGTCGCCTGAGGAAGATGACTTCCAGGAGAGCTCCCCCAAGGGCCATGCCGATCGGCACGCAGACAAGGGCGACCCAAAAATTGGGTATCAAGTAGGCCGTCACCGTGTAGGCAAGATACGCTCCAACCATGAAGATCGCGCCGTGAGCAAAGTTGATGATTCCCAACATCCCGAAAATAATACACAATCCCAGAGCGAGAAGCACGTAGAGCGATCCCAGGATTAGGCCGTTAAAAAGCTGGACCAGGATGAATTGTCCGCTCATGGATAGCCTTCCATACCCTGAAGAGAGGCCCGGTCGCCTCAGTCGCGACCGAAGCGACCCCTCTATTCCGACACATGGAGGATTACTTGCCTCTGTCCATCTTACAGCCGGTATCCTTAGGATCCTGGTACGCTTTCTCCGGTGGTATCACTCCCACGATCTCGAAGAAATCCCAGTCTTCCTTGACTTCCGATGCCTTCTTCGCTCGAAGGATGTAGGCATTGCCGACTTGCATATGGTCTTCAGCACGAATTTTGCCCGGGTTGGCGATCAGATCGCGGAATTCGTGGCCCTCAAGAGCTTTGATGACCGCCTCCGCATCCTTCTTTCCCGCGCGTTCTACGGCCTTGAGGTATTGGGTTACAGCACTATAGGTCCCGGCATTCATCCAGTTGGGCGGCCTGTTGAACTGCTTTCTCCATTTCTCTACGAACTCCTTGGAACCGGGATTATCGCTCTTCCAGTACCAGGCTCCCGTCACGTAATCATCGGCGAATATGTCGCCGGCGGCTTTGATATCATCTATGAATAGCAACGCGTGCACGATCTTCACCTTCTGCTTCAACCCGAACTCAGCCGCCTGCTTCGTTGCGTTCACCCCATCCTTGCCGGCATTCAAGAGGACCAGCACTTCAGGTTTGGATTCCATAGCCTTCAAGATGTAGGGG
>Ga0172371_10009413_pt1 | contig 13418 bp, 14 predicted proteins | sample Lak12m_FD_114543 | JGI IMG/M metagenome (GOLD analysis project Ga0172371, IMG submission 114543) | Freshwater microbial communities from Kabuno Bay, South-Kivu, Congo - kab_022012_12m | ecosystem: Environmental > Aquatic > Freshwater > Lake | place: Democratic Republic of the Congo: South-Kivu... | reverse complement strand
TATGCCAGGTCTTTTTGAAGACAGTCATATCAAGCCGTTACGCGACTTTATTGATCAACTGCATCAGGAAACGGATGCCCGGATCGCGACCCAGCTCCTTCACATGGGCCGCTATACCTTCTCCGCCCTGACAGGGATACAGCCCATAGCGCCCTCCCCTATTCCCAGTACCCTGACCCACGAAACCCCGAGGGAGATGACCCCCGATGATATCGAGATGGTGAAGGCCGCCTATGCCCAGGCCGCCCGACGCGCCGTCGAGGCGGGATTTGACTTCGTCGAGATCCTCGCATGCACCGGCTATCTCATCAGCGAATTCCTCTCCCCCTTGACGAATCGACGCGCCGATGCATACGGAGGAAGCATCGAGAACCGAATGCGATTCGGCCTTGAGGTCATTCGAACGGTCCGAAAGGTCATCGCCCCGGACATGGCCCTGGGCATTCGACTTGCGGGGAATGATTTCATGGAAGGGGGCCAAACCAGCCGCGAATCGGCGCAGTTCGCCGCTGCCGCGGAGGCGGCTGGCGTGGATGCCATCAACGTGACGGGCGGCTGGCACGAGACCCGAATTCCCCAGCTCACCTCGAACGTGCCCCCCGGCGCCTTCGTGTACCTGGCCCGCGGGATCAAGAATGCGGTGAAGGTCCCGGTCTTTGCCTCCAACCGACTGGGAGACCCTTATGTGGCGGAGAAGACACTTCGCTCCGGGGCCTGCGACATGATTTGCTGGGGCCGCCCCCTCATCGCCGACCCGGAACTTCCCAACAAGGTCAGGGAAGGCCGTCTAAAGGAAATCATTCCCTGCATCGCCTGCAATCAAGGATGTTTCGATTCCATCTTCGCGGGCGTGCCGGTCACCTGCATCCTCAACCCGAGGGCCGGCAACGAGACGCAGTTCCGAGTGGAAAGGACGAGCGCGCCTAAAACCATCCTGGTGGCGGGCGGCGGACCGGCAGGCATGGAATTCGCTCTCACCGCCGCTCACCGGGGGCATCGCGTAACCCTTTATGAACAGGCGGATCGACTGGGCGGGCAGGTGAACCTGGCAAGCGCTCCCGCTGGAAAACGAGAGTTTCGACGGTTGATCGGCAGCATGGAGGCCCGAATGGCCCGCTGGGGCGTTAATATGCACCTCCACGCCCCGCTGACTGCTGAATTGGCAAGGGAAGAGCGGCCGGACCTTGTGGTGGCAGCCTCGGGGGCCCGACCGGCCCGCATCAACGTGCCGGGCATCGACAGACCCCATGTGGTGGAGGCCTGGGATGTCCTCGGCGACAAGGTCTCGCACATCGGCCAACAGGTGGTGGTGGTGGGCGGGAACGCCACGGGGTGCGAGACCGCCCTGTTTGTGGCGGAAATGGCGGTCCCTGACCCTGAGACCCTCGCGTTCCTGATGGTTCACTCGGCGGAGGAACGGGACTTCACCGCTCAACTCGTGCACACCCCGGGGAGACAGATCACGGTCATCGACATGGCGCCTCGACTTGCGGACAATGCGGGCCGAACCGCCCGCTGGTCCCTCATGAAAAGCCTGAAGCTCATGGGCATTGATCTTCGCCCCAGTACCACCCTTCTGGAGATCGGGGACGATTCGGTCACGGTACAAACAGCAGAAGGGGGAAAGTCCCTTCTTCCTGCCGATACGGTTATCCTGGCAGTAGGGGCGACCTCCGTAACGGATCTGACCCGAGAGATGGAGGGGTCAGGGATCCCGGTGATCACCCTTGGCGATGCCAAAACCCCGAGAAAAATCACGGATGCCGTGAGAGAGGGATTCGAGGCGGCGTTGACATGTTGAAGAAACATTCGGATGGACTCAAAAAACTGATTATTTTTCTTGATTTTTTTAAAGAGCCAGGTTTATAATAGGTCCTGTACTGTAATAAGTCCGTTCATGTTTCTGGCGGGCAGGTTGTGTTCTAAAGGGAAGATCCATTTAACAAAGTGGCAACCCGAGTTTAGAACCACTGAAACTTGTGAAAGGAGGGTGCCACGATGGCGACCGGAACTGTTAAATGGTTCAATAACAAAAAGGGTTTTGGCTTCATCGAGCAGGAAAACGGTCCGGATGTGTTTGTTCACTTCTCGGGGATCAAATCGTCCGGATTCAAATCCCTTGAAGAAGGCGACCGCGTTACCTTTGACATCGAGCAGGGCCAGAAAGGTCCCGCAGCGGTCAACGTAACCGTCGTTTAATTCGGATCTTCAGGTAGCAAAAAGGCGCTTCATCCCACCGGGAGAAGCGCCTTTTTGTATTCAGTGTCTCTCTTATGCCGCTGGCCGCAGCCTGGGCGGCAGCACCATGACCCGCCGCAGCCCCTCCTTCAACGAAATGGCCCCTTCCGGACAAAACCTGGCACAAATGCCGCAGCCGAAGCAAGATGTTTCGTCCCGTTCAGCGGTCCCCTCATCATTCAACCGGATCGCTTCCGTCGGGCACCGTTCCTCACACACGCCGCACCCGGTGCATAGGCTCGGATCGATAACGCTTAAGTAGTAAGTAGAATTGATGAGCGGGAAAGCCCCGTGCCGCCACAGGTTCAGGGTGTCGCAGCAGTCCTTGCAGCAGTTGCAGATGCTCGTCTCTGGCCGCGATACATTGGAACCGGGATGAAAGGCCTTGTGCACCAGGCCGGCCTCTTCTGCCTCCCTCATGATCCGACGCGCTTCATCTTTGCTCACCATGCGGCAGAACCCCTGGGCAACCGTATGACGGGCGGATTTGCCGAAGGTAAAGCAATTGAATGCTGGCGCGTCCGTGGCGCAGGGGTTGCCAAGGACCTTCTGCCTTTGGCGGCAGAAACAGTGACCCACCGCGATCTCGTCGAACTTGTCGATGATCTCATCCACTGACTGGCTCGGAAGGACGAACTCCTCCGGGACCTCAAGCCGTTTGTCGATAGGGATGATCCGAATCGCCTTTCCACCCTCCGTCATCCGGGAAGGTACGGTCCGGTCCACCGGCGGGGCAGACTGCAGCATGGGCACCAGATGGTCATAGTTGGCCTGGACCTGATCTCTGACCTGGTTCAACAGGGTCTGAAACAGGTGAGCCAGTTCCCGTTCCCTGTCATCGCCCGTCAGTTCGGTCATGAATTTGTATTCCATCAATCCAACCGTCATGAGCGGAAGCAGACGATAGACCATGGTGCCGGCCGAATTGGGCTGGTTAAAGACAAGCCCCTTTCGAGCAAGGCTTGTGGCGAGTTGATCGGCCGTGTCTCGGGAGAATCCGCTCGACAGGGTCAACTCCTCCAGGGTCTGGGAGGCCTTCTGGCTGAATGAACAGATCAGATCCAGCTCATCTTCCTCGTCTTCGATCACGTGTTTCATAATGGACAGGGTCGTATCGTTCACCGGGAAAGGGAACATTCCCTGTTTGCACACCACCGCGGCCGCGGCCCTGTATTTTTCTTCCAACGCGTTTTCAGACATCATTTTCCTCCCTCCTTATCAATGTGACAGTCCCGACTGTTCTGCTAAAGCCGCAACCGTTGCTCCTGCCTGTGAGAGCGGCAATTACCGGGCCGAACCAGACAATGGCGCAGGTCGCCATGATTTTGGCGCCCACACCATAGCCAGACAGGTCTCTTCCATCTGTCAGGGTCGTACAAGTTTCTCTGAACAAGGCTCCACAACCACCTTGATTACTAAACTTAATGGGATACGGCCCTCAATTCAAAACCGTTCTTTCTGACTTCATTGCATATAAAATCGTTTTCTTCATTGAAATAGTCATCATAGGAAAATACAACCGGTTGAATATCCATCTTATATTTGGTTATCAACGCAATAACCCGGGCCATCACTTCCAGCCTGTTTTCGTCGTTGACGCTTCGGGAAAATATGGCCATATCAATGTCGCTGTTCTCCCCCGCCTTCCCTTTGGCCCAGGAACCAAACACGACTGCCTTGTCCACATGGCAGACGCCTTCCACGTCCTTGAGATACCTCCGAAGCATATCCACTATTTCAGCTTTGCTTTTAGCCACCCAAAAACTCCTTCCGTTCGGTTCAAAACCGAGGAACTTCTATCTTTGTCTATCAAAGACGTCAGTTTCTCCTTATAAGAAGGATATCTAGCCTCGATGTAATAGGTTGTCAACTCAGAAATTAGTTGCAGATCCTTATTCGAAATCCCCAGTTCCATCAGGCTTTCAAGATAAACCAGGTTATGGGAATAAGGAGCTTCTTTCGAGAATTTTTTTAGATAGTTGGCCTTCAATATCTTTTCAATGGCCTGCTCACACATGAAAACGGTATATAGATATCTTCCGCTCTGATGCATCGAATGAGCCGTCTGCATGTCGTATTCAGCGATATCGAGCCAATATTCTACTTTTTCGGAGATTTTCATATGTTCCATAATCCCAACGTAAAGACGAAGATCTCCGCGCGAAATCTACACATTGCCGATATCAACAAAGCGCGCAGACCATTGGCACCCTCCGATCCTTTTTTTCTAACTTTATCAGGAGACAGGAGGGCTGTAAAGCATCTCCTTCTCCACCCTGCTACCAACCCCGGTAGGTGCGCCTTCAGACGCACATAAACCGGCCCCCACACCGCGTCCCCCGATGTGCGGCTAAAGCCGCACCTACATCCTTCCCCTTCTCCGCGTCTCTCCTCTCACTTTGGCGTGATCTTGACACTGGGCATCACCTTCACCCCTCCCCCTCCTGTCGCCTTGGGCGCATACATGCTGGTGGTGCCGTCCTTCGCTCTGAAATCCGTCTTCCACCCGCCGCTGATGGTCACGGTCCCGGTCTTGCTCCACACCGGCTCCGCCGGCGCCAAGGTCTTCGCCGCTGAATCGTCTCCCCGTCCGCCGCCGCATTTAAAGTCGGACGGACGGTTTGCTAACAGAGGGGCTCTGAACGGCAAACTGCCGGTCCCAGTTATAGAGAATTTCACGAGGTATAAGAATAGAAACGAGTGCCATGCTGAATCACCGTGATGCAGGCTTCACCTCAAATTCAAGGCGGGATCGGTAGGACCAAACATCGAACTCCATAAAAAAATTCATCTGCCCGAGCAAAAGGGGAATTTCATCCGACATGGTCCATGCAAAAGCCAATTTGACAGGTGGGAATTCACCGATTTTTCCCATCGCAAAGAAAGGCTGGGCCTCCATGTTTCCCAAATTGCCGGCCAACTGAATAACAGCCTTTCGAGTGTCCCAAACAGCGCCAAGCTGTATCCCAAGTTCATGTGGGAGCACGTTAACGGTGGCGCCGGTATCCAATAGCCCGGTTGCACGCACCATCTTCTCGCCCTTTCGAAGAAATAGAGATAACCATGGCAGACTGTCCAGTTCATTTTGGTCGGGATCGATGGTCGAATATCGAACCTTCATTGCGGTCAATAGCTTCCCTCGTTATCTGAAACCAGGGCGTCAGACAGCTTTCCAGCAGCGCCATATGAGTTGTAAGGGGTCGGCAGGAAGTAGGTTTTCCCCGGCTCAAACGGCATAAATTCTTTGTCCGTTTCAAGTTCCTCGACGAGAATCCGGATGAGTCTGAGCTTATCGTGAGCAGGCAACATGCGGATAGCAGGGACGATTTTATCTAAACCCGACGGCTCTTTTGAGATGTGGGTTTGTGAAATGGCATTCATTGTCTCCCCCTTTCGATAGCACAATCCCTATCAAAATCAAAACGCCCGGCGACGAGGTCTGCGGATGTATAGGTTGTCACGTAATAAATCGGTAAGCGTTCACAGGTTCCGGGTTTGAGGTTCCAGGTTAAGGGCAAAAGCAACAACAGCGACCTGATACGAACCTGGCGCAAGATTTCTTTGGCAATATGCGTCCGTTCGATGGCCTGTTCCGTGATTTGAAACCACGAATGCGGACCAGCTGATGGCACATATATCTTCAAACAAGGGTGAAAGGAAGCGAAAAACAACCCTGAGCCTCTGGACCTTTGAACCCGTGAACGGTTACATAAATCGTTTGTTTCTACGGTCACTTTGACAGTAGTCCCACATTGTTTTCAATGTCAACGTATCAAAAGAACTCTTATCGGTCAACATATTCACTCTTCATCCAGCAATTCTCATTTTGCTTTTCGCAGCGATACGATCTGTTTGTAGTGGGGCCGTTAGGCCCTGAAAAATCGCCTGACGGCGAGACTACGAACGGGGTATGTGGCATCGTCAATCGCAAAATGAGAGTTGCTGCTCTTCATCCGAAAAGCAAATCAGCCCTTTCATTGGCGGATCAACCAAACAAATCCGCATGTGTCCCGGTGCGCACAAGGCAGAGCTCATTCCCATCGATTCGATAAACCAGCAGCCAGTCCGGTTCGAGATGGCATTCACGGCAGTCCTTGAGAAGGCCTTTGAGCGCATGGTCTTGACATGCTATTGGCAACTTCTCCCCATTTGCCAACAGGCAGATAACTCCCTTCAGCTTGTCCAGGTCCTTGCGACGTCTGCGGAGCCGTTTGACGTCTCTTTTGAACTGGGTGTCTCGCCTGATAGCGTGCATGAATCAGATCCCAAGGTCCTTAAACAACGCTTCCGGAGAAGAGAACACCTTTCCCTTACCCTTTCTGGAGTTTTCAATAGCCCTAATGGTCTTTTCATTCGGCACGCGAAGCTCAAAAGGGAGTCCCCGGTGTGCAATGACCTGGCGGCAGAAAAGCTCATACGATTTCGCAGCCGAAAGGCCCAGATCAGCCAATATCAGCTCAGCCTGGCTTCTGATCTCAGGATCAACGGCCACAGCGGCTTCGCCGGTTTTTCTCGCGCTCATACCTAACCTCCTTCCCAATCATGGAGTCACTCTCTATAGATTACAATGCGTATCGTCGAAGAACAACCCTTCCCTCGCCGTCTGTTTGCAAAAGGAAGCCAGGATCGCTTAGGCCATCCCTTCAAATCTCCCCCGACACCCATATCCATCCCCCCACGGCCCTTTGCCAAGCCCGGTAGGTGCGCCTTCAGGCGCACAGCACGGATACGCCCGCCGACGCCCCATCACCCCCATTGTGCGGATGAATCCGCACCTACATCTTTCTCCCCTCCCTGCGTCCCCCCTCTCCCTGCCCCTCCTTCCTCTCAGCGTCCCCGCGTCTCCCCTCCTGTGAGAGTCGGCTTCCAAGCCGCGATATCTTAACGCCATCCCCCTACGGCTTCGGAATGATCTTCACATTCGGCTCCACCTTCACCCCTCCCCCGCCGGTCGCCCTGGGGGCATACATGCTGGTGGTGCCGTCCTTGGCGCTGAAATCCGTTTTCCACCCGCCAATGATGGTCACGGTCCCGGTTTTGCTCCAGACCGGCTCCGCCGGAGACAAGGTCTTCGCCGCCTGAATCGTATCCCCATCTGTGGCCGCATTCAAAGCCGCCTGGAGGGTCGTATAACAGGGCGTCTTGGTCCCGCAGGCTCCTGCCGGCTCCACATACCGGGTGGTTGCAGGCATGGATTGTGGGTCCAGCGGATCCGTCCCTGCCTGGATCTCCGCATAGTCGTTATACCCATCCCCGTCCGTATCCTTCACCAGGGGATTGGTGTTGTAGGCCTGCTCGTCCCCGTCCTTCAGCCCGTCGCCGTCCGTATCGGCCTTAATTGGGTCCGTGCCCAGGCCCGGCTCCTCTGCGTCCGTCAACCCGTCATGGTCCCGGTCGTTGTTCTGCGCCAGGTTGGAGAAAAAGCTCTCGATCCCGCCGGTCTTGACCGCGGCCACCGCATAGGTCTTGACCGTGGTGGCGTTGCTCGAACTCCAGGCATCCGCGGTATCGTAGGTCGTGGTCCCGGCCCCCACCGTGGTCACCTTGGTGAAATAGGGCTCCAGCTCGGCCACAGCATAGATATTGTATCCCGTCAACCCGGCCTCGCCGGTGGCGGTCCAGGTCAGCCTCGTCTTCTCTGTGCCCGATGTGTACGGATTGGCCTGCAGGTTGGTCGGGGCCTTGGCAGGCGGGGTGATCGTTAGCCGGGGATTTCCGGTCGGATTGACCACCACCGAAAAAGTGCGGGCCGCGGCAGGCCGGAAGCCCCGGTAGTTGTACGTCTCCGACACATCATCATCCCGGTACTCGATATCGAGCTGAAAATCCCTGTCAGCACCGCCAAAATACGTGATCTGATACGTCCCGGCAGCCGGGTTTTCAATGGCAGAGCCGCCGCCTCCCGCATCAAAGGCGCACTGGGAATCCGGTATCTCCGTCACAGGGGTGCCCGTAGCGGGGTCAGCCCCTGTTTTTCTCGACTGGGGATCCGTAACGAGCACCCGCATATCCCCCGTAATCCCGACCGACAGCTCGGCCGTGGTCGTTGTCTCAGAAACCGCCATTGCCGCATCAGAACCGGCCTGGGGGTCCAGAAAGTCGACGATCTCACCGACAAAATCGTTGATCAGGGAGCTGTGGCTGTTGTCTGATTTCTTTGGGCACAGCGCGGCCCATCCTTCTGTGTAGGGATAAACAGCGCTGTCGTAGGGTACGGTGCCGTCGCCGGTTCCCCAGACCACATTCGATTCCTTGGGTTTCTCATTCCTGGGGATTCCGTCCTCATACAGATCGTTGGCCGCCCCGGCGCTTCCCTTTTTTAAGGCCATGATCACCCGGCTGATGGTGGATGCGCCTTTGTCTCCCACAAACAGCCTCGCCTCCACTTTTGTGCCGCTGGACCCGTCCTTGCTCATCACCGAGGCCGGACTGCCGTAGCCATTCGAACCCGCATTCAAATCCTTGAGCCACGTGTTGATATTGCCGCTGGTTCCCACGGCCCAGTAGGAGAAGGTGTCTGTAAGAAAACTTCCCGTGTACATCAGTTCGAGGAGCGATTTTGTCTTGTCTCGCAAAAACTCCCGGATCTTATCGTGCTTGTCCTTGTCCCAGCCCTTCTTCTTGTAGGTATCTTTCCAGAGTTCCTCTATGCTGTTGGTGTACAAGTTCAACCCGGATGTCAACCCTTTGTCCGTCAGATCATCCGCGGTCTTGGGGTCTCCTCCCTCCCACATGTAATACGGATTGGATGACCCGAGATGCGGGGTGCCCACAAAGGCAACTTTGTCGATATCGCCCAGGTAATCCTCACTCTGGATATAGGCCCGCACCACCAATCCGCCCATGCTGTGGGCCACGATATGCACCTTGCCTGTTGTTGATTTCTTCAGGGCTTCATCGAGCTTGTCCCGCAGGTATTCCCCGTAGGCCTTCCCGCATTGCATTCGCCAGTCCCAGGGGCATTCAACCACAGTATAATCCAAATCCTTCAGTGTCTTTTTAAGTTGCTGAAATCCAGTTGTTTTCTCTGCATGGATATAAAGGTCCGATGCAGATGCGGGCTCGTCATCCGGCAATCTTGGCACGATGCCCCAGTACCATTGGCTTGAACCCATGATTCCTGGAACAAGGACAACCGGGGTATCCTTTGTGCCGCAGTTGATGGGGAGCAGGATATTGAAGGCAGTGGTGCAGTAGGTCCCCGCCACTGTTTTCATGATCCCTGAGGCCCCCTCGCCATCCTTCTCGACCTGGATCTCATACTTTCCGCAGGCCAGGAACCCGAAGCTGAATTTGCCTCCACTGTCCGTTGTCGTGTTTGTAACCTGAGTCCCCTCCACGTTATAAAGCCGGACAGTGGCGCCTGAAACAGCAGCGTCTTTGCAATCAATCACGCTGCCGGTTATGGATCCCGTGCACGCGCTCCCGCCCGTCGCGCCAAAATAATTGCTGTACCCGTAGGCCCCGGTCCCGCTGCAGTTGAGCCGCGTGGTCCCTGAATTGTATAAGGTGACGGACGGGGTTCCCTGCCCGCTCGTCATGCCGACGCTGGTGGGCTTGACCGCCCCCAAATTGCTCGTCAGATACACGCTCCCATTAAAACTCGTCACCGTATTCCCGCTTGCATCCACGGCCTTGATCAGGACGCTGAACGGTGCGTTGACGACCTGGTCCGGGATATTGCCGCCCGAGGTGTCGGAAATGACAAAATGATCCAAATTGCCAAATGACCCAGACTGTCCGCCGCGCACCGCCCGAACGTAATCGTGGCCGGACTTATAGCCCCAGCCGTCGAGGCCATCGTATGAAACTGACGAGCCAGGCGACGTCGGTATGGCCGGCATTGGTAGTAGACGAACAATAATAGGACGACACCGTGTTGGGGAAATAGGTGGTGTTGATGGCCGGGTTGTATCGGGTGTAGTCCACAAGAGAGCGGAGTTCCTTGATGGTGGGGAGGCGCCAGTCCGTGTGGCCCCCGAGGGTCCGGCTTTCGCAATAGGCCAGGGCCTCTTCCCACGTCATGGTGTCGTAGTTGCCCTGGTCGTCCCTGGCCGTATCCTGCTGCCACATGAGCCCGGTGGAGGTGTCCGTCACCGTGCCGTTGCCGTTGTTAACATAGGCGGCAAGGGCTGAAGAATTCCAGAACATGCTCATAAGCGCCGCTATCCCTATGGCCAGCCATCTGTTCATTTTCATCGTGTACCTCCTTATTGAAATCCTTCCAGCCCCTTTTAATCCCCCTCGGTCCCCCTTTGTAAAAGGGGGAAGAAAAAGGAATCCTTACTCATTTGTGCCCCCTCGGTCCCCCTTTGTGAAAGGGGGAAGGCTGGTCCCCCCCTTTTTCAAGGGGGCCGCGGCATACCCTTCCGCAGTCATTTTCCCCCCGCCTTGCCAAAGGGGCTCAGCTATAATTCCCCCCTTTTTTAAAGGGGGGTCAGGGGGAATTATTCCCTCAGTGCCGCTGCCAGTTCCTGCACGTACCTTCGTTTTACAGCCCCTCCAACCTCTCCCTCTGCTATCATGGCCGTGCGATACCCCTTTGCCAGCAGGTTCCGCCGCATGCCGCTCACCATCCTCAACGGAAACCCCACCGCCGGGCCTACGCCCCTGTGACGGTCCATCCATTTCAGCCTGGCCATGCCCGAAACCAACCTTGCATCCCGGCCATACAACTCCACATACCGGCCCACCCTGAAGAAAAGAACAAATCCGGGAAACTGCCTTCGGAAAAACCCCACCTGGGCCCGCATGCTGGAGAACGCCAGGGTCGGGGCGCTCTTCAGGATTAGTTTCCCATCCCGGAATAGAAACACCTGCCCCAGCCAGGGATTCTTTTCAAATATTCCATGGACCAGCCGGTGACTGTTCGCATGCTCAAAATGCCCGAGATAGGAGGAGAGCACCTGCCGTAGGTGATACACGGCCTCGGGTTTAGGGGCCAGTCGGCGAACCACCGGGGCCGGTTGCAGCGCCAACCCGGAGGGTCGCGGCTCGGAAGCCGCTCTCGCAAGGGAAAAAGATCGAGGCGCGAGGCCTCTCCCACAAATAAGCCTCAAGTCCTGTGGGAGCGACTTCCGAGTCGCGACTCCCTTTTCGTCGGCGCATCTCTCTGCCTGACCCCATCGTGCGGCTGAAGCCGCACCTACAGACATGCCAACGCTGCCACACGCAGGTGCGCCTTCAGGCGCACAGTCTGTCCCGCACGCTATTCCGCCCCTTTGTGCGGCTGAAGCCGCACCTACAGGCGCATTTGCAGCCATATTTACAGCCGCACCTACAGACCCTCTCCGCCTCGATCCCAATGGGACTTCCTCAACCATCCGATCCCTGGTCTTCGCCAGCACATACTTCAGATTGTTCACCACCCGCCTGCGCACCAGCCGGTAACCCGGCCGGGTGATGTACCCCAGAAAATCGGCGCCCTCGCTGACCCGCCGGACCTTCCCCTCATCTTTCAGGCGCAGGGCCAGCCGGTCATTTAAAAAATCGGCGATCCGGCCCCGCCACGCCGGCAAGACGTCCGGGTCTTCCGAAAGGAGGATAAAATCATCCACATATCTCAGGTAAAACCGGCACCTCAGCTCGTGTTTGACAAACTGATCCAGTTCGTCCAGATACACGTTGGCAAAAAACTGGCTCGTCAAATTCCCTATGGGCAGCCCCTTGTCCGGCCCCACCTTGAATAAGGTCTTGTGTGGCGGAATCCTGTCCAGCAGACCCCTGTCTCCCTTGAAACAGTAATCCGTGGTGGGGTCGTGAAAAATGAGAACCGAAAGGAGCTCCCGCAGCACATCCGACGTCTTCGGGTCCCTGGCAAAAATCTCAAACAATATCTTCTTGTCAATGCTCATGAAAAACGAACGGATATCCAGTTGAAGGAAATACCCGGCCCGTTTGCCGCTTCGGGTGACCTTCTGCATAAATCCCTGAAGCCGGTCCACGGCCGCATGAATTCCCTTGCCCTTTCGGGATGCATACGAATCATGGATAAAGCGCGGGTCCCAGATCTTTTCCAGTTCCCGCACCAGCAGGTGATGAACGATCCGGTCCCTGAAGTCCGCGGCAAAGATCTCGCGGAGCTTCGGGGACCGGGTGACAAAGCAGACAGAGCGGGAGGGCCGGTACCTTCCCTTTTGCAGGTCCAGCGCCAGGTCAAAGAGGTTTTCCATAAGGTTCGCCTCGAACCTGAGCGCGTTGATGGTGCCTCGTTTCCTTTTCCGGCAATCCAGATAGGCGTCATAGATGGCCTTGAAGGAAAGTAAAGAATGTACCGGTTTGTGATCCAAGATCAAATCCCCCTCGATCCCCCTTTATAAAAGGGGGAAGGCCAAGGAATCTTTCCTCATTTGATCCCCCTCGATCCCCCTTTATAAAAGGGGGAAGACCAAGGAATCTTTCCTCATTTGGTCCCCCTCGATCCCTCTTTCCTCCCTCTTTCCCCCCTTTTCCAAAGGGGGGTTAGGGGGGATTTTCATGGCAGGAAGGGGGCAAGGGAGAGCAGCAGCGAACACTCTCCGCCGCGCACCGCCCGAACGTAATTGTTGTTGGACTTATTGTTCCAGTTGTCGTTGCCATTGTTGAAATTGACGTTCCAGGCGTTGTCGGTATTGTTGGCATTGGTAGTAGACGAACAATAATTGGACGACACCATCACCTCCCCACTTGATGAAGGAAAACCATTTCACCGTCCGCCCGTTGAACCACCTGTAGGTGCGCCTTCAGGCGCACAGGCAAACCTGTCAGCGGCATATCACCGGCATTGTGCGGATAAATCCGCACCTACACACATCGCAAATCCCGGTCTTCATCCGTAGGTGCGCCTTCAGGCGCACAAGACTTCCCGACCGCATCCCTAAACCCATGTTGTGCGGCTGAAGCCGCACCTACAGGAACAGATCCAGGCGGAAATGAAAATTTTCCTTCCACCGGGCGCAGATCCCTCCACGCCCTGAATTGAAATGCCTGCAACCCACGCAGGCGGGGGAGGCGCACAGTGTTCATGGCGCGCTCGCCGACCCCTCCTTTTCATCAGAGGGTGGGCGATTCTGGCCCTTCCTGCTGCTCTTGAGCCACCCCTCGCTCTGTCTGCACAACACCACCGCCAGGCTGGAGGCATGTTGAAATGCCCCAAAACTCTGGATCGCCTTGGCCTCTTTGGCGAAAAAGAGCATGGTCTT
>Ga0172371_10009412_pt1 | contig 13419 bp, 14 predicted proteins | sample Lak12m_FD_114543 | JGI IMG/M metagenome (GOLD analysis project Ga0172371, IMG submission 114543) | Freshwater microbial communities from Kabuno Bay, South-Kivu, Congo - kab_022012_12m | ecosystem: Environmental > Aquatic > Freshwater > Lake | place: Democratic Republic of the Congo: South-Kivu... | reverse complement strand
TTACTCACCCGTTCGCCACTAGGATACTTCCGTATTGCTACAAAAGCACCTCGTTCGACTTGCATGTATTAGGCACGCCGCCAGCGTTCATCCTGAGCCAGGATCAAACTCTCCGCAAAAAATCACTCTTGCGAGTGTAAAAGTTACGGATTGACTGGTTCGACAAAAAAATTTTACTTCCTATCACTTTTCAGTTGTTAAGGTTCTGTTACTTGAGCGGGCTGTATTCTACACGCGCTCTAATCGTTTGTCAAGGTTTTACAGAGACTAAAATACCGATGTATTTATATTCACATCGGTAGCCAGACTTCAAAACTTACTTTGTCTTGTATCTTTGACTTGAGACGATTATTCAGTTGTTATTGGTTTGCTTTGTTTGCGAAACCGTTGTTCTTGCTGCGAGGGGGAATTATATGCAATTGCAATGATTTGTCAATGGCTGCAAGACTTTTCAACCTTAAAAAATCGCAACTCAACCTTAAAAAATTGCGTGGGTTCTCTTCGGGCTGCGATTCTTTACAAGTCGAAGATTGACTCAGCCCGAAGTTTTTTCGCGCGTGTTTTTAATTCATCTCTTGTCTGCCAGATAATGCGCGAAGCAACGTGTTTTGGTCGGCGTATTCTAAATCACCGCCAACAGGGAGTCCGCGCGCAAGGCGTGTGACCTTAACGCCAAGCGGCTCTAACTGCTGACGAAGATAGAGCGCAGTGGCGTCGCCTTCCATGCTGGGATTGGTGGCGACAATAATCTCACGCACTCCCCCACGCGCAACGCGCTCTGCCAGCTGTTTGATTTTTAAGTCATCGGGACCGATGCCTTCGATGGGAGATAAGACTCCTTGCAAGACATGATACTTGCCCTGATAGCCGCCCGTGCGCTCAATAGCGAGAACGTCCAGCGCTTCTTCGACAACACAGATGAGCGCGCCGTCACGCTTGGACGATTCGCACACTTCGCACAGCGGACGTCCCGCATCTGTGATGTTGAAGCATTCCGCGCAGAAGGCGGTGTTCGCTTTGAGATTTGCCAACGCGACAGATAAGTCTTGCGAGACTTCATCGGATGCGCGCAACAAATAAAACGCCAGCCGTGACGCGGATTTAGGTCCGATGCCTGGAAGGCGTTCCAGCGCGGTGATGAGGGATTGGATGGATTCGGGGAGGAGCATGAGGATAGAGAATAGATGATTAGAGAATAGGCGACTAGGTTGTACTAATCTCTGTTCTCTAATTTCTACTTATCTAAAATGGAAGACCACCCGCCAGCGGTCCCATCATCTTTTGTTGAAGTTCGCGGCTTTGGTCGAGCGCCATATTGACGGCGGATAAGACCATATCTTGCAGCATTTCCGCGTCTGCGTCTTTGAGAAACTCCGGCGAGATTTCAACGGATTTGCATTTCTGGTCGCCTGTCATGGTGACTTTGATTGCGCCGCCGCCCGTTGTGACGGTGATAACTTCTTCGGCAAGTTTTGCCTGCGCCACTTCCATTTGTTGTTGCAGTTTTTGTAACTGCCCCATCATTCCGCCGCCGCCCATGGCGGGACCGCGATTAAATCCTTTTGCCATTTGTTAGTCTCCTGGTTAGTGATTGGTAATTAGGGAAAGAGCATTTAATACTTCTTCTCAATATATTTCACCCCATCAAGGTCTTTGAAATGTTCATCCTGTGTCCAAAGGATGGCGTTATTCAAACGCGCGGTGGCAAGAATAATACTGTCCGCCATGGCAAGTTTTAGTTGGCGGGAGATTTGCGCCGCTTCAATGGCAATCTTGCAATTCAATTCCACTTCGCGCCCATGCGCCATGAGTCCCGCTGCCAGCAAGGCAGAATCTTCACCTCGTTCAACCAGCAAACGCTTGAATACTTCATAAATGCAAATCGTTGGAACAAGCAATCGCGCCGTGCTTTGAATCGGCGGCGCAAAGAAATCCGCGTTTTGACTTTCCGTAAAATATTCAATCCAGCCCGATGAGTCAACAACGTTCATTAGCGTTCCTCATCAACTTCTTCGCGAATATTTTCAGCATTCATCCCCTTGAATATTCCTCGCGCTTCTTTGATGGATGGGACAATCACCAAGCGAATGGAGTTTTGATAGGGGATGAAAACCACTTTCTGCCCAGGTTTCAAGTTGAATTGCTCGCGCACTTCGCGCGGGATGACGATTTGATATTTTGTGGAAATAGTTGTTACCGCTTCCATTTTACTTTCTCCTTATCGAAAAGAAATCGTAAAACGATTCTATCATAATCCCTAATCCACATCCACCACTTCCCCGCCGTGTTGAATGGCGGCGGCGACCATGCCGTCTTGCGGCACGTTAGCGGGGATTTTGCCTTTGGCGTTGGTGACAATGCAGCGGATGGTAAGTTTGACTCCGAGCAGTTCTTGAATGGCTTTTTGCGCGGCGTCAATTTGGTCAGGCTTGTTCATTTTGTCCACCAGCACATCGCTGGCAAAACCAAGAATAAGCGTTGAGCCTTGCACGTCAATCATCTTGACGGAGTTGAGCAGCGCGGAAAGATTCGCGTGCGTCTTTGGCAATGAGTTTTGCAGTTGCTTCCAAACTTTTGAGACTTGATTCGCGCTGATGGCGGGAGATTCTGATTTTGGCGCGGGATTCTCTTCGGGCGGAGATTCTACTTGGGGAGCAGGAACATGCTTGACCGTAGTTTGTCGCGCCGCATCTCTTGATGGGGATGATACAACGACGGGCGCAGATTCTGTCGGGGATTCCAGCGCCTCAGCGAGGGCGAGTTCCAAACTGAGAGATGGCTGCCAGCCGCCGCGCAAATCCGCTGCGGCGTTGTTGAAAATTTTCATCATCCGCAGGGTTTCGGCGGCGCTGAACGATTTTGCGTGCGAATCCATTTGCGCTTTGACATCGCGCGTGACTTCGACCTGCTCGATGTTGCCCATTTGAATGAGCATCAGCCCGCGCAAATATTCGACAATTTGACGCGCTAGCGAACGCGCATCCGCGCCAGAATCAAGCGCGCGATGAATCGTTTCAAGTCCGCGCGCGGGTTGTTGTTCGATGATGGAGGCGATGAGGTCAAGGACGGTTTTGCTAGTGGCTACGCCAAGAACTTGCTGCGCGAGCGCAAGCGTGATTTGCGCGCCTGTGGAGGCGAGTTGGTCGAGCAGCGATTGCGCGTCTCGCATTCCGCCCGCCGATTGACGCGCAATGAGCGTGAGGGCTTCATCATCCGCTTGAAGATTTTCCGCGCTGACGATGTGTTTGAGGTTGGCAACAATTTCATCCACTGGCACGCGGCGAAACTCATGACGCTGGCAGCGCGAGAGAACTGTTGCGGGGATTTTATGAATCTCGGTGGTGGCTAAAACAAAGATGGCGTGCGGCGGCGGCTCTTCAAGCGTTTTGAGCAGCGCGTTGAACGCGCCGCTAGAAAGCATGTGAACTTCATCAATGATATAGACTTTATATTTGCCTTGTGATGGCGCAAAATTAATTTTGTCGCGCAGGTCGCGGATGTCTTCCACGCCGTTATTGGAAGCCGCGTCAATTTCGATTAAGTCCATAAAACGGTTTTCATTGACTGCTAGGCAATGCTCACATTCGTTGCAAGGTCTTTTGCCTTTATCTTCGTTGAGGCAGTTCACAGCTTTGGCGAGCAGACGCGCAACGGTGGTTTTGCCCGTTCCGCGTGAACCCGCAAAAAGGTACGCATGAGCAACGCGCTCCGCTTTGATGGCGTTAATCAACGTGTGGATAACGTGGTCTTGTCCGATGACAGAGTCCCATTGTTTGGGACGGTATTTGCGGTAGAGGGCTTGGGTCATAAGGTTAGAAGGTTGAAAGGTTGGAAGATTAGCAAGTTAGAACGTTGGAAAGTTTTATGGAACGCGATACACGGCTCGCAAATTTCCTTGCGAATCAAACAGGCGGGCGTTTTCGTCAGAGTTCCAAACAGATTCGCCCAGCCCCCAGTAAAGGTCAATGACAGTATCAGCGCCGGAAACGGTATGAACCTGCACCGCGCCGTTGGGATACAACGTTACATTTGGAAAGGTGAAGGTATTGCCGTTTTCATCTTTCAATTGCCACGCGGATAAATTGAGTTGTCCCTCGCCCTCAAATTTGACGATGACCACTTCGGACTGAAGCGCGCCTGCGGCAATGACGCTGCTAATCTTAACGGGAATATCCGTCTGCGGGTCGAGCGCTACCTTCGGGCTGACATCTTCCCCACTGACAGGCGCCGATTGCGCCACCGCTGGCAGGCTGGCGCGGTAATTGCGGTCATACCAGAAGAGAATGCCGCCCGTCACCGTGGCAGAGACAAAAATATTGAGGAGCAGGTAATAAAAAAGTTTGCGGCGTTCCATTAAGGCGATTATACATCACGCGCCATTTTGAGCGCGACCCAGTCGCCGATTTGTCGTTTGTCGTTGAGTTTTAAGCCTTGCGCGTTGCCCGCCGCAATGACCGATTCTGCTTGATGGTCGAGGATGCCGCTGAGGATGATTTCTCCCTGCGGGGCGATTAAATCCGCGAGACCAGAATCGAAGAGGCGAATCAGCACGGGCGCGAGGATGTTCGCCAAGACCAGCGGCGCGGATTTAAACTCAAAGTCGCCGCGCAGAATCTCATCCACCGAGCCTTGTCCCAAAATCAATTCTTCGCCCACGCCGTTAAGGTCGGCGTTCTCGCGTGAATTTTTGACGGACTCAATATCAATATCCACGCCGAGAACTTTTTCCGCGCCGAGTTTGAGCGCGGCAATAGAGAGGATGCCAGAGCCGCAGCCTACGTCTATGGCGTTGGCATGTTGAACGTTTGCGTGTTCCATCAACTCCAAACACAACTGCGTGGTGGGATGTGTGCCTGTGCCAAACGCCATGCCCGGGTCAATTTTGATGGGGATGCGCTGCGGGTCGGGAGATTCCAGCCATGCGGGTAGAATCAATAATCCGCGTCCAATCAGAATCGGCTTATAGTTTTCGCGCCAAGATTCCATCCAATTTTGGTCGGCAATTTGCTTGTAAGACGGAGTCGGCACGGGTTGAATCATTCCCAGATAAAAAAGCGACTCTTCCAGTTTTTGGCGCGTTTCTTCGAGTTGGTCATTCACCTCCAAATATGCGCGCACGGTGATGGGACCCGTCGCCGTGCCTAAATCCTCATCGTTGAGAAAGCCAATGCCCTGCTCGGTCATTACGCCATTGGGCGCAAAACGCGCAAACACATCCGCGACAGATTCGGCGAGTTCGCCATTTACAGTTACTGAAACTTCAAGCCAGTTCATAATTTCTCCAGATGAAAGATGAATTGAAAGATAGAAACATAGAGAGTAGAGAGTAGAGAGTAGAGAGTAGTGGAAGATGTCAGGGAATTCTTTCGCTGGCAACTTGTTTGATAAGCGCCTTCTCCGCAATTAACATTGGAGGCAAGTCGCTCACGTCAAAGTATTTCATTTCGCAAACTTCGTTGGATGGCGTAAATTCGCCGCCGCTGATTTTGCATAAATAGACAACCGTCAAGTGATGGTCTTCCGCCGCGCTGATAACCGTCAGAAGTTTTTCAACTTGCAGGCGCATACTCGTCTCTTCGTAAAACTCGCGCAGAATGGCGTTTGCAGGTTGTTCGTGATGTTCCAAACTACCGGCGGGGATGCCCCATTCCCATTTGCGGTAAGTATGCTTGAAGAGCAAAATCTCTCCGCGCTCATTGAAAATCAACGCGGCGACAGCGGCGCGAAATTTGGCGCGGACAAGTTTTGCAGCGAGAAGATGCAGCCATGCGGGCAAACTTCGCCAAAGGCGCAAAAGGTAAGTCGTCAAGAAAGTTGCCCGCAAATTTCTCCCGTTAAACATTCGCCCTCTAACGCGGCGATATGTACGTTATCCATACTGTTCCAACGCAGAGCGGGCGCGGCGGCGCGCACGCGCAAATAATTTTCAGACCAGCCCTCCATCAGCCAGCCGCGCTCCCCCACGCCGCTGCTTGCCTCCCAAAGAACACGCAGAGTCTTCCCTAAAAAAGCGGCGCGATACTCTTGCGCCGAGCGGTCTAGCGTTTGACGCAAAATGTAGTTGCGCTGTTTGCGAAGATTGGGCGCGACTTGCCCGCGCATTTTTGCCGCGCCTGTGCCGGGTCGCGGAGAATAAGTAAAGACATGCCCGCCTGCAAAATTCATCTCTTCCACAAAGGCGAGCGTCTCGGAAAATTCGGATTCGGTTTCGCCGGGGAATCCCGCGATGAGGTCGGTGGTGATGGCAACTTGCGGAATGACGCTCCGCGCGGCGCGAATCAACCCGCGAAACGACTCTGGCGTGGTCTTGCGAGCCATGCGCCGCAGGGTGGATTCTGCTCCACTTTGCAGGGGAAGATGCAGGTGAGGCGCGAGGCGCGCATCGCTCCACAGGGAAAAGAAATCCGCGTCTAAATCCCAGGGTTCAAGGGAAGAAAGGCGCAGGCGGGGCGTATCCGTTTCGCGCAGAATGGCTTGAATCAAATCACGCAGGTGGGCGTTGAAGTCTTGTCCCCACGAGCCAAGATGCACGCCCGTTAGAACAATCTCGCGCGCGCCGCCGTTCAGCGCAAATTGCACATCGGAGAGAACCTCCGCCAGCGGGCGCGAGCGAGCCTCGCCGCGCGCAAGGGTTGTCACGCAGAAGGTGCAGTGATTGTCGCAGCCGTCTTGCGCCTTAATAAACGCGCGCGTGCGGTGATGTAAGCCCGGCAGGGGTTGGCGTGAAAGCGGCTCCAACTCAAAGTCAAATTTAGAGGTCTGAATGTTGAATTCTGAATTGACATACTCGGCGAGTCGGTCTTTTTGTTCATTGGGAACTACCTGAATCACATGCGGCAAACTGGCGGCTTGCTGCGGTTGCAGAGTCGCCCAACAGCCGGTGGCGATGATGTTCGGCGCGCCCGCCCGCGCCATTTGGCGAATGAGGCGGCGCGAGTCGGCGGCGGCGTCGTTGGTGACGGCGCAAGTATTCATCACCGCCATTTCGGCTTGCTCCGGCGCGGAGACAATCTCATGTCCGGCGGCGCGGAGTTGGCTTGCCATGCCTTCAATTTCGGCTTGGTTCAGTCGGCATCCGAGGGTTTCAAGGTAAATACGCATAAGGGTTGGAAGGTTGGAACGTTAAAACGTTGGAAGGTTAGAAGGTTTTTAAGGTTGAAAGACAATAAAGTTATCGAACACAATATCTGCGCCGGGTTGGTTGAACGTTCCCGCTATCATGCCCACATCGCCAGATTTGAGCGCGTCATTTTGAATGGAGAGCAGTTGCGCGCCATTAACATAAAACGTCAGCGCCGCGCCTACGCAGTCGGCGCGCAAATGATTGACCGCTACGCCGCGTTGAATGACCTCGCTGAATTGCATTTCGCTTTGACCGAGCAACAGCGCCTGCCCATTAAAAAAAATGCCCGCGCCATAATAGCCATCGCTGGTGATGATGAAAAAATAGTAATTGTTTTCGCTGTAACGACAAAGCAAACCAATGCGGTTTTCATCGGGACCGCCCAGTTTTCCGCTATCCACTTCCATGCGGACGTTGGAGAAGTTCTTTCGCGGCGTCGCCCAAAAATTAGTTTGCAGCGCGTTCGCCAAAATTCGATAGCCGCCGCCGTCATAATCCATCACGCCTTCGGGCGACATAAAATGGTCAAAGCCCGAAAGCGGCGAGGAAAAATCATCTTGAAAGAGAACGCTGCCCGCCGCCACAGAAACATTGGCGGCAGGCGCTTTGGCGCAAGCGGTCAATAAAAGCGCGGATAAAAAAATAAAGATAAAGGAACGATTCATAAGCGCGATTGTATCACTGGCTTAAGGGGCAGGCGTAGGCGTTACGCCCAGCAAGCGATAGTATTCAATTTCATATTGACGCGCCGCTTCCTCCGCTTGCGCGTACAAAGGCGCAAGCGTTTCGTTCAGCGCGGCTTGGTCGGCGTTTTCTCCGTAGAGATTAAGAAAAGCCAGCGCCGCGTTAAAAATTTCAATGCGGGCGTTCATCTGACTCACTTGATAGGTTTTCAAATCCTGCAAACAAGCGGGGACGCTCTGGTCTTCGGCGGCGCGGCGAACGCTCTGCAACTCCTCAATGAGGGGGAGACTGGCGGAACTGAGCGGGCTGGATGTGAGAACCCGCGCCGCCGATTCAAAGCGCATGGTCAGCGCGTGAACGCCATCCACGCCGCCAAAAATAGCGGACGGGGAACAAGGGTCTGGCGTGGAAGTAGGCGGCTGCGGGCGGGTTGGAGCGGCTGTCCAAGTAGCGGGAACTGCGGCAGGTGCGCCCACCGCGCTAAAAATAGTGGAGACCAATAATATGGCGCTGACCAATAAAGCCGCGAGCGCCCAGCCAATATTCTTCTTCGTCTTCATCTTTTTCTTCCTCTCCTATGGAAAATGGAATTCGAGCAACTGCGCCGCCTGCGCGCTCTCGGCGCCGCCCGCATTACGAACGCGGAGCAAGCGGGCGTAGGCTTCGGAAGATTTTCCCTGCGCCATTTCATTCAACGCCAGCCAAATTTGCGCGGAATTATTTTGCGGGGCAATCTTTAACGCCTGCGTTAAGTATTCTTCGGCGGGCGCATAGCGGTTATTAAGGAAATACAAATAACCCAGCGCCGCCAACGCTTGCGAATCTGTTGGCGCAAGGCTTGCCGCTTTTTGCGCGGCGGGCAAGCCCAGCATTTCTATTTCTATATTGTACTCGGCGGAGAACAGCGCCAAGCGCCGCCAAAATTCGGCGTCTTCTGGCGCGAGGGCAACGGCGCGTTGATAGGAACTCAACGCAGAGATTAAATCTCCGCGTTGAGCGTATACGCCGCCCAGCGCCGCCTGCCATTGCGGGTTGAGCGGGTCATATTCGGCGGCGAGCAAATACTCGGCGAGCGCGCGCGAGTCGTTTCCTTGTCGCTGCCAGTATAAAGCGCGTAAGGCGCGCACAATGGCGGAATCTCGTTTCAATTCAAGAGCGCGGTCTAGTTGCGTTAGGGCGGGCAGTTCAATATGTTGATGCGCCTCTCCGAGCCAAGCCCACGCTTCGGCGTTTTGCGCGTCTAGGTCTAACGCTTGTTGAAAGGCAAACGCGGCGAGCGACCACTCCTCCACCAAGCCGAGCGCGCGTCCAATGGAAATTTTTTGTTGGGCGGCGTTGGGTTGGGCGGCGGAGAGATTCAAGGCTGCGGTCAATGTTTGCGCCGCAGAGTCAAATTGCGGGTCGAGCGAAGCGGCGCGAAGCAATTCCGTCAGGGCTGCATCCTCATCTAAAACAAGGAGTAAAACGCCAAGGCGATAATGCGCGGACGCTTGGCTGACATCCAATTGAATTTGGCGTTCCAACGCGCCGCGCTCCGCTTGCCAATTATTTTGCGAGCGATAAATTTGGGCAAGCCCTTCATAAAATGCGTAGGAGGAAAAACGCGCCGCGCCTTCTTCAAAAGTTTTTTGAGCGGCGGGCAAGTCGCCAAGTTGCAGGTACGCATACGCCAGCGCGAGCGTTCCGCGTTGGCTGGGGTGGCTGCGCTGTAAATAGTAAACGGCGGTGGAAAGGTCGCCGCTTTGGAAGGCGGCGAGGGCGGCGGCTTCGCGCAGGTCTTCGCGCCAAAAGAAGATTTTTGCGGCGCGAAGATAGCCGGAGGCGGCTTGGGAATATTGCCCTTGAGCGAGGTCGCGTTCGGCTTGACGGGCAGCCGTTTCGCCGACAAGAGTCAGCGCCAACGCGGCGAAGCAAAGCGGCAGAGCAAAGAAAATTAGCGCGCGTTTTACGTTGAACATGCGGGTATTGTACGCGGATTTAATCCGAATTTTCAACGCGGCTGAAGATGAAGTGCATTATAATCACGTTCAAATGAGCGCCTTTTCCACTCTTATCCTCACACAATTGACCATACCGCCAGGGGATTTGATTTATTACATTGTCCTTGTCTTTGCCGTTGCCAGCGCGTTACAGTCGGCATATAACCATTGGCGCGTTACGGAGTTTCCGCAGGCGCGGCGAGCGTTTATAGGCTTGGGCGTTCTGCTTGCCTCTCTGTTGGCAATGTTCCTTGCGAGCGGGTTCGGCTGGCAAAATATTCTTGACCCCAATTTGGCGTTGCCGCCCATGGACCGCGCCTTTACCGCCTTTGGCATTCTTTGCATTGCTTGGTTATACGCCTTCCCTGAGCCAAACCGCGTGGGAGACGCCATTTCGGTTTTGCTGGGTTTTCTTGTCCTCACCGCGCTCGGCTTGAGCATTGTCCTATGGCAGGGACAAATGAACGAGCAAAGTTACAACTACACCAACGGCGACTGGTTCTGGCAAATTACTTCGCTGTTGATAGCGGCGGGCGGCATGGCGGTTTTGTTCATTCGCAAACCGGATGGCATGTGGAACGGGGTGATGATTTTAGGTCTTAGCGCGCTAGGACACGCCGGTCATTTATTAACTTATATTCCGGGAAATTACTCCGGCATTGTGCGGCTTGCCTCTATGGCGGCGTACCCCATTTTGCTGACTCTGCCGCAGCGTTTTGCTCAACCTGGCGACCATGCGCCTGCGCGAGCGATGGCGCAGCCGGAACGTTCCGCCATTGGAAAAAGCGACACGGAAACATTTGGCGAACGCAGACGATACAGCGCCGAGCCGAAAACGTTTCAATCTTTGTTGGCGCTGGCGGGCGAATCTTCCTCCGCCAAGTTGAGTCAAGCCATTGCGCGCGCTATCGGGCAAACGATGCTCTCCAATTTATGTTTTATGATTTACCTCACCGATAACAGCGACCAGATGACAATTGGCGGCGGGTATGACCTCATCCGCGAAGAAGCATTAGAAGGCGGACTGCTAAATAAAAATAGCATTCCCATGTTGACCAATTCCATTCAACGCGGGCGTCCGCTGCGAATGCCATCCAGCAGCACCTCGGCGGATATTAAAGGGCTGGGCGATATTTTGGGGCTGACCAATCCGGGTCACTTGTTGAGCGTGCCGATTGTCACCGCAGAAAAAGAAACGTTGGGAAGTTTGCTTTTGCTTTCGCCCTACTCCGACCGCACATGGACGGCGGAAGACCAATCTTTCCTTGCCAGCGTCTCTTCATCGCTTGCGCCCATCATCCGCCGCAGCCAGCAAATTAACAAAATGGAGACGGATTACGAGCAAGCCAAACGGCAAGCCAATGAGATGGAAATTCACGCGCAAGATTTAATGAAGAAGTTGGAAACGGCGCGGGCAGAACTTCAAAAGAAAGATAACAGCGCCGAAGTGGCGGCATTGCGGGCGGCGCAGGAAGAATCTCAGCGCATTATCGCGCAATTACAAGCGGAAAACGCCGAAGCGCGCGCGGGCAAAAACCTAAATTCCGCGCCTGTTTCAGGGACGCAACTGGAACAAGAATTGCGCGGCGCGTTAAAAGAAATTGCGCGGTTGCAAAATCAAATGGCGGACGTGAGCATGAAAGCCATGCAGACGGAGAAAATTCAGGGGCGCATTCAAAACCCGGAACAGGCGGAGGTCATCACGTCCATTTCGCAGGAGTTGCGCCAGCCGCTTTCCTCCATCATTGGATACACCGACTTGCTGCTGGGAGAATCGGTTGGAATTTTGGGCGCGTTGCAAAGAAAATTTGTAGAGCGCATTAAAGCCTCCACCGAGCGTTTGAACAGCCTAGCGGACGACATGGTGCGCGTGGCGGCAAAAGAAACCGAATCCAAAGACTTGAACATAGAGACGGTGGACTTGAACTCCATCATTGACCACGCCATGAGCTATACCAGTATGCAAATGCGCGAGAAAAACATTGCCTTGCAAATTGACCTGCCGAAAAAATTGCCCACCATGCAAGCCGACCGCGCCGCCTTGCAGCACATCCTGATTCATCTATTACAAAATGCCAGCGCCGCCACGCCCTACGATGGAGCGATAACGCTAAAAGTGCAAACCGAAACCGAAGACGGCTCGGACTATATCTTAATTCAAGTGACAGATAGCGGAACAGGGATTGCCAGCGAAGACCTTAGCCGCGTGTTTGACCGCCTCTACCGCGCAGACCATCCGTTGATTCAAGGCGTAGGCGACACGGGCGTTGGTCTTTCAATTACAAAGACTTTAATCGAAGCGCACAATGGGCGCATTTGGGTGGAAAGCAGACCGGGAACAGGCTCTACATTGAGCGCGCTGCTGCCAGTCCACGCGAAAAAAGGAAAGTAGCCCATGCAAGCGCGCTCCATGCCTTACGCGCTCGGAACTGCTTTGCTCTCCGTCATCTTAACCTTGGGGGCGTTATCTATTTCACTCGTGGAGCATAAGCCAGAATCTACGCCGACTGTTGCGGCGCAATTTACCTACCCGCCAGAAACGCCCACCTTGACCCCACAGCCGAGCGCAACTCCTTTACTGCTTGAATCGATAACGCCGAGCCTCACGCCCAGCGCCACCATCACCGCCACCGCGCCGAGTTCCTGTTCCATACCGGCGGGCTGGGGGCAAAGGGTCATTCAACTGGGCGATACGCTGAGTTCCATTGCGGCGCGTTACAACACAAGCGCGGGCGCATTGAAAGCGGCAAACTGCCTGCCTTCGGAAAATTTGGTAACGGGTTCGGTTTTATATGTGCCGCCCGTGCCAACGAATACCCTTGCCGTTTGTAATAAGGGCGCGGCGGGTTGGTCGCCGAGTTATGTGGTTAAAGCGGGCGATACAATTTACAGCATTGCTTATAGTTACGGGGTATCTGTCGCCGCGCTGGAAGCGGTGAATTGTAAAAGCAGCGATTTGATTTACCCACAGGATATTTTGTGGGCGCCAAACGTCCCCACGCGCACGCCTTACCCCACGCCGCTGCCCGGCGAAACGTTAACGCCCTACCCCACCGCGCCGCTGACGGAAACCGCGCTGCCATTTACATTGACTCCTATTCCTACGGCGACCTCTATTCCAAGCACGCCCACGCCGCAGCCCACCCTAACGCAGCCGCCCACTTTTACCGCCAGCCCAACGGCTTTTCCATAAATGAAATTTTTTTTGCGTTGCGCGATTCTCGCCTTGCTTGCGCTGGGAAGTTCCGCTTGCGCGGCGAGGAACGCGCCTGCGCCCACCGCCTTGGCGCGCCCAGTCTTTGCGCCTTTCCCATTGGCGCATCCGCCAACGTTTACAGTCACCGCCGCGCCCACGCAGATTGCGGCAACCCCAACATTTTTTGCAGAGACGCAAACCGCCGCGCCGTTGATGAGTGAAACGCCAGCCCTGAGTCCTACTCCGCCAGCGCTGCCAAACCCGCCCGTTGAAATTGCGGCGGCAACTCCTCTTCCTCCCTTGCCCGAAGAGAATCAAAACGAAACGGTTAATTTTTTGCTCATCGGTTCAGATAAACGTCCGGGCGGGTCTTTTCGCACGGAGACTTTATTGGTGGCGATTGTGTGGCTAAATGAAGGGCAAGCCTCTTTGATTTC
>Ga0172371_10009411_pt1 | contig 13420 bp, 16 predicted proteins | sample Lak12m_FD_114543 | JGI IMG/M metagenome (GOLD analysis project Ga0172371, IMG submission 114543) | Freshwater microbial communities from Kabuno Bay, South-Kivu, Congo - kab_022012_12m | ecosystem: Environmental > Aquatic > Freshwater > Lake | place: Democratic Republic of the Congo: South-Kivu... | reverse complement strand
TTTAGCGGTCATTGGAGGAGTTAACGCCAAACCCAAAAGAACCAGCACACCTAAAACCGCTTTAAATGCTTCGCGAGCTTTCCAAAAAAATAATCCGAGAATGATTGTGGAAAGGACCACATAACCGCCAATCATAATTGCCGGAGAAAGGTTTAAAAAATTAAGGGCACTAGTGTAGTCGTTCATGAAATTTTAATAGTTATTTCATGATAACACTTTTTCAAAATTTCAAGCAATTTTGTGCCGAGGGCGGGAGTCGGACCCGCACTTCCGTTAAGGAAACAAGATTTTAAGTCTTGCGTGTATGCCATTTCACCACCCCGGCTTGCATGTCTAAAAATGATATATCTCTAACATCAGAGTTATTTCTGAACATCCAATGTTCAGAAAAAAGTCTTGCGCCCTCACTATGTCAAACACTTCGTGTTTGCAAGTGGGCGCACTTTGTTTGCGCCCTATTTCACCACCCCGGCATTGCCCGCCGTAGCTTTACAGCGAAGGAGGGCCTGAGTTTTAATCTTTTCGGATTGTAACCGCTTTTATCTCAATCTTGTATTCCTCAGCTTGATCTTCAAGCTTTTCAAGAAGCTTTTGAACATCCTCTTCGGAACCATAGAATTCAACGACCAAAGTTTGGTTATTCATAATTTCATTCCTTTCTTAAGCTATTCTAGCATAATAGGTCTTCGTTTGTTACAATCTCTAAAGCCACATGCCGAGGTAGATAAGGTGTCCTTCGACTTCGCTCAGGACAACCGGTTTGCTATTTTGGCTGGAAATTGCAGTGAGCGAAGCCGAATCTGCCGAGGTAGCCAAGGTGGTCACGGCGGGAGTCTGAAAAACTTCAGATGTCAGTTCAACTCTGACCCTCGGCACATTAACAAAATATTGCCCTGGTGCTGAAATTGGTATACAGGCACGCTTCAGGAGCGTGTGCCGCAAGGCGTGGGAGTTCGAGTCTCCCCCAGGGCACATTAATAATGAAGCGCGTCACGTCTGACGCGGTCCCCTAAGGGATTGAAGTTCGACTCTTTTCTTCGGCACAAAATTATTTGTCGTAGACAAACTATTGGTTCGCTAGGAACGATTCGGGAAAATTATCGTTTATTTACCGTCCAAACCAGAATTGACATTCCACATCTTCTTTGTCATTCTGTCTACGTGAGAAAATTTTTAGTTTTCGCGGGTTTTCTTGTCGGAAACCTGGCGATTTTGTTTACGGCCTTAATTTTTTTGGTTTTTTATTTCCCGTCTCACAGCCCTAAAAAGGCTTTAGCCGAGGACTTGCAGGCTGTTTATTCTCCAAACGCGTCCTACGAGAAATATTTGGCTTTTGATGTTAGTTCTGTCCCCACCGGAGAAATATCTCAAACAATTATCGCCCGTGATTCCAGACCAAAAATTGTCGATGATTTTTTCCACCATCACGCATCACCAATGGAAGGGTTAGGACAAACCATTGTTGAGACTGCGGATAAATATCAGATTCCATTTGGTTATTTACCAGCAATTGGCTTTTGTGAAGGCCAGGCGGGCAAAGTCATTCCGCCAGAAAGTTTTAACACTTGGGGATGGAACATCTGGGGAACCAATGTTCACAAATTCACTTCCTGGGAAAATGCTATTGAAACAGTGACTAAGGGGCTAAGGAAATATTATTTTGATCAAGGCTACAATACGCCGGACACAATTATGACGAAATATACTCCATCTTCCAACGGCTCTTGGGCCAATTGTGTCAGTCAGTTTCTTAATGAATTAAGATAAGTCGAGGTGATATAATTCCTCCATGCAAAAGGCAAATTTGTCCTGGGATCTCACACCCCTTCTTAAAAATGACTCCGACACAGAAATTGGTTCTCAGATAAAAAAAATCGAGCTGGAGGCAGGAAAGTTTGTTGACCTTTGGAAAAATAATCCCGAATATCTTTCTAATCCAAAAGTGTTAAAAACTGCCCTCGATGAATTTGAATTGTGGGAAAGAAATTTTGGCACCGGGGGCAATGTTTGGTATTACTTCCATCTTCGTTCCGCTCAAAATAAACTCGATCCAAAAATTAAAGCTTGGCAAAATCGGGCTAATGATCTGTCAATTAAATTGGAAAATAACAGTCAGTTTTTCCTGCTAAATCTGTCCAAAATTTCGGAACTCAAGCAAAAAGAATTTTTATCAGACAACGCACTCCTTCCATATCACCACTTTTTAGAAAATTTATTTAAAAATGCCAAACATCTGCTTTCCGAACCAGAAGAAAAAATCTTAAATTTAAAATCGATCCCGGCCTATGCAAATTGGGTAAAAATGACTTCAACATTTTTAGCCGGTGAGACTCGGGAAGTCTTAAATGAAAGTGGAAAAAAGCAAGTTACCTCATTTTCACAAATCGCAAGTTTAATGAATTCACAAAAAAAGAAAGTCCGTAATGAGGCCGTTAAGGCTTTTAACGAAATTCTGGCGAAACACGTCGACACCGCGGAAAACGAGTTAAATTCCATTTTGGCAGACAAAAAAGTTAACGATGAATTGCGTCATTTTTCGCGGCCCGATGAGGGGCGACACATTGCTGACGACGTGGAAAATGAAACCGTGGACACCTTAATTAATTCGGTTAATGCGAATAATTCTCTCGCTCATCGCTTCTATCAACTAAAGGCTAAGCTTTTTAAGGTTCCTAAATTGGCCTACCACGAACGCAACGTGGAATATGGCGATGTGGAAAAAGAATATACATTTGACCAATCGGCCGAGTTGGTTAAAAGAGTCTTTCAAAAACTTGATCCAGAATTTGAACAAATTTTTTCTGGGTTTTTGCAACACAAACAAATTGATGTTCTTCCGGCGAAAGGGAAAGAGTCTGGGGCGTTTTGTGTCTATTACTTAAAATCCCAACCGACATATATTTTGCTAAATCACACCGATAAACTGCGTGACGTTTTGACTTTAGCTCACGAATTAGGCCATGGAATTAACAATGAACTAATTAAACTTAAGCAAAACTCACTGAATTTTGGCACGCCGCTATCCACTGCCGAAGTTGCCAGCACCTTTATGGAAGACTTTGTTCTTCAGGAATTAATTAAAAATGCTGATGAAGAAACGCAGCTTTCGCTTATGATGTCCAAATTAAACGACGATATTTCTTCCATTTTTCGTCAAATTGCTTGCTATCGTTTTGAACAAGAATTACATGATGAATTTCTGAAAGCGGGTTACCTTCCCAAAGAAGTCATAGGTAAGATTTTTCAAAAACACATGGCAGCATATATGGGACCGGCAGTGAAGCAAGATGCCGGTTCCGAAAACTGGTGGGTTTATTGGAGCCACATTAGAAATTTTTTCTATGTCTATTCCTATGCTTCCGGATTATTAATTTCCAAATCATTGCAAGCATCAGTTAAAAAAGACGCTAAATTTATCATTAACGTTAAAGATTTTTTAAGCGCCGGAATGTCTGATTCTCCCAAAAATATTTTTTCAAAACTGGGCATCGACATTACCGACACCAAATTTTGGGAACAGGGGATTGGGGAAATTGAAAATTTGCTAATCGAAACTGAAAGTCTTGCAATTAAATTAGGGAAGATTTAATTTTGATTAGAGAAATCTATTCAAAATTTCCTCATGGGCCCGTTTTTCCATTTCAAATCGATCCGTATCCGTCTTCTCCGTTTCCATCCGTTTTATCTGTACGATTTTATTAAGAATAGCGGTCGCTAAATGGGGATTCTTGGGCAGCAGCGATCCGTGAAGATAGGTGCCGATGATATTTTTGTGCCAGCACCCCTCCAGCTTATCGTTAGAATTATTTCCAAAACCAACTACTGCTTGGCCTATGGGTTTAAGAATTGGACTCAAATGAGTTTGACCCCCATGATTTTCAAAACCCACCAAATACTTAGAAAAACCGGTGTCAATCTGCCAATATTTAACAAACTCCGGGTCCATTTTCACCACCACATTACCAATGCATCGCGAAGTAACTTTTTCGTCTGGCGATTCCGTTGTCATGTCCAGGATACCCAAACCCTCAATGCGATTACCTTTGGAATCGATGAAATATTTACCGAATAATTGAAAACCACCACACACTAGTAAAAATATTTTTTCCTTGGCCACTTCTTCCTCGATAAATTTTTTGTGTTTAAGAAGATCCCGAAAAACCAACATTTGATCTTCATCTTGGCCACCACCGATAAAATAAATATCCGCTGGAATCATCGGACCATTAATCTCGGTATGCACCACTTCAAGATCCACACCAAAATTTCGCGCGTGGTGTTGCAAAGCGATAATGTTGCCTAAATCGCCGTAGATATTCAGGTTTAGCGAATAGAGATGATTAAGAATTATTTTTTTCATTGTTGCCAAATTTTGCTAACTTTTGTTTTTTTGCCTAATTCGCGTCTAAACTCCAACATGGCAGTGTAAGTGGGCAAAACAAAAACTTTTTTACCCATTGTACTTAAATCAAAAATGGCCGAACTCAGCTTATCGTATACCTTATCCACATGGATTCCTGAATAAGTGAGTCGCAAAACCATATCCCAACGTCTAGTTCCGGCCACGTAAATTTTTGCGTTTTTCGGAAGATCATTAAATTCACAATCCCAAATCCAGGAAACATCGCACCCGTCAGCCACTTTGTCATTAAGAATAAAAAGTATCGCTTTGTCTTCGGCAGCACGATTAATTAATTGCCAATTCAAGTTCATCCCTGCAGGATTTTTAACCAAGAGCACTCGAAACCGAGCTCCCAAATGTTCGATGATTTCCCCACGACCAAAGGCGGGAGACATGGAAGACAGGGGAGCGGGGAGTAACTTTCCGGTTAATTCTCTGGCACAAAGAAGCGCGGCTGCCGCATTAAAACAATTATAGATTCCAGGAGTGCGCAAACTAACTCTTGCAATTTTTTTGGAATGTTCACTCAACAAAAATTCTGTCCCCAAATCAGATCGAACGGCGATGTCTGTTATGAGATAGTCAGAATCAACATTCTTCGGTCCTCGATTTTCCCATTTAATTTGGTCCCGATAGGGTTTATCTAGACCAATCAGAGATACTTTGCCGGTTGCTATTTTAGCCAAACTCGCCACTCGATGGTCATCGGCATTGAGAATTAAATATTTTGGTTGGCACGAACTAATGGCAGATGCAAGATAAGAAAGAGTTTTGTCCACTTCACCATAGGCATCCAATTGGTCACGAAAGATGTTGGTAATGATAATTATTTCCGGCTTAATTAGACCAACTAACTTGGGCATCGTTCTTTCCTCGACTTCAAAAATCCCGGTGCGAATCGACAAATTGCCCCGCCAATCACAATGATCAAGAAGACTGGTCGCGATTCCGCGAGTCATATTCGACCCGCTTGGATTAGCGATAAATGCCACCTCTTGCGACTTTAAAATTGTTCCCAGCATTTTGGCAGTAGTGGTTTTCCCGTTGGTTCCCGTGATGAAAACAGCTTTGTCTAATTGACTACTTAATTTTTTTAAAGTTGATGGGAAATAGTCTTCGAGAAGTAATCCCGGCAAGGCAGTCGCGGAATAGGGGGTAAGCTTCCTTAACAGAAATATTAAAACTTTAATACAGACAATAATCACCTACTAATTTTACCACTCTCCATCCGTATCCGTTATATCCGTCGTGATCTGAATTATCGGTCAAGTGTCGACTTGACAAACCCATAATATTTTGCTAATATCCCGAACAGATCCTCAGGTATGCTTCCCAAGGCTACGTGAGGGTTTTTTTTGTGTCCTATAACCAACTATAGGATGGCGTATGAACTATAAAAAACTCATTTTAGCTTCACTTTTTAGCGCACTATTCGTGTTTAGCGCGGCTGCGCCTGTCCAAGCGGTTGATTTACGTGTTGTTAAGCTCAAAAAATACTTTACTAAGCTCAATTCACCATTGGCTGATAAAGCTGAAGTTTTTGTGGCTGAAGCCGACAAAAACAAGCTAGACTACCGATTACTGCCGGCTATCTCAGGAGTGGAATCCACTTTTGCCAAAAATTATATTGAAGGCACCTTTAATGCCTATGGTTGGGGTGGCGGAGAAATCAGATTTGAATCCTGGGAAGCAGGAATTAAGAAAATTTCCCAATCTCTGACTCAAAAACCCTACAACGGGGTGGATCCAGACCAACTCGCGCCCACATATTGCCCACCCAATTCTGTTAAATGGGCTTTTAATGTGCAGTTTTTTATGGACCAGATCGAGAAAACCGAGGCAGCTGATCTTCCCGTTAAAGAGCTAAGGATTACGATTTAGGTTTTACATTCTCCCAACAAGTTACATTTGGTGCAGGTGAGAGGAGTTGAACCTCCACGGGTTTTAAAGCCCACAGGCTCCTAAGGCCTGCGCGTATGCCATTTCGCCACACCTGCGCTGATGTGATTATATCGCAACTTAATGTTCATAGCGTATACTTGCCTGACTCTCTAGATTCTAGTACTATTTATTCATGTTCTCTTTAAAGAAGTCATTATTAGTTTTATTCTTTTTATTGACTTCATTGAGTTTAACCTCCGTCCCCGTCTTCGCTGACTACAATTCCGTGCTCACCGACTATAATTTCCAGTATACCAACTATCGTGCCGCCTACAGCCGTTTCACGGTCTCACGATCGACCTATTTAACCTATCAAACTTTGACGGCACAAAATGCGGCGATTGCTGACTTTAAGACTGTTTTGACCTCTCGAAATCGGCTAGTCAGCTCCTATTTCGACCTCTTGCAGGAAAAAATGAATATTACCCCCAATATTGATCCACCCGATCTCCAGGCGTTTACGGGAAAAAGACAATCGACTAAGGAATGGCTCGATGACAATCAGAAAAAATTAAATAATGCTCTGACGATTGAGGATTTAAACACGCTTTCTGATGAATTTAATAGCCGCTATCAACTAATCCAACTCGACTCACTTCAGGCCGTCGGCAGAATTTTGTTGGCCAAAGGGGCCAATTTAGACCGAAAGGTAGCACTAGCCTTTGATAAAACTCAAGAAGTGGCCCAATTTTTGTCCGCCGATGGAACAGATATTTCTCCTATCCAACGAGGGTTAATCCAAGCTAAAATTAAGCGGGATTTATCCACCGACAAGGCTGCCGAAGAAAAAGACTTGTTCTTTGGTAAGAATGCCACTCGCGGAAACCAAATTAATCTTTTGCAAGGCCAACAGTTAGCCATAGCCGCCAATCAATATTTGCGCGAATCAGTGAGTTATGTTTTGGAAATACTTAAACCAATAATAGGGGAATAATATATGGCCGATCCACTAAATGCTAAACCAATGGAACAAAAGAACTATCTTTTGTATATTATCGCCGGCGCGTTGGTAGTTTTAATTATTATGGCGGTAATAGGCGTAGTGGTGGGTACAGCACTGATTGTTAATTTTCAACGAAATTTAAAGCCTGTAGCCACCACCAAAGTGGAGCCAACACCAACATTAACTCCACTGCCCGGGAAAAAATATGCCAGTGATTCAGCTGTGGTCAAATTACGTGATGAATTAATTAAATTACGCACAGAAATCGACACCATGGACTATTTTGAAGCCCAAATCGTCCCTCCGTCTCTGGACAGCAAGATAAGAATCGAGTAGAATATCAATGTTTACACTATGACAACAGCATTAACTAGACTTTCCGGTTCCGCATTTGTGCTCACACTTACTGTTCCCTGGACAGAAGTAAAGGCCATTTACGACAAGGTTTTTGACGAGCTTGCTTCTCAGATTGAGGTCGAGGGGTTTCGCAAAGGAAAAGCCCCCAAGAAAATGGTTGACGCCAAATTAGACAAAAAATCCGTTTATGATGAGGTCATTAAACGTCTCCTTCCCGACGCATATGCTAAAGCTCTGGAGGAACACCACCTTAAGCCTATAATAAATCCGAGAATTGAGATAGCTGAAGGGACAGAAGAAAAAGATTGGCAGTTTATTGCCAAGGCAGCCGAAAAGCCATCAGTGGAATTAAAAGATTATAAAGAGCAAATTTCGGCAATTAATGCCAAAAACAAAATTTGGACTCCCGACCAGGGAGAACTAAACACGGCAAAAGAAGAAGAGAAAGACAAGGATGATAAAAAGTCTGAGCAACTGAACAAAATAATTGAAAAACTTCTCGAAGTTTGCCAAGTGGAGATCCCGGAATTGTTGATTGAATCGGAAGTAAACAGGCTCATGACCGAGCTAATTGATGATGTCAGAGCAGCGGGGATGACCTATGAACAATACTTGGGGACCAAGAATGTCACCGCCGAGCAATTGAGAGATAACTATCGCCAGCAAGTGGTAACAACTTTAAAGTTAGAATTTATTTTAGAAGCCATTAGTGATGACTTAAATATTGCCGTCGAACCAGCAGAAATTGCCGCCGTAATTGAAAAAGAAACGGATGAAAATAGAAAGAAAAATCTTAATGAACAAACCTACTATCTGACTTCAGTGCTTCGCAGACAAAAAACATTGACAAAATTGGCTACCCTGTAGTATCATCTGCTCATAGGAGGCTCAAGGCGCCATGGCACCTTGAGGCTACAATGGATGTTAAGCAGGTAAAAAAGCTAAATAGCCTCAGTGACAACCCCGTTGAAAAAGCCGGTGAGATGTTGAGTCAGCCAGTTAAAGAGCTCGCAAAAATGCCAAGCACAATCTTGGACACGGCCATGGAACAAATTGGCCTTAAGCCCCGTCGTGCTCCCATGTCAGGTACCATTGAGATTAAGTCAGCCAAACACACCGTCACTACTGAAAAACCAGCCGAAAAACCTGGAGAAACTGTTAAAAACTTTGAAGCGGTTAGTCGACAGTTTCAAGTTTCGCGAAATCAAGAAAAAATGGTTTTCAGTCAAAAATCTGTTGAAGTGGAAAGACAAATTCACCAGATTCTTTCAGAGCTTAAAGTGGAGATTGCTAAATTACAAAGTCAAACTTCAGGTCTTTCTGCTGATTTAAAAAAAGTCACTGTGGAAACTGCACCAAGTAAGGTGGGGGAATATCATTTGAATTTCTTTGAGATGTTAATTCGAGAGCTTAAAAACTTGCGGAAGAAAATTAATAACAGCCGTTTGTGGTTGGACGCCACCTATTCCAAAAAACAGAAAAAGGGCTTTTGGCAAATGGCCAAAAAACACGGCAATACTTTCTTAATGTCTGATGAACGCACTCCTAGCGGTGGAGCGGGATAAATAGTGGTGGGCCCGGATGGAATTGGACCATCTACCTCTTCAATGTCAATGAAGCGTTCCACCGGTGAACTACGAGCCCAATGTTGACATATTATATGTTAGCTTGTAGACTTAAACAAGATTAATTTAGCTTTGACACAAGCCAACCACTTGTTAGCTGACTGATCCGCCAGATGCGGAATAATTAAGAGCCACCAGAAAGTTGGATGGAACCTTCCGAAGTTATTACTTAGGAATCCAACTGAGAGGTGGTTTGTTTGTTTTAAAATATGGCCGAAGTATTAAGTTCAGAAATATTAGCTATATACAAAGACCCAATCGCCAATCCTGATGGAAGACAAGTATTGTTAAGAGTTTCGAAAGCAGGAGAAAAGCCAGGATTTGTTACCACAAGTGTCAATGAAACAATTAACAGTTTACGAGCTCTGGAATTAAGAAGTCAGTAAGATGCTAAAAAATAGCATGCAACATTTAGACAACCTTCGCCATTCATGTGCCCACCTTTTGGCAGCTGCTGTCATGGAGTTGTATCCAAAGGCAAAAAGAACTATTGGTCCTTCAATTGAAAATGGGTTTTATTACGACTTCGATGATTTAAAAATAGCAGAAACAGATCTGTCAAAAATTGAAGAAAAGATGCGTGAGATTGTTAAATCGTGGAAGGGTTTTGAGGGCAGAGAAGTTTCTACTGAGGAAGCCAAGAGGGAATTTAGTGATAATCCCTACAAAATTGAATTAATTAAAGAATTTTCTGGAGAAGGACAAAAATTGACATTTTATAAATCAGGAGATTATGAAGATCTTTGTCGTGGTGGTCATTGCCCTCATCCAAATAACGATCTTAAACACTTTAAATTATTGAAATTGGCCGGCGCCTATTGGCGGGGCAGTGAGAAAAACAAAATGCTCACCAGAATTTATGGCACTTGTTGGCCTACCGCTAAAGAACTCGCTGACTATCTTTTTCAATTGGAGGAAGCAGAAAAAAGAGATCACAAAAAAGTTGGTCGAGAACTAGAACTGTTTATGTTTCACGAAACCGCCCCGGGAATGCCATATTGGTTACCTAAAGGAGTTATTCTTTACAACCAACTAGTTCAATTTTGGCGTGAGGAACACAGGAAACGTGGCTATCAGGAAATTGTCTCGCCGATCTTAAATAAGAAAGAGCTCTATGTCACTTCCGGGCACTACGATCACTATTGGCAAGATATGTTTGTTGCCAAAACCGAAGATGAAGGTGAATATGGCGTTAAAGCCATGAATTGCCCCAATGCTCATGTCGTGTTTGGATTTAAAAGCAGAAGCTATAAGGACCTTCCCTTAAGATTATCGGACACAGACACTCTTCATCGCTATGAACTTTCCGGAACATTAAATGGACTTTTGCGAGTGCGAGAATTTCGCCAAGACGATGCCCACATCTATGTTACCGAGGATCAAATCGAGTCAGAATATACCGAGGTTTTTGCCATTGTCAAGCAATTCTATTCTGTTTTTAACTTGGAATATTCGTTTCGCTTAGGAACCAGAAATCCAGAAAATTTCATGGGCGACGTAGAAACTTGGAACAAAGCGGAAAAAACTCTGGAAAAAATATTAAAAAACAGTGGGGTAGAATATTCTATCCAAGATGGTGATGGTGCTTTCTATGGCCCTAAAGTGGATATTCTCATGAAAGATGCCCTAGGACGTAGTTGGCAAATGGGAACAGTGCAACTGGATTTTCAACAACCGCGACGATTTAATCTGGAATATACCGATTCCGATGGCAGTAAAAAAACACCTGTGGCGATCCACCGAGTTATTTATGGATCTCTCGAGCGATTTATTGGCATTCTGATCGAACATCTTGGCGGAGCTTTCCCCACTTGGTTAGCACCAGTGCAAGTGGTTATTTTGCCAATTTCCGATCGCCATAATGAATATGCAAACGCTGTGAACAAGGAACTGGAGCAACACGGCATTCGCAGTATTGTCGACGGTCGAGCGGAAACGCTAGGGGCCAAAATTCGCGACCATCAATTACAAAAATTGCCATATATGTTGGTCATTGGTGATAAGGAAATTGAAGCCAACAAAGTAGCCGTGCGGTCGAGGGATCAAGGGGATCTGGGACAACTGCCGTTGCAAAAATTGCTCGAAGATATTAAAATCGAGGTTGACGAAAGAAGGATTAAGCGGAATTAATTGATAAAACAATATAAAGTAAACAATTTAATAACTTCACCTCAACTTCGGTTGATAGGGGAAGATGGAAAACAAGTTGGGGTATTTTCGCGCGAAGAAGCACTGGATTACGCTCTGGGACAAGGCTCTGATTTGGTTTTAATTGGAGAAACAGCCAAACCGCCAGTCGCACGAATAATTGATTTTCGTAAATTCATCTATCAGGAACAGAAAAAGGAAGCGGAATCAAAAAAAAGTCAACGAACATCTGGAATTAAAGAATTGCGCATTGGCAGCCCGTTCGCCGGAACCGCCGACGTGGAAACCAGAATCAAGCGAGCGAAAGAGTTTTTAGACGAGGGTTACAAAGTTAAAGTCGTGATTAAATTTGTCGGAAGACAGATCACTCATCCAGAGTTTGGACACAAGATAATGAATCAGGTAGTCGAAAGTGTCAAAGAATCTGGTAAAATAGAGCGGGAAGCAAAGTTTGAAGGAAAACTTTTAACACTAGTTTTAATGCCAATAAAGTAATATGCCAAAAATAAAAGTACCAAAATCAGTTTCAGACAGATTAAAAGTAACAGGCACAGGAAAGATTATGCGCCGCAAAGCGGGAATTCGTCATTTAAAAATGGCGAAAAGAAAAACCACGCTTCGCCGAAGCAAAAACCCGATGCAGGTTATTGGTCCGTTCGAAAAAAAGATTAAAAGACTTTTGGGAGTTTAAAAAAACTTGCATAAGTTCCGAATCAATTTTAGAAAGTCTGTCCGTGGGCGCGCGCCGAGATTTCGGCCCGCGCCTACGCCCATTACTTGCGTTTTCGGCCGATAGTGAGTAAAATATCCGGACCGGTGAAACAAATACACAGCAAGTACCTGAGTACTTTTCACCACAAAAGATAGAATATGCTATTTAATGTGCCGGAGAGGTTTGTTGATTGGTTGCCTGTTATGGCCACGCCACCAATGGTGGGAATAGTTCTTGGTGGATTTTTAGGAGCGATTTTTAATCGCCCGGTTGAATTTATAGCTTTAGGTGCAGCAGCTGGTACCGTAGCAGACGGGTTAATTGTTAATGCAGCAGTTAAATTTTTTAGTGAAAATTAATTATGGCAAGAGTTAAAAGAGGCGTCAACGCAAAAGAAAAACATTCAAAACTTCGAGAAGCCACTAAAGGCTACCGCATGACGCGGAATCGTTTAGTGCGCAAAATGAAGGAAGCCACTCTTCACGCTGGACAATATGCCTACGCTGGAAGAAAAGACAAAAAAGCCAACATGCGTCAAGATTGGATTCTGCACATTAACGAAGCCGTTAAACCAATGGGGATTAACTACAGCCGTTTCATTAAGAAACTTAAAGATGCCAAAATTGAACTCGATCGCAAAATAATGGCCGAACTCGTGTCCAAAGACATGGACACATTCAAAAAGATCGTGGAAAAAGTTAAGTAAGATAGCTTACAAACTAAACTCGCGACTAGGACCCTGCGAAGAGCGGGGATTTTTTATGGCCTACGATTAAATCTATCCGTTTAATCCCGAACCAAAAGTTGCTAGAATCGAGGAAGATGTTAAACCAATCGGAAATTGAAAAAGCATTAAGTGAGGCTTTGTCTAAAGTCGCCAAAATAGGTGATCAAACATCCTATGACTCGGTTAAATCCGATTTAATCGGCAAAAATGGCCAAGTTACGAAAATAGTAAAAACGTTGTCACAATTGCCACCTGATCAAAAAGCCACTTTAGGTAAAAAAATTAATGAATTAAAAAAAGAGGTGGAGAAGGCACTCACCGAAAAAGAAATATCACTGGCGCATTCAGAAAAAGGATTAGAGCAAGATCTCACACTTCCTGGTCATAAACCCGTTGTAGGACATCTACACCCGACCACAATCGTGATTAATGAAATGAACGAGATTTTCTTGGGAATGGGTTTTTCGGTGGCCAGTGGACCGGAACTCGAAACCGATGAATGGAACTACGACAGGCTTAATCTTCCTCTTGATCACCCCGCGCGAGATCTGCAAGACACACTATA
>Ga0172371_10009409_pt1 | contig 13424 bp, 15 predicted proteins | sample Lak12m_FD_114543 | JGI IMG/M metagenome (GOLD analysis project Ga0172371, IMG submission 114543) | Freshwater microbial communities from Kabuno Bay, South-Kivu, Congo - kab_022012_12m | ecosystem: Environmental > Aquatic > Freshwater > Lake | place: Democratic Republic of the Congo: South-Kivu... | reverse complement strand
TTGCTGGTGATCGCAGGAGTGGTTTTCATCACGGAAGGCCAGCGCAACATTCCGGTCACTTATGCCCGCCGGGTGAGCGGCCGGGGAATGGTGAGCTCCAGTTCCTATTTGCCGCTGCGGGTGAACCAAGCCGGCGTGATTCCCATAATTTTTGCCCTTTCGATCCTGCTGTTTCCCAGCATGATCGCCAACGTTCTCGGAGTGGTAGGCAGTGACCGCGTGAAGGAAATCGGTTTGAAAGTTTCCACTTTTTTGCAAGACCAGTGGGTGTACGGAATTATGTACTTCCTGCTGGTAGTGGCCTTCACCTTTTTCTATACCACGGTGACTTTTGAACCGACTAAAGTAAGCGAGAACCTGCAAAAACAGGGTGGTTACATCCCCGGAGTGCGTCCCGGCCGCTCCACCGCCGAGTATCTGCAGAAAATCCTGAACCGGATCACCTTGGCGGGAGCGCTCTTCCTGGCTTTTGTTGCCGTTCTTCCCTATATTGTCCAAGGATTCACCCATATCCAATCGGTAAGCATCGGCGGCACCAGCCTTTTGATCGCGGTGTCCGTTGCCCTTGATTCCATGAAACAAATCGACAGCCAACTGGTCATGCGCGACTACGACGGCTTTTTGAGAAGTTAGCTATGCGGCCGAAACTTTTTGACACTCACACCCATTTTAACTTTAACGCCTTCAAAGACGATTGGGAGGCGGTGATTGAACGGACTTTGGAGGACAAGGTCTGGCTCGTGAACGTCGGCGCGGAAGCCAAAACCAGCCAGCGGGCGGTGGATATCGCCGAAAAATATCCGGAAGGCGTTTACGCGGCGGTGGGTTTGCATCCGATCCACACCTACGACGACGTTTTTGAGGAAGAGATAAAAGGTGAAAAAGTGCAGCTTGAAACCAAAGCCGAGGAATTTGACGAAAAACATTACGCCGATCTGGTAAAAAATAGTGAGAAAGTGGTGGCCATCGGTGTGATCGGTCTGGATTATTTTCACATTAAAAAATTTTCAGAAAATACCCAAAAGGAATTGCGAAAAAAGCAGCAAGAAGTATTTGAAAGGCAAGTTCAGCTATCTGGTAAAATCAAAAAACCTTTTATTATTCACTGCAGGCATTTGAAAGAGTACGACGCTTACAAAGATATTCTGGAGATCCTGCAAAAGAATAAGAACGTATTATTGGACAAGCCCGGCATTGCCCATTTCTTCGCGGCCGATAAAGATATTGCCAAAAAATTTTTAGATATGGGATTTTATTTCGGTTTTAACGGGGTCATCACTTTTACTTTGGATTACGATGAGACAGTAAAATATATTCCGACAGAAAAAATTGTACTCGAAACGGACTCGCCGTGGCTCGCACCGGTGCCGCATCGCGGAAAACGCAATGAATCCCTCTACGTTGAATATGTCGCCAAAAAAATTGCCGAGCTAAAAAATAAAAAATATGACGAGGTGGCCAGCGCGACCACTGCCAACGCCTTGCAAATATTCGGTCTAATTTGAATCTCCGTTCTCCACTTTTTCCTGCTCCAATCCTTCGTCGGTAAGGAAGAATTGGCTGTCGTCGGCTTTTTGGAAAACGGTTTTGACGTTGTCACCCAGGAAAACGACGAAATCCGCGGAAATGTTGGGATCTTTGTACAGGGAAACTTGGGAATCCAGCCGCTGGGACAGGTCATCCAAACTGAAGGGCTTGGCGCCTTCGGCGTTGTCGTAAATCACGGTTTTATTCAGATTATCCGGACTTAGGGTAATTTTATTGATCAAATAATCCGAGCTTATGCTCCCGCGGTTTTGGCCCGAAACGGCCGGCAGGCGGGAATCGGCCCGGCGCTGCCAGAGATTTACCGTGTCAACGTTAGTGGGAGCGCTTACGATTTGATAGCCTTTGCCCCGCAAAATATTTTCCACCCGGCCGCGGTAATCGGAGTACTTGGAAGCGGCCAGAATGACTACGGTGGCGCTCTCCTGGGCCCGCGCGGCCTCGCGCCGGGCGATATCGTCCAAATGAAAAATGTTGGCGGCCAGACGCCGGATTTCAAAATAGTTGCCGGCGCGGGGGAGAAGGGCGTAAGCGACCACCCGGCCCATTACCGGATGGCAGTCCGCCAGTAAGCCCTCCGGGCTGTTGTCCAGCACTTTATTGACCACCTGGTGCACGTTAACGTCCTTGAGCAAGAAGAGAAAGGGGAGGTAGTCGCCGAAGCCGATGTCGGTTTTCACGTTGGCTTCAACAATTTTGAGCATCCCGTTGAAAAAATCCAAACTTTCCCGAAGGCCGCGCTTCGCAAAAAACTTGTCTTTGCTGGCCTCGATCACCTGTTGCTGGCGGAGCGCCCGGCCGAAATCCCCGCCGGAAATGTGGCGCACCCGCACGTACTTGAGAGCGGTAGCACCGTCCAGATGATGCCAGCCTTTACCAAGCTGAAAAGTTTCGTAGCTGTAGTTGGGCCCGGGGTAACGGTTGTCGTAAATATCGTCCGCCACGTTCACGTCCACTCCCCCCAGCGCGTCAATCGCCTGCTGAAAAGCGGTAAAATTCACCATCACATAATAATCGATTTTTTGGCCGGTAAGGTCGCTCACCACCTGTTCAAGCATCTCGATTCCCTTTTGCTGGCCGCCGTTTTTCAGTCCCTGGACGTAAACGGCATTGATTTTGGTCTGCTGGTTGGTGCCGGGCACTTTCACCAGAAGGTCTCGCGGAATGGACAACAATGAGCTTTCGTAGGTTTGGGGATCGATGCTTCCGAGCATGATCGTGTCGGTAAGATCGGCGCCGGGGTAGTTGGGAACGGCTTTGCCCAAAATCAGCACGTTGATCCGCTCCGGCGAACCTTTGCCGGGCCGGGTTTTCTCTTTGGCGTAATCGAGCAAGCCGAACTGCTTGCGGTACGCCTGTTTGGTTTCTTCGTCAACCGAGTTATCCTGATTGGCGTTGCCGTTGCGGACGGTTAAATCCGGTTGCGGGACGGCAGGGGCCGTAACCTCCGGGACAAGGCTTTCGGTTCCGCTCGAAAGCGTAATGGCTTGGGAAAGCTGCCAAAGCCGGTTGATAAAATAGCCGGCGGTGAATCCGGCGATTAGAAGAGGAATCAAAACCATGATCAACACAAGCAGTTTCCACTTTTTTCCAATCATTTTATTTTTATGGTTTGTCAGACAGTTGCAAAACTCTTTAATTTTTTTGTAGGGCTTCGTTTCTGGCAGATATAAATTTATTTTTTATTGAGCGAAAGCGAAGCCCTAAAAAATAAATTTATATCTGCCAGAAACTCAATACAAAAAAATTAAAGAGTTTTGCAACTGTCTACTACAGATTTTTTCGTTTGCGGTATTTTTCGTAGACCTTGAGGCGGGCGATTTCCCGTTGGAGAGAAGTTTCCAGGGTGGCAAATTCCCGCTTGTCGGCACCCGCTTTGCGGGCGTTTTCAATCAATTTTTCGGCCATCTTTTTGGCTTCTTCAATTTTCCGGCGGTCCAATTCCTCCGCCCGCTCGGCTTGCTGAACCAGGAGGCTCACCACGTTATGCCGGATCTCAATCACTCCTTCGGAAATGGCCATGGTGCGCTCTTTTTCGCGGCGGCCGCTCTTATCCGTTTCCACAATTTTCACTTCGCCGGGCACAATGGCCGACACCAGCGGAGTGTGGTGGGCCAAAATGGTAATTTCCCCCTGTAAAGTGGAAACCACCAGCTTGCTGGCCCACTGCTGGTAAATAATCTTCTCGGGAGTGATCATTTTCAACAAAAACGCGTGGTCTTGTTCTGGCATATTTATTGAGAATAATTCTTACGCCGAGATGCATACTGTTAATTTTATTTTAGGGCTTCGCTTCGCTCAATAAAATAAAATTAACAGTATGCATCTCAACCAATAATATTATTTTATATCAGTTTTAAAAGCTTGGTATAATTATTTATTTTTTAGGGCTTCGTCCGCAGGCGGACTCAATAAAAAATAAATAATTATACCAAGCGATAAAAAACCATAACAAGCAAAAAGATATTGCTTATTTGCGTTTTCCTTCAATAATCTCCTGGGAAATGTTGTCCGGCACGCGGCTGTAATGGGAAAATTCCATGGTATAGGTGGCGCGGCCCTGGCTCATGGAACGCAGTTGGGTGGCGTAACCGAACATGTTGGCGAGCGGCACTTTGCCGGTCACGATTTTGAGGCGAACGGTTCCCTGGACTCGGTCTTCCATATTTTCAATGGTGCCGCGGCGGGAGTTGAGATCGCCCACCACGTCGCCCATAAACTGTTCGGGCGTGACCACTTCCACTTTCATCACCGGTTCGATAATGAACGGGGTAGCCCTTTTCATGGATTCCTTGAAAGCCATGGAAGCGGCGATTTTGAAGGCGGCTTCCGAAGAGTCGACTTCGTGGTAGGTGCCGTCAAAGAGGGTGGCTTTCACGTCCACCACCGGATAGCCGGCCACCACCCCGCTGCCGATCGCCTCTTTCACCCCCTTTTCCACCGCCGGAATATATTCGTTGGGAATTGAGGCACCTTTGATGGCGTTCACAAATTCAAAACCCTGGCCCTGTTCCTGGGGTTCCAATTTCAAGAAAACGTGTCCGTACTGGCCGCGGCCGCCGCTTTGACGAATGTATTTTCCTTCCGCCTCGGCCAGGTTGCCGATGGTTTCTTTGTAGGCCACCCGCGGTTTGCCCAGGTTGGCTTCCACCTTGAATTCCCGCTTCATTCGGTCGGCGATGATTTCCAGGTGCAGCTCGCCCATGCCGGAAATGATGGTTTCGGCGGTTTCTTCGTCGGTATGCACTTTGAAGGTGGGGTCTTCGTCGGAAAGTTTCTTGAGGGCCAGCGACATTTTTTCCTGGTCAGCTTTGGTTTTCGGCTCAATGGAAGCGTCAATTACCGGTTCCGGAAACTGCATGCTTTCCAGCACAATCGGGTTGTTCTCGGCGGAAAGCGTATCACCGGTGGTGGTGTACTTCAGCCCCACCATTGCGGCAATGTCGCCGGTGTAAACTTCCTGGACGTCCTCCCGTTTGTTAGCGTGCAAACGGACAATCCGGCCGACCCGCTCTTTTTGGTCTTTGGTGGCGTTCAAAACATAACTGCCGGCGGTTAAAGTACCGGAATAAACGCGGAAGAAGCATAGATTTCCCACGAAAGGATCGGTCGCCAATTTAAAGGCCAGAGCGCAAAACGGCGCGGCGTCGTCCACCGGACGTTCGGCTTCGTCTTTGGTGCGCGGATGAAAGCCCACCACCGGCGGTTTGTCTTTGGGAGAAGGTAAATAATCGATAACCATGTCGAGCAGTTTCACCACAATCACCGAACGGCCGTCGCCGCCGGTCACCGGAAAAACTTTATTTTCCAGCGTGGCCTTGCGCAAGGCATATTTCAGCTCCTCGTTGGAAAGTTTACCGTCTTCCAAAAACACTTCGATCAACTTGTCATCGGTCTCGGCCACTTTTTCTGCCAGTTTGGCCCGGTATTCGTTGGCTTTTTCCATCATATCCCCGGGAATTTCCGTTTCTTTGAGCTCGGTGTGCTGTTCGTTGGCGTAAACATAAGCTTTCATGTTGACCAAATCAACCAGTCCTTGGATGCCCTGTTCTTCGCCGATCGGCAAAGTGATCGCCACCGCGTTGCTGCTCAAACGGTCCCAGATGGACTGGAGGCTCATGTAAAAATCGCCGCCGGTCTGGTTGATTTTGTTGATAAAACAGATGCGCGGCACGCCGTATTTGTCCGCTTGACGCCAAACCGTTTCCGACTGGGGTTCAACTCCCATTTTGCCGTCAAAAACGACCACTCCGCCATCGAGCACCCGCAAGGAGCGCTCCACTTCCACGGTAAAATCCACATGACCCGGCGTATCAATAATGTTGATGCGATATTCTTTGTTGTTCGGTCCGCGCGTGCCGTCCGCCTCGTAGGTGGAAGGCGACCAGAAACAAGTGGTGGCAGCGGCGGTAATAGTGATGCCGCGCTCCCTTTCCTGTTCCATCCAGTCCATAATGGCTTCCCCTTCGTGCACTTCGCCGATTTTGTGGCTGATTCCGGTGAAATACAAAATGCGCTCGGTGGTGGTGGTCTTACCGGCATCGATATGGGCGATAATCCCAATGTTGCGGGTGTTATCCAGTGAATATTCGCGGGCCATAACAAAAGTAGTTACTTTTTATCAAGCAATACAGATTTAACCTTATAGGATAAGAAAAAACAGCGCAAGCTCGGAGCGCTCCCCAAAAAAGTTACTGATGTATAGTTAAGAATTTCTTAATAACTTCTTAATGATTAGCGTGTTAGGCTGGATCATGCAAAACAGAAAACGAAAAATATACGCTTACATTGACGAATCCGGCCAGGACACTAAAGGGCAAATTTTTATAGTCGGCGTGCTGATTCTTGGCGAGGATAAGGATTTTGTCCTATTTGAGTTGAGTAAAATTGAAGCAAAAAGCGGTAAGAAAAATCTTAAGTGGAACAAATCCAGGCATGAAGCCAGAAAAAAATATATCGAATCGCTTCTTAATTTTAACTCTTTGCAAGGTAGAATGTTTTTCGAATTTTTCAGTGACAGCGACAAGTATATTGAATTAACCTCTTATGCTACTGCGAAAGCAATATTAAAGAATTCTGGAACTAATTATCAGGCAACGGTTTATATTGATGGATTCAAAAGGAAAGAGCTGGAAATATTTAAGAGGGAGTTGAGAGATCTCCGGGTCAAGATAAGGAAGATCAGAACGGTGAAGAAGGATGAAAATAATGGTTTTATAAGACTGGCAGACGCAATCTGTGGACTGGCCAGAGACGCCGAAGAGGACAATTCTTGGGCAAAGGATATTTTCAGAAAACTTCCGAAAAAGAAAATGATGGTTGAGTTGTAAAAAACGAAAAACCCCCGTTTATAGGGGGAATAGCCTAGTCACTCAACGTGACGACCCGCCATACGGTCGGTGTTCAGCTAATTTTTTCTACTATATGTTTAATTGATATTTATCCACTTGTCAAAAATGGTTAATACTAATTTTCCCATTGAAAGTGAAAACGGCTCCCCGCCAATTTGTGGCTTATAAACCACGGCCGGAAGCCTATTTTCAATTAGATTGAAAAACAGCAAAATATTTCTGTCGAACTCGTAAAAATCCCCCTATGCTCTTCTCGAAACTGATTTCGAATGGTTTAATAATAGCATTATGGAAACAATCTATTTCGGCCATTCAAAGGCAATATAATAAGATAAAATTAAACGTTTTATAATATGTCTCTGCCTGACTATAACGGAAACAGTATTGTAAACTTGATGAGCTCTATTTTTGGAGCTTACGGAAAAAAATCAAAGTATCCGCCTCTCAAAACTTTAGCACAGAGGGAGCTTTCTGGAGCCACGAATATCGTTTTACTGGTAATTGATGGGTTGGGCTATGAATATTTAACTGGAAACGGAAAAGGCGGTGCGCTCGAAAAGAATTTAAAAGCAAGGCTGACTTCAGTGTTTCCCCCGACGACTGCGTCCGCTATGACTTCGTTTTTTACAGGGCTGGCTCCGCAAGAACACGGGTTAACCGGATGGTTCACTTACCTTAAAGAAATGGGGGTCGTTTCGACCGTTCTCCCTTTTACCACAAGATACGGCGAGTCAAAGGCAAAAGATTGTATTGATCCTAAGAAAATATTTACTTTTCCATCCGTGTTTAAGAAAATTAACATTGATTCTTACATCGTGAGCCACAGAGACTATGTGCATTCGGAATTCAACAAAATAAGTTGTGCGGGGGCAAAAAGAAGAGGATATTCAACTCTGAACGGATATTTTAACCAAGTGAGAAAAGCGGTAAGAAGTTCAAAGAACAAAAAGTTGATTGTTGGTTATTGGGGTAAATTTGATTCAATCTGCCATCGAAAAGGAGTTGCAAGCAAAAAGGCATTGCTACATTTTCAGGAAATAGACAATAAGTTCGCTGATTTTTTAGATTCGTTGAGGGGAACCAATTCAATTATTATTGTGACTGCCGATCACGGCCTCATAGATTCCGAAAAATCAACGATGATAAGATTGAAGGAACACCCTAAATTAGAAGAATGTCTAATTCTGCCTCTGTGCGGAGAGTCAAGAACGGCTTATTGTTATGTTCGTCCTGACAAAACAAGGCAGTTCGAAAGTTACGTTAGAAAAAGCATGAACAAATATTGTACCCTCCACAAAAGCGACGACCTGATTAAAAGAAATTATTTTGGGTTATACTCTCCCCACCCTAAATTATATGAAAGAGTGGGAGATTACGTGTTGATGATGAAGGATAATTATGTCATTAGAGACTTCGTCTTGGGAGAGAAAGAACGTTTTCACACCGGTAATCACGGTGGTATTAGCAAAGAAGAAATGTTTGTTCCGTTGATTATTATAAAAACAAATGAATTTCATTAAAGCCAAAAAAACCAAGGCAGATTTTCAGGGTTTTCTGGAGCTGGAAAGAGAATTTAGCAGCCATTATGATCATCTTGGAGTTGGAAAACATTATAGAAGAATGAACTTTGACGAAGAGCCTAAATCCAACCACAAAGCCGAATTTAATGATTATTTTAAAAAGGAAAATTCTTTCTTCGTTTTCGCCAAAGAAAAAGAAGAACATATAGGCTATGTATTTGGATATATTGATAAGCTGCATAGGAGCTACAAAATACAGAAAATAGGATACCTAGATTCAGTAATTGTCGCAAAAAAACACCGCGGAAAAAAAATCGGGGAGCAACTAATGAAGGAATTTTTTAACTGGCTAAGAGTAAAAAATATCACAATTTGCCAGCTTCACGTCAAAGCCGAGAATAAAGAAGTTATTAAATTATATAATAAGCTCGGGTTTAAAATTGACGAACTAAGACTTTGGAAAAATATAGATGATTGCTAACAAAAATACCAAAGAGGCTTTTCTTTGGATTGTAAAAATATTTCAGAAAAACAAAATCCCGTTCCAGCTAACCGGCGGTTTTGCAGCAAAAGTATACGGATCTCCCGGAGAAAAAAATGAAGATCTGGATTTTGATATTCCCGACAATAATCTGGAAGAGATTAGCCAAAAGGTTTCGAAATATATTGTCTTTGGAGCGAAGAAATTTGTTGGGGAAAGCTTTGAGGTACTCCTCTTAAGGCTTAATTATAGAGGTCAGCAAATTGACATTAGCGGTGGTGATTCATCGAAGATGCTTAATAAAAAATCTAACAAATGGGTCAAAGATCCAACCGACTTTGGTAGATATGAGATGAAAAAAGTTTTTGGTGTTAATATCCCGGTAATAAAATCGGACGATCCACTTTCCTACAAAAAGAAATTATTGAGAAAAGTAGATCTGGTCGATATAAACGCAATGGAATAAGGATTCATTTTCGGTTTTGAATATGCTCAATCTTTTTTTCGATTGGTGAAATACCAGGCGGCGACGCCGACGGTCCAGAGGGGCAAGACGCCCAGCACTGGCATAATTTCAAGTATAAAAACAACTAGCACCAGAAAAACCGAGAAAAAATAGGCCCGGCTCACGAACATCACCATCAAAAGCAGCATAATTAAGGTGGTAATATCCAAAGTCTGGCTCACCAGCGACATTTTCTGCCAAAAAACCAGGTCGGTGAAATCATTGATGAGAGCTAAAGTTATTCCCAACACCAGACCGATCCCCAAGGCTCCGCCGCCCATAAGGGAAAGGTTTTGACCGGGAGAGGCATCCGCCCGCAAAGTTTTATCGGCGGCCCGCTGCCTTTCGTCGGCCGCCTGCACATTAATTTTCCGCTGAACCTTCCGCACTCCGGTCAATTGACGGTCGGTATCACCCTGCACTTTCACCTTAATTTGATTATCAAAATTTTCCGGTGGCATAAATAAAATTACTCTTAATATTGGTTACGCAACTCTTTGGGCCGGTAAATTTTGTTAAGAAAACCATCGAGCTCGGGCGAGCATGGTGTCCCGCCATTTGGCGGGACGAGCCCGAGCGAAGTCTTGAGCGAACATTCCGCGCTGGGGAATGGAGCGTGTTTTCGTATAAAATTTACCGGCCCAAAGAGTTGCGTGGTCATCTAACTTTATTTGACTCTTTTTATTTATTATTTACAATGAATTTATGTATTTGGAATCATGAGTCTATCATGACGTATTTTTGTAATAAAAAAATAAAAGCACCAAAAAAATCATGTGGGGAATTTTCGGCCAAAATGAAAATCGCGTCTTGGGAATAGATATCGGCACCGCGGGGATAAAAATGGTTGAGCTGGAGCACCATCCGAGGAACAAAGACGTAACTTTAGAAAACTACGTTTCGGTCGGCTTCCGCGAAAACCTTCCTCAAAAGGAGAACGAACGCCGGATTACCAAGGAAGAAGTGATTGAATTGCTAAAAGTCGCCTTGAAACAAGGCAAAATAAAAACCCGGAATTCCTCTTTTTCGATTCCGGCTTTTTCCAGTTTCATCTCTTTCGTGACCATGCCCCGGGTGAACAAAGAGGATATTCGCCGGGCGCTGACGGTGGAAGCCCAAAAATTTATTCCGGTCTCCTTGGAGGAAGTGGTGTTGGGCTGGGAAGTGATCGACGAGCCGGACCAAAAAGAAATTGCCAACATCCGCGACCAGAATAAAATGAAAGTGCTGCTGCTGGCCGTGCCGAAGGACATCGTGTCCCGCTATAAAGAGATTGCCGCCGGCTGCGGTTTGAAGCTGCGCAACTTGGAAGTGGAAGCTTTCCCACTCCTGCGGGCGCTGACTTTCAACTACCAAAAAACTTTCGTGATTCTCGACATCGGATCGCGGGTTTGCAACATTCTGGTGGTTGGGAACGGCAGTCTACGGGGCGCCCGCAACATCGGCTTGGGCGGCGACGATTTGACGGAAATTATCGCCCGCAGCATTGACATCACCTACGACCGGGCGGAAGAACTGAAGAAAAACGAAGGTTTGCTCAACAAACAGGTGGCCGAGCTGCTGACCCCGGTGCTGGGGAATATCTCCGACGAGTTGAAAAGGGTGACCGCCCTATATAAGAGCAAAAATCCCAATAAAGAAATTCAGGAAGTGGTTTTGAGCGGCGGAACTTCCAACATGAAGGGGGTGGCGGAATTATTCTCGAACCGCCTGAATGTGACCGTCACTTGCGGCGACCCCTGGAAAAAAATCACGGTGGACGAAAACATCAAACCGATACTAGCCGAAAAAGGAGGCGCCTTTTCCATATCAATCGGATTAGCTTTAAAAAACGACTGATGGACATCCGCAAAGGAGTCGTGGTCTCCCGCACCAATTTGATCGACAGCAAAAAAGAAGCCGGCTTTCCCGTGAAAGCGATCGGCTTGATCGTGTTTATCACCCTTGCCCTTTGGGCGGGAGCCTTTTTTTATAACGATTACGTCCAAAGAAAAATAACCGTCCTGGAGCAGCAGCTGGCTGCGGCCAAAACCGGCCGGGACTACCAGAAAATAGCCATCGTGACCGACGTGCAAAGCCGCCTGGACTCAATAAATTCAGCTTTTTCAGAAAGAATTGACTGGAGCAACTTCTTCGCCAAACTGGAAGAAAACACCATCCCGGAGGTCACCTTCACCGGCCTGGAAGCCCATGACGTGGACGAGGCTGGCGGCGGCGTGGCGGCGGCGGGCGGGGGAGCCAAGGGCCCCAACTACAAAGTCCTGATTAAAGGCACCACCATCGGATTTGTTAATCTGGCCAAGCAGGTAGACGTTTTCAACGACAACCAAAACGAAAAAGCCGGGCCTCTGTTTTCGGGCGTCAAAATTGAAAAAGTTGATATTAAAAAAACCGACTCCGGCCAGGTTGATTCGGGCCACGCCCTGAATTTCGTGCTGGACGCCTCGATAAACCCGGCGGTCCTCATTAATAACTCCAATAATAATTCCGCCGTTAACCCTCAATAGATCCCATGTCGTCTTACCTAAAAATCTTTGTTTTGCCCCTGGTTGCCGTTCTCTGCCTATTGGCTATTTGGTTCTATGCCAAGCCCGCTTATGACAAGGCGAAAAAACTGAACGACGTTAACAAGCCTCGGGTCGAATCACTGGCGTTGCAGGAAAATGAAATGCAGCAGCGCACCGAAAAATTGTTCACCGAGATCAATGACGGCGCCCAGATTAATTCGGTTTTAAACGCTCTACCGGCAGCCGAAGAATCAAATGAGCTCATAAGCCAATTTGAATTTCTCGTGAACCAGGAGAAAATGGTTCTGTCTTCCGTCAATCTCACCCCGCCCAACGCTAATGAGGCGGGGCCGGCAAGCCAAAGCGGAAAAAATTACGCCAAGGTGGCCGGAAATTTGGAAGTGAGGGGAAGCTACAGCCAATTCAAACAATTAATCAAAGACCTATACAAACTTAACCGCATCGTGAATATCAACCAAGTTGAAGTCACCAATATCGCCAGCGACGAGGGCGGCACTACCGGCAAATTTCTCATTGCTTTCACCGCCTATTGGCAGCCGCCAATCACCGCGGAAAATGTGAGGAGCGGCTTGGAGAGCATGGAGCATGCCCGATAATTTACTCAACTATGCCAACAAAAATATTAAAATTCAGTGTCGTTGTTTTCCTGCTAATCATTTTGGCGGGCTTAATATACCTGTTTCTACCGGAAATGGAATCCTTGGTGGGTTTGGGCAGCGGCGACCGGCAACCGGTGGTTGACATGAGGGGAGAAAATATCACTTTCAATGCCGGAAACAGGTCGGCATCCATTCCTCCGAAATTTAGCCCGAACATCCTGGATAACCTCAAAAAAAACCTGTATCAGACCGGGGGACTGCCCCTCAAGATCGAGAGAAAAGGCAACCCGCTTCCGTTCGGAATACCGTAAATTTAATTATGGATTCTCCTTCTCCCAGTAAAGCTCCGACGCAAGATTTCACGGCCATCCTTCCGAAAGAAGCAGCGGAGAGGTACAAGATGGTTATTCTTGAGCACGCCGGCGATACGCTCAAAGTCGGTATGATCGACCCCAACAATATTGAATCCCAGGACGCCCTCCGGTTCATTCTCAACCGGAACAATCTGCGGGCGGAAATCTATCAGATAAAAGACGTTGATCTCGACAGGGAGCTCAAAAAATACGATGCCGCCAAAGTGGCCATCGGAGAAGCCCTCAAAGACATCGAGGTGGAGCAACAGAAGGAAATCGAAAAAAGCCAGGAGTCTGTCCAAGCCAGAAAAGTCGAGGAACTGATCGAATCGGCGCCGGTGGCAAAAATCGTGGATGTGATCATTGAAAACGCCATTGAGGGAGAAGCCAGCGACATCCATATCGAGCCCGAAGAAAAGGAAGTGAAGGTGCGTTTTCGGGTGGATGGGGTCCTGCATTCCAGCCTTTTTCTCCCCAAACACGTCGGGCCCTCAATCGTGTCGCGGGTTAAAATTTTATCCAACCTGAAAATTGACGAGAAG
>Ga0172371_10009407_pt1 | contig 13427 bp, 9 predicted proteins | sample Lak12m_FD_114543 | JGI IMG/M metagenome (GOLD analysis project Ga0172371, IMG submission 114543) | Freshwater microbial communities from Kabuno Bay, South-Kivu, Congo - kab_022012_12m | ecosystem: Environmental > Aquatic > Freshwater > Lake | place: Democratic Republic of the Congo: South-Kivu... | reverse complement strand
GTCTGGAATTGAATGCAAACGCTTATGACGGAGTTGATAATGATCTGGACGGATTGATCGACGAGAATTATCAATTGCACTATCGCCAATATAAAGAGACAACAGAAGGGATCGTTTTAATCGACACTCTGAGTCCGGTTCAGTACATTGATTATTTTAGCGGTCAGGGCAGTAGTGATCTGATGCTGGATGAAAGCCGAAGCGATGGGATCGATAATGATGATGATTGGGACGTGACTATTGACGATGTAGGCGCGGACGGAAAAGCCGATACCGGTGATGAAGGTGAGAACGACGGAATGCCAACCGAAGGCGAACCTCATTTTGACACCAAAGATGTGGACGAAACGGATCAGCTGGGCTTGACAAATTTCGATTATTTTGTACCTTCTACGGACGTGGTTCCCAGTGATGAGGCTGACATGTGGGAACGCCTGACTCCCGGGCGTTTTGACGTTCCCGAGACGGTGATTGACAACCGGGCCACCAGAGGTGAAGACGGCGATTTTATTTTTGGGTCAGGTTATTTCCCGCTCTATGCCGGTGAAACTCAAACATTTTCATTAGCGCTGGTATACGGAGAAAATTATGCCGGCGTAGTGCGTACCCGGAAGATGGCCCAGACTATCTACAACTCGAATTATAATTTCCCCAAGGCGCCCGATCGCCCGACCGTTACCGCCGTTCCTGGTGACGGAAAAGTGACCTTGTACTGGGATCGGGTGGCGGAAAACTCGTACGATAAAGTGTTACAGGAATACGATTTCGAAGGCTATCGCATTTATCGTTCCACCGATCCGGACTGGTCCGACTGTAAAACAATCACCAACGGTTACGGAGAAGTAGTGACGGAGTATCCCTATTATCAAATGGATCTGGATAATGGTGTAGAAGGTTGGTTTTATCCGGATGCCATTCTATACGGTCTGGTTAACGGACAACCTTATTACCTCGGCGAGGACACCGGTGTTGAAAACACATTCGTTGATGAAGATGTGGAAAATGGACGAACCTATTACTATGCCGTCTGTGCTTACGATCGTGGAAGTGTTTCGAAGTCGATTTATCCATCCGAAAACAGCAAGTCGATTACGGAGGATATAACCGGGGTGAAGACCTTTGAAAGTAATACGGTCATGGTGATCCCCAATGCAACTGTCTCCAACTATGTAGCCCCGGTTGCCGGTACCGACATGCAACGTCTTGATGGCCTCTCATCGGCAATTCCGGTTGTGGAAATCATCAATCCGGATTCGGTTCAAAACCGGACCTATATAGTCACCTTCGAAGATACTCTATATCGTCATGAAGTGCCCATTGCCTGCGCCTATACGGTCATTGATTCGGCCACCGGAGATACTGTAATGGCAACCAACGATTACTGGGGGCCTTCCAATGGCGATGTGTTTGACGGCATTCGCATTTCATTCAACACGACTTATCAGAACCTGGACAATATTGAAATAGATACCAATCAGACTTACTGGAACGATACTACCTTTAATGAAATTAGTATCATTCCTACGAATTTTGAGTACAACGGCATTACAAATATTCATTGCCCCTATGACTACCTGATAGTATTCCATGACAATTACAATTACACTTCTTCAAAACTTACTCCAATTTTAGGTAGCCGGACGCCTCTGAAAAACGTTCAAACCAATATGGAAATCTTCGATGTCACCGATCCGGGTAGTCCCAAGTCGATCGAATTCGGCCTGATCTCAAACACGAGTTATCCTGGCACGGTTGGGCATTTTGCCACGCTCTATCTCACGACGGCGGACAGCAGCCAATTATCCTGGAGACTGGTTTTTAAAGATAATGATCGTACTAATCCATATGCACCGCCAGCTGAAGGCGATTCCCTGTATATTTCCTTTACCAAACCGTTTACGGCAGCCGATCAATTTAAATATTCCTGTGTCCAATCGACCACGACCATTACAAGCCTGAAAGGAAAATTGGATCAAATCCGGGTGGTACCGAATCCGTACATCGTATCCAGTGAATATGAAGAACCTTTAACCTACGGACTGAGAGGTCGCGGCGAACGGGTAATGTATTTTATGCATGTTCCGGCCAACGCAGTTATCCGCATCTTCAGTTCCGATGGCAGTCTGGTGCGTAAATTGAGACATGGTGGTAATCTGGAAGATGGTTCGGTGCTCTGGGATTTGAAAACTCAGGACGGTTTGGATATAAGCTATGGTGTATATTTTTATGTCGTTGAGGTGGACGGTTACCGGAAATCCGGTAAAATTGCCATTATTAAATAGACGGAGAATTGGTGATGAATAAGTATATATGCTGGATATTTGCTCTAATTTGTCTCGTTACTAACGGGCAGGCACAAAATAAAGTCGGAACAACCAGTGCGGCTTTTCTGAATATTCCGGGCGGGGCACGTTCGGTCGGAGTCGGTGGAGCATTTGCGGCTATCGGTGACGATGCCATGTCTGTTTTTGGCAATGTGGCCGGAATTTCACTGATGCACCGCAGCGAGGTTAGTTTTAATATGGCGGATTGGTTTGCCGGCAGTAATCTAAATCATTGGGTCGGTATTCTGACATTTGGCAATCATACCTTCGGCCTGAGCATGAAACAACTGGATTATGGCGATGAAATGGTCACAACCGTGGCTGAACCGGAAGGTACCGGTGAAAAATGGTCAGCTCAGGACCAGGCTTTGGGTTTGTCATATGCCACTCACCTCACCGATCGTTTTTCAATTGGTGGTACTATTAAGTACATCAGCGCACAAATTTATCACGAAACCGCTCATACAATCGCTGTTGATCTGGGTTTATTATTCATTTCCGACTATAAAAACCTACGCATTGGAATGCATATCAGTAATTTCGGACTGGATTCCCATCTTGACGGAAAAGATCTGTTGCAGGCAGCTGATGTCGATGAAGTTTACTCAGGCAACAATGAAAATATCAGCGCTAAATTAACCACTGACGACTGGCCGCTGCCTTTATTGTTTTGTGTCGGTCTGGGGGCCGATATCGTTGACCGCAATTGGATAAAATGGCAGATTGCGGTGGATGCTTTACACCCCAATAACAACAATATCTACCTGCGAGCCGGAACTGAATTTTCCTTCTTAAACGATCTGCTGTTTTTAAGGTGTGGCCATTCGGCCATGTTCAAGGAAAATGCCGAAGAAGGTTTTTCGCTCGGAGCCGGATTACGTTACAGGATAAGTCAGTTGAAATTCGGATTTGATTACAGCCTTACCGATTTTGGTTGTTTAGGCAATATCCCCCAATTTGGAATCAGCCTGGGACTGTAAACGGGCAATTCGGCATCGGGCCGTTCTCGCTAACATCAACGGTTACAGTACTGCGGCGGTTGCGGCGATAACATCAGAATTATCACAAATGGCTCATTAGGTTTATTGCACTTATCTATCTTCGGACCAAAGGCTGGCAATTCCTGTGACGGCGGTTCCCCGATAGATCGGGGTCGCTCGCCATATCCAATAAAATTGATCAGTAGAATTGGTTAAATCTTCTTTTCGGTTTGCCGATCGAAATAATGTGCTTTCCGCAGGTCAAGGTAAATCGAAATCTCTGATCCAGACTTTTCAACTGGTATCAAATTGCTCCGGGCAATTATATTGGTCTTGCCGGTCGTTAGATAAAGGAAAGTCTCGTTGCCCATTGGTTCGCAGAGATCGAACCGAACGCATATCTCGGCAGATTCAGAACTGGTAGGCTGCATTGAAATGTTTTCCGGGCGGATGCCTATTACGAGTTCTTTGTCGATATACGCTCGTATTTTTTCCCCATGATCGGCTGGTATTGATATATGCATCTTGCCTTCTTCAGCATAATATCCGTCGTCTTGCCGAATGGTAACCGGAATAAAATTCATTGTCGGTGAACCGATGAATCCAGCCACGAACAGATCGATCGGTGAATTATACACATTAACCGGTGTGTCGATTTGATGAATCAAACCCGACTTCATGACAACAATGCGATCCCCCATCGTCATGGCTTCCACCTGATCGTGGGTGACGTAGACCATCGTCGTCTGCAAGCGCTGATGTAGCTTCTTGATCTCGGTGCGCATTTGTAAGCGCAATTTGGCATCCAGATTCGACAATGGTTCATCGAACAGGAAGACTTTAGGCTTGCGTACAATCGCGCGTCCGAGGGCTACGCGCTGACGCTGACCGCCGGATAGTTGGCGCGGTTTGCGATTCAAGAGATTCTCGATCTCCAAGATGGCAGCCGTTTCAGCGACGCGCTGTTTAATCTCGGTTTTCGGAAATTTGCGCAGTTTAAGCCCGAAAGCCAGATTATCGAAAACCGTCATATGCGGATAGAGCGCATAATTCTGGAAAACCATGGCGATATCCCGATCTTTGGGAGGAATGTCGTTAACCCGCCGATCGCCGATGAAAATATCGCCGGCGGTAGCGGTTTCCAGCCCGGCGATCATGCGCAGAGTGGTCGATTTTCCGCAACCGGAAGGTCCGACCAGAACTAAAAATTCACCATCGTGTACTGTCAGGCTCAGATCTTCGATAATGCGAACGCCTTTGTCGAATTCTTTAGAAACATGGTTCAGAACAATTTGTGCCACGCGATTATTCCCTATAGTTTATTCCGGTAATAATGTCTTTGGTGGGCCAGCAGACCTTCGATGGTCGATTCTGCTCCGGAATTGCGGTTGATTTTTTTATCTTCATCGATGCCATCGAATGTTACGCCGGTTTGCGGTAGGTACATGGGTTCATGCGCCGGATTGATTCCGCTAAACCAACCAAATATTCGCTCGGCGTTTTGCTGATGGCGCCTGCCACCGCTCAGATCGGCCAACGTCTGTACGCCGCTGTAAAGCGCATTCATTCCATAAGCGATTTGCGGTAAGGCCACAAGTTGATAACTGCCATCAGTTTTTAGAGTGATTTCACGCGGCAAATCATGCGCAATTAAAAACGGCACAAAATTATCCGCCCAGATTTGAACACTCCGGAGTAAGGTCGAGTCGCCGGTGATTTGAAAAGCTTCTAAAAGTGCTGTCGGCTGATTGGCGCCCCAGTCATGCCAGGTGTTTCTCCAGCAAAAATACATCCCGTTTAAAGGCTGGCCATCGCGTTGAAACTGATACCCGACCAGTCCCTCGGCGATTAACTGGATTTCTTTCCGGTAATCAAAATCTCCACTGCGCTGTAGTTTGCATAATACCATCAACAGTTCACTGTTCACATCCGGAGCGGAGTCGACCAGCCAGGCTGGCACTGGCCCAAAATCACCTTCAACTTTTTGAGGATACCTCGCAAGATCAGATTGCATTAATTCCGGCATAACATCAAAGTGCTGATCGACTTTCTTTAGCAATTCATTTTCTTCCGGATATTTCCGCAAAATCAGGTGCGCCGCCGCCAGACCGCGCAGACCGCGTACGGCCCACCAACCAAAATCGGCCCGGCTGTTGACGTGGGTCGTATTGATTTGACCGTGTTCATCGATAAAGTTATACCAGCGGCCGTCATCCCGAACCATGTACAGCAGGAACTTCGTCAGCCCTTTTGCCGTTGGTAAAAGCGCCTGGTTGCCGGACTGTACGATCTCCGTTTCCAGCACTTCCAAGAAGCGCCCGGCGTCATCTACGCAGGCAATTCCTTCACCTTTGGCTGCCACCGGATGATAGTCTGGAAAATCCGCGTAGATTGCGACAAAATACATCTGCTCGCCATTGACATTAACCGAATCAATTAAACTAAGCGCATGCTCCAGATTTACCGGCGATTTATGCGCATCATTACCACACCCAAACCAAAACAGTCCGGCGATAATTATTAAAACAGCCGCCTTGTTCATTCAGACTAACCAATCCTTTTTATCGAAAACAGCATCACTCTTTTTAATGTAAGCGGCGCCGATAACCGTGTCGGCTCCGGCATAGATTACTACGTATTTATCATCATTTTCAACTGTCGCACAGCTGAAGATCACATTCGGTACAAAGCCGTTGATTTCCCAAGGCGTTTCCGGCTCAATCACTGGGCGCGATTGGCGAGCCAGAACGCGGCGCGGATTCTCGTAATCCAGCAAAGCTACTCCCAAACGATAAGCATTGATCTTATCAACGGCATGATAAAACAACAGCCAGCCTTGCGGATGTCTGACCGGCGGGCCGGCGATGCCAATCCGGGTTGATTGCCAATCGTCATCTAACTTCGTCATAATGCGCGTATGATTGGTGAAAGTCTTTAAATCCGAAGAGGATGTGATCCAGATGTCGGGATGACGCCGATGCAGGAGCAAGTACTCACCCTTGATCTTTTCCGGGAAAAGTGACGAGTTTTTGTTTTCTTCATCAAGTAAAACTCCATGACGTTCCCAGTTTACCAAATCGGTACTCGTCGCCAAACAAATCCGGTAATCGCCCGGAAAGCGGTTCGCAAAACCGACATAAGTCATGTAAAACGTGTCGCCGATCTTGACAATGCGCGGATCTTCCGGCCCGCGTAATTCCTGCGGGACATCATTCTTCAAAATTGGTTCGGCTAAGCGGTGCCAGAACAGCAAATCTTTGCTGACCGCATAGCCGAAATTGTTAATATAATTACCATAACTCTCGTGCCCGCCGATGTCGGTTGCCCGGTAAATCAGGTGGTATAAACCTTTATCATAAACCGCCCCGGCGTTGAAAACCGCGGCGTGTTCCCAGGGATGTTTCGGTTCCGGTCTTAACACCGGTTCTTGGGAAATTCTGGTCAGTTTCATCATTCTTTTAGGCCTCTTTTCTAACTTTTTCTGATTTAATAAACATATCTGTTTCGTTATTGGTTGGTAAAGATTCTGTTGCGCCCAGGCGGGTTGCGGTTAACGCAGCCACAGCGTTGGCATATTGCCCAAACGCAATTAATTCGGATTCATTTAGATCGTCGGAAGATTTTCCGGATTGGATTAGTTTCGCTAAAAGCCCGGCGGTAAAAGCATCGCCGCAACCGGTCGTATCGGCAACTTTAACGCTGAATCCGGGAATTTCGACCGTGAAGCTCCGATTCCTCAAAATGCAACCGCGTTCGCCCCGGGTAATGGCTAAAAGCCGGGTGTTTGGACCAAACAGAGCTGCCGGTAATTCTTCGGGATGGCCGATTCCGGTCAGGAACACACCTTCCTCCCAACTCACTTTCAGAATCTGAGAGCGAGCCGCCAAACTGCCCAAAATTTTACGGGCTTTCTGCGGCGATTTCCAGAGCATCGCTCGGTAGTTCGGATCGAAAGATGTCAGGACATTTTGCCGATTGAGTTGAGATATCAGGTTATCGAATAGTTTCCAATTCGCCGAAGTTGTCAGCGGCAGCGAGCCGAAGTGAACGATCTTTGACTGTTTCAGCAAATCTATCGGAAAATCGGCCTCCTTCAAGGCTGAATCCGCCGCATGTTTTTCAGCAAATTCAAAGGCGCGTTCGCCGTTTTCCGCAATTTCGACAAACGCCAGCCGCGTGCGGTGAATCGGATCGCCGATCAATGCTTCCGTATTAATGTCCTGGTCATTTAAATATTTTCTCAGGAAACGGCCGAAGAAATCGTCGCCGACTCTCCCGGCAAATGCGACTTTACCGCCTAATTTTGTCAGTCCGACCGCGACATTGGCCGGGGCGCCGCCGGCAAATTTTTTAAAAAGGGTAACATTATCAAGACTTGTTCCCGATTCCTGCGAAATCAGGTCAACTAAAACCTCACCGATACAAATTACGTCGAACTTTTTCATCGCAGATCGATCACCGTTTTTAGACTTTTATGTTGTCGCTGATTCTCAAGGGCCTCCATAATACCATTCAGCCGGAATGAACTGATATCGATGTCATCGAAGTCTATCCGCCCGGCAGAAAACAGATCGACGGCGGTTTTAAAGGTGAACGGATTCAGGAAAGAACCAGTCAGGCTGATGTCGCGCCGGTAAATTTCATAAGGGGCGATCAGTAATTTTTGTTCACTTCGGCTGATGCCGAAAATCACCATCCGCCCCCCGTTTTTCACCAAGCGTAAAGCTTGTTCGACCGCCGGGAGCGCTCCGGCACATTCTATTACGGCATCGGCACCGCCATGCGTAATTGCATGAATTTCATGTTCGCTCGTTTCATTCGGCGGGAAGACCAGATCAGCCCCCAGTTTCAGACAAATCTTCCGACGCTGAGCATCCGGCTCCACGACGATAATCTGGCTGGCCGGCGATAAATGGGCTAATTTAAGCATCAGAATTCCGATAAATCCGCCACCAAAGATCAGAACGCTATCGCCGGGCTTGACGGCGGCTTTTTGAAAACCGTAGAGCGCACAGGAAAGCGGTTCCAGAAGAGCGGCCCGAACCGGATCGGTGTTTTCCGGCAAACGAAAGCATTGCCCGGCCGGTGCAATACAATATTCCGCAAAGCCGCCGTCTATATCGACGCCAAGCGCTTTCAGATTCTCGCATAGATTGACCTGACCGCGGCGGCAGTATTGACATTGCCCGCAAGCAATGTTCGGATCGACCACTACGAAATCGCCAATCGACAGACCGGAAACTTTTGCGCCTTTTTCAATCACATGGCCGCAATATTCATGTCCGAGAACGACCGGCGGCGTCGCATGCGACTGCCCGGCCACGATTTTAATATCGGTGCCGCAGACACCGCAGACTGCGATTTTCAGCAAGACTTCATCCGGTACAATCGGCCGGAGCGGTTTTTCAGTAAAATTTATATTTTCCCCGTCGTAGACAACGGCGCGCATTCCCTTTTTCATCAGTTCTTCAATCCCGTCGTGGCCATACTTTCGATAAAATAGCGCTGGAAGAAAGCGTACACCAACACGATCGGCACGGCCAGAAGCGTTGCCGCGGCGAGCTGGGCTCCCAGTTGGCCGTCCGCCTGACCGCCGACCGCGAAAATTGTCACCATCTGCGGCAGAGTCATTAATTGCTGCAGACGAATGACGATCAACGGCCAGAGTACGTCATTCCAGCTGCCCATAAATGATACAATCCCGACTGTAATAATCACCGGCCTGGAAAGCGGATAAATGATCCGGAACAGGATTTCAAGATCGTTACAACCGTCGATTTTTGCGGCATCGATCAAATCCTGCGGAATATCCATGAAAAATTGTCGAAACAATAAAATGCCGAACGCGCTGATCATGCCCGGCACGATCAACGCCATATAACTGTCCACCCAGCCGAATTTCACCATCAGGATATACATCGGGATCAGCGTAATCTGGAACGGAATTACCATCGTAAAGAGAATTAATCCGAACAGAAAATCACGGCCGAAAAAACGCAGGCGCGACAATGCGTAACCAACAATCGAGCCGAACAGGATCACCGAAAAAGTAACACACGCCGAAACAAAAATACTGTTCAGGAAAGCCCGGCCGATCGGAATTTTCTGAAAAACCGCGGCGTAACTGCGCATCGTAAAATTCGACGACCAGAGTCCGATGGAACCGATCTCAACCTCCGGTTTGAATGTCGCCGAAATCATCCACAGGAACGGATAAGCGAATATCAGGCCGCCGGCAATCAGTAAAATGTAGATCAATGGTTTCTTCATCAGTCTTTTCTCTCAACAAATTTTTTCTGGAGTAAAACGACTAACAGGATAATGAACGCAAAGAAAAATCCGAGCGTCGCGGCATAGCCCATATGCCCGAAATAGAACGCCTGGTTATAAATGTACAGCATCGCCGACAGGGTGCTGTTCATCGGTCCTCCGCCAGTCATGACGAACGGCTCGATAAACAACGAGAAGCCGCCAATCGTTGACAGAATGACCACCAGGACCATCGTGCTGTTCAAAGCCGGCAGTGTGATGTGGAAAAATTGCTGCACCGGCCGTGCTCCGTCAATTTCGGCGGCTTCGTACAGATAGCGCGGAATACCCTGCAAGCCGACCAGGAAAAGCACAATGTACAGTCCGACATTTTTCCAGGTCGCCATGATCGCGATCGAAGGCATCGCCCAGCCGGAATCGATCAGCCAGGGAATCTTCGACAACCCCAGTTTCGTTAATAATAAATTCAACAGTCCGGTTTCATAAGCGTAAAGTTGCTGCCAGAGAATCGTAATGACTACGCCCGACACGATCACAGGCAAAAAATAAAGCGCCCGGAAGAAACCCTTAAATTTGATTTTCTGGTTCAATAATATTGCCAGTAGAAGGGCAATCGTGATCTGCAGGGGAATATGAATTACGAGGAAAACAAGCGTGTTGCGGATCGAAATAAAGAACTGTATATCCTGAAAAAGACGATAGAAGTTCCTTAGTCCAATCCATTGCATCGGCATGACGATATTCCATTTGTGGAAAACCAGGAAGAAGGAAAAGAGTAATGGAAAACCAATGAACAGGCTAAAATATAAGACATACGGCAGGCTCATCAGATAGCCGGTTTTATCACCTCGGGTTTTCAGTTGAGCTGATTTCATCACGGACGGCTCCATTCGATGATCACCCGGGCCCGTTTGGCGGTATTGGCAACCGCAGTTTCCGGCGTTCGTTTACCGTAAATCGCACAGGCTTCATATTCCTGCGAAATGGCATCGAAAATCTCTTTCAGAACGGACGAACCATCGACGCCGCGGGTATAAATGGCCTGCTCGGCGAATTTTCGCATCATTGGATTTTCGGAAAAATATTGCCGGTAAAGTGAATTACCGGTCAGGTTCTTTCGCAAAGGAATCTGGCTACACAATTCCAAAAGTCGCAGATCAGCCTCTTCCGAAACCAGATATCTGGCAAACTCCCAGGCTGCCGCCGGGTGGCGGGTTGTACTGAAAATCGAAATGTTCTTATGATCGCCGTAAGTATAAACCGGACCGCGGTAATCATCCGGAACCGGGACCGGAAAAATATCGTACTCGAAGCCGGGCTTTCTAAATTTTTCCACATGGGTAATGTTCCAGGGGCCTGTAATAATCGTGGCGAATTTTTCAGCCAGAAAATTGTCGCCCTGAAAGGTTGTCCGCGGAAAATAACCCTGGCGATAGATTTCCTGAAAAAACCGGAAAACTTGTACGGACGCCTCATTCTCGAAACAAATGTCCGTACTGTCGAAAAGGGTCTGGCCGCCGGATGCTGCGATGTAATGCGTATAAAAATCGAAAAATCTCTGCCACCAGATCGGCCGGATGTCCTGATAACCCATCCATTGATCCGCCCGTCCGTCGCCGTTTAATTCTTTTGTAATCGCTTTGGCGGCCGCCAGGTATTCGCTGTAAGTACGCGGCAGACGCTGAATGCCGGCTTCCCGGAACAGGCGCTTGTTGTACATGATCATGATCGGGTTGGTTTTCCAGGGAATCTGGTAATAATGCCCGTCCGGGGCCCGAAATGATTCCAGCAATTCGGTCGGCATGCGTTCCGTCAGATAGTCGAAAAAATCCGGGAACTGATCGAGCTGTACCAAGCCGCCCGACGATGTAAAATCGTCCATCGCCCCCGGCCACATATTCGCACAAATATCCGGCGTCGTTTTACCGGCAATGGCGGCCAGCAGAGCCTCTTCGGAAGATTGACTGGCCGGGATCGGTTGCAAAGTCACCTGAATTTTCGGATGACTCCCATTCCACTTTTTCACCAATTCCGCTGCCAGATCAATCTCGCTCTGATTCGAAGCACACCAGTAAGTCAATCGAACGGCGCCCTGTTCGGCCACAGTTGGCGCCGTCCGTTTTTTCTCGCAGGAAACGCACACGACACCCAAAAGGAGAATAAAGGTGATTGTTGCTTCGATTCGCGTCATATTTCCTGTCTTAAAATTTTAAACGTAGTTCATTACTGGCAGACGTCATTTCAAACGTAATTGAAATGCGATAACCGCCGTTGATTTTTTCATTCGTCCATCCTTCAGATAATTGCCGACCGTTCAATGACATATTTTTTAGTGCCTTTGGGCCGATAATGACCGTATTATTGGGCTGCGCAATTATCCCGCCGAGGTTAATGGTCAGGCAATTATCTGAGTATTGGCAGTCATGCAGAATGGCGGTCGTACTTTTCAGATACGGTTCTTCAGGTTGACCGAGATCGAATTCGGCCATTTTGACAGCTGGCATTGCGGCCGGAAAAACCGCCGAATGAACTGTCTGGCCATCGAATTTGATTGAGTTAAGCACCTCTCCGCGACCGGTAATTTTAATTATAACCGGGCGGCCGTTTACAAAAAGCGTAAAACTGCATTGCTTCTGTCCGGGAGTCAGATACGGATCGAGGCTGATATTCCAGTCATTTTCGGTCACGCCGTACAATTGATAAAGACTATTCAGGTACCAGGCGCCCGCCCACAGAAAATTAGGTTTGTCAACTGTGCCGTACTCGGCCGGATTTTCCTTATTGGCGTTGCGAACTTCATAGTAGGCCGGCTGGCCGTTCGGGCCGTTCAAAATCCCGTTAAACGACATAGTTTGTTCGATAAATTTCGCCGCCGCCGGTTTTTCATCATTGGCGATTAAAGCCATGGCATACCAGGCATTACCCTGCGGCCAGATCCCGCCGTTGGCGTAATAATATTTATCACCGGCTTCATTGCCGACGAACTTATAAAAGTCTATCAACAGGTGAAAGTCCATCGGAAAAGCATTGTAGATGCCGACCTTTTCGTCAAGCAGTTTGGCATTGGCAGTTTGCACAAGCCGATTTCGTTTTTCGGCATCAAGCAATCCATAATGCGCCGCCAGCAGGGAGCCGATGTAATAATGTCGATCCTGCGAACCGTCATCATTATAATTAATGAGATAATTTAGTTCGTTGCTCCACAGTCTGTCAACCAGCGCGGTCTGCAAACTATCAGCCAGAGTAGAATATTCAGCCACCTTTTCGGGATTTTTCCCCAGTACAGTCGAGATAAAATTATAATCGCGTAAAGTCTTGATCGCCAGGATCGTCATATAGGATCGTGAACCGTAATTATGCCCAATATCCCACCAATCCGGCCGATATGACCACATCAGATTATCGGCTTCTTTCGTCAGCAGTGCCCGCTCGACACACACTGTCAGGTACGGATAAAGTTGGGCGACAAATTCGGTGGCGCCGGAATGGCGCAGATATTTGGCCGTCACCTGCACGAACCAGAAATTATTCCAGTTGTCGGAACTGGCGAATTCAGTCACGTATTGCCCGTCTTTCCAGTAATAGGCATGCGGAATGACCCGGTCTTTATCGGCGTGCCGGACGATATAATCCAGGTCGCGCCGCACTCGTTTCAGGTCGAAATTTACCGCAGCGAGATTAGAGACCAGTACATCGTGTGTAAAATAGAAGTTATATTCGGCCGGACAGGGCATCGGCACAATTTCGCCATCTAGATAATGAGCATTGGCTTCCATCTCGGCTTTGGCCCAGGTGATGGAATGATCGGTGCGACTATTACCGGTCGAAAGCGGGTTGTTATGATAAGCTTTCT
>Ga0172371_10009406_pt1 | contig 13428 bp, 16 predicted proteins | sample Lak12m_FD_114543 | JGI IMG/M metagenome (GOLD analysis project Ga0172371, IMG submission 114543) | Freshwater microbial communities from Kabuno Bay, South-Kivu, Congo - kab_022012_12m | ecosystem: Environmental > Aquatic > Freshwater > Lake | place: Democratic Republic of the Congo: South-Kivu... | reverse complement strand
CTCGGATGCACAGAATGCAAAGCCAGATTAGCTCATATTATAATAGAGGAAGTAATTGTGCCGATACAAGAGAAGCGCCAGAAATTCCAATCAAACAAAGATTTGATAATGGATATTCTCAAACAGGGAAAAGAGCAGGCAGAACAAGCCGCAGAAAAAACAATGCAGGAAGTGAAAGAGGCGTTAGGCAATGGGATACTATAAGGTAAAATTGGACATATTCGAAGGGCCGTTGGATTTGTTGTTGTATCTGATAAAGAAGGACGAAGTCAGCATCTATGATATACCTATAGCCAAGATATTGGGCCAGTATTTGGAATATATTGAGCTGATGAAATTATTGGATTTGAATGTTGCCGGAGAGTTCATCGTGATGGCCGCAACGCTTATGCATATTAAATCCAAGATGCTCCTGCCGCCGGACGAGAACGCGACTCAGGAAGAACTGGAAGAGGAATTAGACCCGCGCGCAGAGCTGGTGAAGCGGCTCTTGGAATACAAGCAGTTTAAAGAGGCGGCGATGATGCTGCGCAACAAAGAAGAATACCGGCGCGAGCATTTTGTGCGCATGCAGAAGGAGATTGAGACTCCTGACGGAGTATACTTTGAGGCAAACCTTTTTGATTTAATTAGCGCCTTTAATAAAGCGCTCAAAGATGTCCCCAAAGAAATATTCTTGGAAGTTATAAAGGATGAGTTTACCGTCGAGCAGAAGGTGCACGATATACTGCATCTTTTGGTCGATAGGCCGCAGATTTTGCTTTCCGAGTTGTTCGTCAAGGCCAAAAGCAAGTTTGAAATAGTGGCTATGTTTTTGGCAGTGCTTGAATTAATCCGTTTGAAAGAAATAGTTGTCGCGCAGAAAGGACTCTTTGAGGATATTGTTGTTATGCCCAACAGAGATAATATAAAATCCCCTCTTTCCCCGGCTGTCGGCAAAAAAGAAGCATAAGGCACAATGGAAGATAAAACAAAAGATATCTTTATCCCTCAGGAGACAGAAGAGGATATAGTAATTAATCTATCGCTTCGGCCGGTTACCTTAGGTGAGTTTATCGGGCAAAAGGCCCTTGTGGAAAATTTAAAGGTTTCTATCAATGCGGCCAAGCAGAGAAAAGAACCTTTGGAACATATACTTTTATCAGGCCCTCCGGGATTGGGCAAAACCTGCCTTGCCTCCATAATCGCCCATGAGATGGGCACGAAGATAACAGCCACATCAGGCCCTGCAATCGAGAGGGCAGGCGACCTCATAGGCATACTCACGAATTTGGAAGCGGGAGATGTGTTGTTTATAGATGAAATCCATCGCCTCTCCAAAGTAGTCGAGGAATTTCTGTATCCGGCTATGGAAAATTTTCAGATAGATTTTGTCATTGATAAAGGACCTTACGCGCGCACTATAAAATTTAATCTTAAGCGTTTTACTTTGATAGGCGCCACTACCCGGGGAGGGCTTTTGGGAGCGCCATTGCGTTCGAGGTTTGGCATATTCCATCATTTCGATTTTTACGAGTCGCAGGATCTCGTGGATATCATAAAGCGCTCGGCAAAAATATTAGGCATTGATATTGACCAGGATGGCTGTCGCGAGATAGCAAACCGCTCCAGAGGCACGCCGCGAATAGCAAACCGCCTCCTGCGTCGGGTAAGGGATTATGCGCAAGTCAAGGCCAAGAATAAGATTAACCAAGACATAGCCGATAAAGCGTTAAGCAGCATAGGTATTGATAAGGCAGGCCTGGATGCCATTGACAGGAAATTGCTTTCAACGATAATAGGGTCTTACCACGGCGGGCCGGTAGGAATTGAGTCTTTAGCGGCAACGCTCAACGAGGAACCCGATACAATCGCAGATACCCTTGAGCCGTATCTGCTCAAGGCGGGTTTCTTAAAGCGTACTTCTCGCGGGAGAGAAGCGACAGATTTGGCCTCAGCTCACCTCGGTCTATCTTCACCCTCAAAGCAAAAAGATTTATTCTAATAATGAAGAGTCTGCTTTTGCATATATGTTGTGCACCTTGCGCGATTTATCCTTTTGAAGACCTTGCAAAAGCAGGATTTAAGGTTGAAGGTTTCTTTTATAACCCCAATATCCAGCCAGTATCCGAATATTTAAAAAGAAAAAAGTCGGCAGAGGTTTTAGAGAACGTATTGAATATTAGAATTCATTACGGAGAATATGAAGAAAACGCCTACACCGAATCTATAAAATTGACCCCGGATAAGCCGGAAAGATGCAGGAATTGTTTTAAATTAAGGCTTGAACAAACGCGCAGGTTTGCCGCAGAAAATAAATTTGATTTATTTACGACGACGCTTTTGGTTAGCCCCTATCAGGACCAGGAAATGATTAAGGAAATAGGCGATGATTTATCCAAAGACTCACCGGCAAAATTTCTATTCTCCGATTTCAGGCCTGGATTCAGGCAGGCGCACAACAAGGCCAGAGAGTTAAACTTATACTGCCAGAAATATTGCGGGTGTTTGTTTTCTTTGGAAGAAAGACAAAAAGAGAAGGAATCAAAAAAGGCAAGATGTTGAATTTTGAGTTCGGGAAAATACTTGTAATAATAGGTTCAATTACTATACTTGTCGGCATTCTGTTGATGACCGTTGGCAAAATCCCGTTTTTAGGGAGATTGCCCGGAGATATACATATACAAAAAGAGAATTTTTCTTTTTATTTTCCTGTTACTACCAGCATTTTATTGAGCGTCGTGCTTTCTTTAATATTTTGGTTATTCTCTAAGAAATAATTTATCAGGATAGCAGGTTAATTCAATGAAACTTTCCGATTTCAATTATACCCTCCCTAAAGATTTGATTGCGCAGTTTCCTTTAGATAAGAGGGACAGCTCGCGACTGCTTGTTTTGGATAGACCAAACCAGACTATTTCCCACAGGCATTTTTGTGATATCGCCGATTACCTAAATAAAGGGGATGTTTTGGTTTTGAATAACACAAAGGTAATTTTAGCCAGGTTGTTCGGCAGCCGCAGGAATACAGGCGGAAGAATAGAAATACTTCTGCAGGAAAAATTGGGCAGGAGGCGATTCCGCGCCTTAATCCAGCCGCTTAAAAGACTAAAGATAGGAGAAGAAATAGCCGTCAACAATAACGGGATAACCTTTAAGCTGGTTGATTTTAGGGAAAGGATAATCGAGTTTAACTGCGACAAGATATTGAACAGGTTGAATAACATAGGCCACGTTCCTTTACCTCAGTATATAAAAAGAAGCGATGTTCCTTCGGACAGGAATACATACCAGACGGTCTACGCCAGGAGAGAAGGCGCGATTGCCGCGCCGACGGCCGGGCTGCATTTTACGAAAAAGCTTCTGGATGCTATCCGGAAAAAAGGCGTGAAGATAGCCTTTGTTACTTTGCACGTTGGCTACGGCACATTTGCAACCATAAAAGAAGAAGACGTCTCCCACCATAAAATGCATGAGGAGTATTTTGAGATTCCTAAACACACGATTAAATTAATTAGGCAGGCAAAAGCCCACTCCGGGAAAATATTTGCCGTGGGCACGACTACAACAAGGGCGCTGGAGGCAAACTCAGGCGATATTATCGGCTCGGGAAAGTTATCCGATATCAGCGGCTATACGGATTTATTCATACATCCGCCGTATAAATTTCAGGTAGTTGATTCATTGATTACAAATTTCCATCTGCCCAAGAGTACGCTTTATATATTAGCCTGCGCATTTGCAGGCTTAGAAAACATAAGAAAGGCATATAGCCGAGCCATAGAAGATAAATACCGCTTTTTTAGTTATGGCGACGCTATGATGTTATTATAAGCTATGAAAAAAAGAAGATTAGTTGCATTCGGTTTGATTTTATCGCTTTGTTTATTCGTCGTATTCCTGCGGATAAATTTCTTATCGCTGCCTGCTTTGGACAAGATAGCCAGGTCTGAAGTTTATGGCAAGGTTTGGGAGGAAGTTAAGGCAGGCGCGGACAAGGAATATGCGAATGTGCCGCAGAAGAAGAAAGATTCGCTGACCTTGAAATTGTATGATAGTTATTTAAAGCAGAATAAGCATTTTTTGCAGGATGAGATAAGACAGAAGACCGCAGAAAAGAAGGATTTTTACCGAAACGATAAAGGTCATACCTATGTTTCTGGCGTAGACTCTTATTATTGGCTGAGGCTTATCGACAACCTCATACATAAAGGCCATATCGGCGACAGCGTGAAAGATGGCCAGGATTATGATGAGCTGGTTGGTATGCCTATTGAGAAATCCTTATCCAGGAGTATGCATTTAATTCTTGGCAGTCTTCTTTATAAATTCTTCGGCATTTTCCATCTGGATATTGATTATGATATAGGATTTTATTTTATCCCGCTGTTATTTTCCGCATTGCTGGTGATATTTGCTTTCCTGGTTACAAAAATGTTGCGCCGCAGCAACCTCGCGGCATTCTTAAGCGCAACAGCGATATGTCTTTCGCCGCTCCTTTTGCAGCGCACGATGTTTGAGTGGTTAGATACTGATATATATAATGTGTTTTTCCCGCTGTTGATTTTCGGGGCGTTTCTGTCTGTATTTAAGTCCGGCAGTACTTTTAAGAAGGGCCTTGGCCTTTTAGTATTTTCTTTATCCTGCGCCTTTTATGCGAGCGTATGGCAGGGCTGGTGGCACATATTTGATTTATTAATTTTGTGCGGTGCGTTATTTATCTTGGGCGATTTCTCAGAAACCAAAGATAAGGCTTTGTTTAAGGGGAATATGCTTTGGATATTGTTGTTATTTATTTCAGGAGCGGCATTATCCGGCATCATAAACGGTAAAGAGAGCTTTTTTAGTTTTTTCTCAGGTCCCCGCAGCATCATTTCCGCGTTGAAAGATGTGCCCACAGACAATTGGCCGAATGTGTTCCTTACCGTGGCGGAATTAAAGAAGATAAGTCCGTATGAATTGGCTATGGAAGCGGGAGGAATTGCCGCATTCTTTGCGGCGATTTTAGGCTCAGCATATCTTGTGTTTTCCGACAAGATACTGCGCGATAGAAAGTTCGGGATAGGTTATTTCTGTATGTTTATCTGGCTGGGAGTTATGTATTATGTTTCGCTTAATGCCCTGAGGCTTGCTCTGCTTTTAGTAGTGCCGCTGGGTTTGATGTTTGGCATAGCCGTAGATGCGTTAACGCGAAAGATTTTTAACTTCTCCCGCAGGTTCTCAAAGAAAATCCATTTTGCAATAGTAGGAATTTTGGCGTTAGCTATATACCATCTTTTTTCATCTTACGTTATAAGGGCAGCTGATATATCTTATTTAAGGGCGCCTTTGATGAATGACGCCTGGTATAAGAGCATAGAGTTTATAAAGAATGATTCCGCAGATGACGCAGTAATAAATTCATGGTGGGATTACGGCCATTGGTTCAAGGCTATAGCCGGACGCAAGGTTTTATTCGACGGCAAAACGCAGAACAGCCCGGTGGCATACTGGGTGGCGAGGGCGTTAATCTCCAATAATGAAGACGAGGCTGTTGGAATCCTGCGTATGCTAAACGTATCCAAAAACAAGGCGTTTGATGTTTTGGAATCATATGGCTTTAGCCACGTTGCGATAGTGGATATGTTCAATGATATTTTAAAACTTAAAGAATCCGATGCTCGCGTTTATCTTGCCAAGATTATGGATAAAAACAAAGTGGATGAGTTGATTTCGCTTCTTTACGCTGAAAAAATGCCGCCTGTTTATTTTGTGGCTTCTTTTGATATGGCTGCAAAAATACGCGCGATTTCGCATATCGGGAACTGGGATTTCAAAAAAGGAGACATCTGGCTTTCCCTTAAAGCCAACCCTCTGCAGTCTTTGGATTATGTCAGCGGTAAGTATGGCTACACAAAGGAAGAAGCGAGGGTTTTATTAAGAGATTTAATGCTGTTTGACAACAGGGAGGCATTAGGTTGGGTTTCTAAAGTAGACGATATCTACTCTAATTTGTTGTCTAATAAATCAAAAAAAGCAGGCAATCTCGTTATCTTTGATAACGGCGCCACTTTAGATTTGTCTAATTACAATGTTTATATTTCGCGAGGCTTGGATGTTGATATAGGTATACCTTATAGCGTGGTTTATTTAAAAGGCGATACTCTCGCAGAGAACATACAAAAAGAAAACAATCTTTCTTATTCTGTTTTATTGTTTAGCGACGGAGATGCCTATAAAAATATATTCATAGATAAAAATTTGGCAAAGAGCATGTTTATCAGGATGTATTTCTTAAGAGGGGAAAGCCTTAAGTATTTTAAGAAAGCGCACGAGGAAAAGACGCCCGAAGGAAATTACATCTACGTATATAAAATAGAGTGGCCGAACTGATGTTTAGTTTCAAAATTACGCATAAAGATAAAAATTCCAGAGCCAGATGCTCTCAATTATCAACGCCGCACGGAGTGGTTGAAACGCCTGTATTTATGCCGGTGGCTACTCAGGCTGCGGTAAAAACCATTTCTCCTAAAGAGCTGGATGAGTGTTCGGCGCAGATTATTTTATCCAATGCCTATCATCTTTATCTGCGCCCGGGGCTGGACGTGATTAAAGAAATGGGCGGGCTGCATAATTTTATGTCATGGGATAAGCCCATTCTTACGGACAGCGGCGGCTACCAAGTATTTAGCTTGGCGTTTTTAAGAAAACATAAAAGCGACGGCGTAGAGTTTCAATCCCATATAGACGGCTCAAAACATTTTCTTACGCCGGAGAAAGTAATTCAGATTCAAAGGACGCTCGGTTCAGACATTATAATGCCTTTGGATGATTGTATTGAATATCCCGCAACGCGCGAAATGGCTAAGGCGGCGCTGGAAAGGACAGCGCATTGGGCAGAACGTTCCAAGAATGAATATTTAAAGTCAAGTCCTGGCAAGGATAAGCAGGTATTATTCGGCATAACACAGGGTTCTACGTATGATGATTTGCGCAAGGAGTCATGTGAGAGGCTTGCGGAGTTGGACTTTTTCGGTTATGCCATCGGCGGATTAAGCGTGGGCGAGCCGCAGGATTTAATGTATAATACTTTTTCTTTGGCGACGGATAATCTTCCTGCTGAGAAGCCGCGCTATGTTATGGGTATAGGCATGCCCGAGGATATTCTTGAGGCGGTAAGCCGCGGAGTGGATATGTTTGACTGCGTTATTCCCACGCGTTACGGAAGAAACGGCAGCGCGTTCACCAGCGAAGGCAAGCTCACAGTGCGAAACGCCGAGTTTAAGTCTGACGACAACCCGCTGGATTCTAATTGCGATTGTTATGCCTGCAAAAACTTCTCCCGCGCATATTTGAGGCATTTATTCAATTCCTCAGAAATGCTCGGGCTTAGGCTTGTTTCATTGCATAATATTTATTTCTTCCTGAAATTTACGCAGGATATAAGAGACGCCATAAAACAGGACAGGTTCAATGAATTCAAGGATAATTTTATGAACAAGTATTCTCAATTATCAAAGGTTTAAATGCGGATTGACATTCTGACAATTTTTCCCAAAATGTTCGCTCCGATATTAGACGAGTCCATCGTCAGGCGCGCTAAAAATAAAGGTCTGGTGAAAATAGCTGTTCACGATCTGCGCGGTTATTCCGACGATAAACACAGGAAAATCGACGACCGTCCTTTTGGGGGCGGGCCGGGCATGGTGTTTAAACCCGAACCCGTATTTAAGGCTGTAGCCGAGATAAAATCGAAATTAAAGAAGAACAAACCAAAAGTTATACTGCTTAGTCCGCAGGGGAAAGTTTTAAACCAGAAATTAGCCAAAGAATTGTCCCGCGTAAAAAATTTGATTTTAATCTGTGGACACTATGAAGGAGTTGACGAAAGAGTGAGGGCTAAATTGGTTGACGAGGAAGTTTCTATCGGAGACTATGTTTTAACAGGAGGCGAACTGCCCGCGATGGTTTTGGTTGATGCGGTCGTAAGGCTGGTTAAAGGAGTCTTGGGAGACGAGAATTCCTCGCAGTCAGACAGTTTCTACGACGGATTGCTGGAATACCCGCAATACACCCGCCCCGCGGATTTTAGAGGTATGAAGGTGCCTAAGGTTTTATTATCCGGCGACCACCAGAAAATCGCCAAGTGGCGCAGGGAACAGGCGCTGAAGGTGACCAAGAAAAAACGTCCGGATTTGATAAAGTAAGAATAGATTTCTCTTTTGGGATAGAGGGTTAACAAAAAGGAGCAGGATGAAAAAACTTTTTAGACGCAAGGGTAACGAAGGTGCACCACAGGTTGAGATAGACGTAGCGGGTTTAATGGATAGCATACAAGAGCAGCTGGCTTCGCTGGAGAGAAAGTTAGATATTCTAATCGGCCAGTCGCAGGCAAAGCCAGCTTTTCAGCGCTTCGACCGCCATCATCATTACGACAAAGGAAGGCAGGGCAATGGTTTCAGGGAAAGAAGCTATACTAAAGTTATCTGCGCGGACTGCGGCAATGAATGCGAAGTTCCTTTCAAGCCCAGCGCAGGCCGTCCTGTATATTGCAATGAGTGTTTTGCAAAGCGCAAGGAGGGCGGATCATTCAAAGGCAATTACGAAAACAGGCATGGAGGCGGTAATTTTTCAGAAGAACGCAGTTTTGACAGGCAGGATGGCCGAGATAATCGTAAATCCAGAAGAAAACATAAGCCGAGTTTACGCAAAAGAAGAGGACGCGATTAAGGATAAATAAAAAGTAGAATAAAATAGGCTTATATAGTATAATACGCACTTCAAAGGGGGTCTATTATGGACAGGATAAAATTATTAGACGAGCAGGGATTAAGAAAAGATATGCCGAAATTCAATGTAGGCGACCAGGTAAAGGTCTACATAAAAATACTCGAAGGCGATAAGATGAGGGTTCATCCTTTTGAAGGAACGGTTATCCGCAGGCGCGGGCAGGGGATGAGCGCGAGTTTTGCCGTAAGAAAGGTTTCTTACGGAGAAGGAGTAGAAAGGGTTTTTCCCATAAACGCGCCGGCGATAGAGAAAATTGAGGTTGTAAAAAAAGGCAAGGTTCGCAGGTCTAAATTATATTACCTGAGAGGAAAAGTAGGCAAGGTTTCCAAAGTTAAGGAAGATAAAGATAACCCCACCGCTTAAAATATCCGCTGGCAGAAGTGCTTTATCACGAGAAAAAAGCCAAAAATAGAGGTTTTTCTTTTGTAATCGGCGTAGATGAAGTTGGCCGCGGCCCGCTGGCAGGGCCGGTGGTAGCCGCAGCAGTCAAATTAAACCGCGTCAAATTCAATAATTATATAAATGATTCCAAGAAACTTACCCGCTTGCAGCGGGAGAGGGCTTTTCTGGAAATTATAGACAATGCCTTGGTTGGCATAGGCATAGTCAATGAATTGCTGATTGACGAGTTGAATATTTTAAACGCCACGAAGCTGGCGATGGATAAAGCGGTAAGAAATCTCATCGGCGCATCGCGCAAAAAAATAAGCAACAATAAAGTGATTGTTCTTTTGGACGGGAATTTTGCTCCGGAAATTCCATTTAAAACAAAAAGCATCATAAGGGGAGACTCAAAGAGTCTCTCTATAGCCTCGGCATCAATAGTGGCAAAGGTAGTCCGCGACAATATCATGTCTGACTACGACAGGCTTTATCCGCAATATAGTTTTAAAGACAACAAGGGCTATGGCACGAAGGCGCACTTCAAGGCAATAGCGCAATACGGCGCCTGCAAGATACACCGCATGAGTTTTTACCCCTTAAACGCCATTAAAGATGAGCAGAGAAAGAATAGAATTGGGTAAACAGGGCGAAGAGGAAGCCGCGAATTTCTTAAGGAAAAAAGGCTACAGGATTTTAGAGCGCAATTACAAGAATAAGATAGGCGAGATTGATATCGTAGCAAAGGATAAAGATACGATATGCTTCATAGAGGTAAAATCCAGGACCAATATCAAGTTTGGGCTCCCTGAAGAGGCAGTAACTTTCTCCAAGCAAAAAAAATTAAATAGAATTGCATTAGGATACCTAAAACACTATAATTTATTAGAAGCGCCTGCCAGATTTGATATAGTCTCGGTTATGTTTAATAACGACAATAAAGCCCAAATCAACCTTATAAAAGACGCATTCTAATAAACAAGAAATAAATATAACAAGGGTTGATATTAGAGGAAAAGATAATATAATATTATTCTGATATGGAAAAGGATATTTACATCGAAGGTTCGGTTAACAGATACCTGTCTGACTTGGCGGCAAAGATGCCTGCGCCCGGCGGAGGCAGCGCTGCGGCCCTTACGGGAGCATTGGGCGTGTCGCTTGTCATTATGGTTTTAAATTATACGATAGGCAAAGAAAAGTATAAAGAGTTTGAAGCCGAGCTGAAGGATAAATTATCTGCAGCCAAAGAGTTAAAGGATAAAATTACCGTATTGATAGACAAAGACGTCCAGGCGTATAAAAAATTGTCTTTGACATTTAATTCGCAGGACGGGACGGTTAAGGAAAAGGCGCTCAAGGACGCCGCGGCGGTTCCCATCCAGATATGCAACCACAGTTACCAAGCGATAAAGTTATGCCGCGAGATTATGGATAAAACCAACAGGAACCTGATAAGCGACATAGCGGTGGCAGCGGAGTTATTGTCATCCGCATACTACAGCGCTTTGTATAACGTCAAGATAAACTTAAAGAGCATAAAAGACAAAGAGTTTGTTTCAAATATAAACAAAGCCACAAGCGAGCAGTCCAAAGATATCGCGAATATCAAGAAGGGTATCATTAATTTTTCTACTAAGGAGTTGAAGTGATGGCAGAGTTGTTAAAAGGAAAACCCATAGCGGATAAAATCAAGGAAGAGATAAGGAATGAAGTAGAGTCTTTGAAGAAAGAGACAGGCTTATCTCCCCGGCTGGTTGCGCTTCAGATAGGCGAAAATGCGTCTTCGGAAGTATACCTCAAGGCGCAGGTTAATACAGCCCAGGCGTTAGGGATAGAATATATCTTAAAAAGGCTGCCCAAGGAAGCCACGCAGAAGCAGGCCGAACAGGAAATAATTTCTTTGAATAAAGATAAAAATGTTTCAGCTATAATTTTGCAGCTGCCTGTCCCGCAGCAGATAGACGCCAAGAAGCTCGTGAACTTAATCGAGCCTGCTAAGGACGCCGAAGGAATGCACCCGCAGAATTTGGGACAGGTTTTATTGGGGAAGTGGAAGCTGGCTCCCTGCACGGCGAGCGCGTGCTTGGCGTTGATTGAATCAACAGGCATGGATTTATACGGCAAAGAGGCTGTAATCGTGGGCCACTCAGAAATTGTGGGCAAGCCTTTAAGCCTGATGTTATTATCCAAATTTGCAACTACGACTGTGTGCCATATCGCCACAGGCGAGCGCGGCGTTCTGCCCGAGCATGTCAAAAAGGCCGAGGTTTTGGTTGTTGCCGTGGGAAAGGCCGGTTTGATTAAAGGCGACTGGGTTAAAGAAGGCGCGGTCGTAATAGATGTAGGTATAAATAAAGTAGCGGACAAAATTGTCGGCGATGTGGAATTTGAAGAGGCTTCTAAGCGTGCAGGTTTTATTACTCCTGTTCCGGGCGGAGTAGGCCCGCTTACCACCACAATGTTGATGAAGAATACCCTCGAGGCATTTAAGATATATAATTTTAAAAATAGGTAATTAATAAAGAGGTAGAGATGAAAATATCAAAATTATTGGTATTGTGGGTAATTGTCGTTTTGATTTCAGGCTGCAATATAATGGGTTGGAAACAATATACGTCTGTGGAAGGTGGTTTTTCAATTCAGTTGCCTGGAGAACCCCAGGGGCAGAAGATTATATTGGATACGCAGGTTGGCCGCACTTATTTAAATATGTATACGCTTAACAGAAAAGACGATAATTTTATTTATTCTGTAGGGTATGTGGATTATCCCGATGAACTTTTTAGCTTAAAGAGCGCTGAGCAAATCTTGGATGACGGCCGCGACGGCGCCGCCAGGAACGTGCAAGGAGTATTGACTAAAGAATCCAATATATCCATTAAAGGTTATTCCGGCAGGGAGTTTACTATAGAAGTAGGCAACGGCGAGGCAATTGTTAAGGCGAAACTCTTTTTGGTCGGACAGCGGGTTTATCAATTGATGGTTACTACTGATAAAAAATGGTCTGATTCTTATAATATAAAAAGATTTCTGGATTCCTTCCAACTCATAGAAAATAAAACCAGATAAAAGAATGTCTTTACGCGAAAGATTAGAAGCAGGGAAGTTCGTAATTACGAGCGAAATAGGCCCTCCCAAAGGAACTGCAATTAAAGAGGCTTTAGAAGACGCCGAGTTAATTAAGGGTAAGGTCGACGCCATAAACGTTACAGACCTGCAGAGTTCTGTGATGCGGTTAGGCTCTTTGGCTGTGTGCCGTCTCCTAAAAGAAAAAGGCATAGAGCCGATACTGCAGATTACCTGCCGCGACAGGAACCGTCTGGCGTTGCAGTCAGATTTGCTTTCAGCCTCTGTTTTGGGGATAGAAAATGTTTTGTTGCTTACCGGAGACCATACGACTTTAGGTGACCATCCTGAGGCAAAACCTGTTTTTGACTTGGATTCGGTCCAGCTTATACAGGTAGCAAAGACCCTGCAGGAAGGCAGGGATATGAAGGGCAACGAATTAAAAGGCGCTCCGAACTTTTTTATAGGCGCGGTAGTAAATCCCGGGGCAGATCCTTTGGAGCCTGAAGTTATAAAAATGGAAAAGAAGATAGCGGCAGGCGCGCAGTTTTTCCAGACGCAGGCCGTTTATGACATAGATTTATTCAAGAAGTTCCTGGAGAATACAAAGCACCTTAAGGCAAAAATATTGGCGGGTATAGTTTTATTGAAGTCCGCCGGTATGGCAAAATATATGAACGAAAATGTTTCCGGCGTCCATGTGCCGGATGCGCTCATAAAAGAAATTTCAGATGTTCCTAAGGAAGGCCGCCCTAAAAAGAGCATCGAGATTGCCGTCCGCCTGATTAAAGAGTTAAAACCTTTATGCTCAGGCATACATCTTATGCCTTTAGGCTGGGATAAATTAGTACCCGACATATTAAAAGGTTCCGGCTTCTAAATGAAAAGCATTATTATAATAGGTAATTCCGCAGCAGGCCTGTCTTGCGCGTCCGCTATACGCCAGCAGGATACGGAGAGTAAGATTACCATAGTATCCGATGAAAATCGCCCGGCTTACCAAAGGTTTAGGCTGCTTGATTATCTGTATCAAGAGGTAAAAGAATCTGCCTTATTCGATCCCTATCAGGATTTTTACCAGAAGAATAATGTCGAGCTTGTAAATAACATAGTTTCCGGCGTTGATCCTTTAAAAAAGAGGATTTATTTCAAAGAGAAAGGGTTTCTGGAGGTTGATAAACTGGTTATAGCCTGCGGCAGGACGCCCAGGATGCCGCAGATAAAGGGCGT
>Ga0172371_10009404_pt1 | contig 13428 bp, 15 predicted proteins | sample Lak12m_FD_114543 | JGI IMG/M metagenome (GOLD analysis project Ga0172371, IMG submission 114543) | Freshwater microbial communities from Kabuno Bay, South-Kivu, Congo - kab_022012_12m | ecosystem: Environmental > Aquatic > Freshwater > Lake | place: Democratic Republic of the Congo: South-Kivu... | reverse complement strand
GCCCGACATCACCGCCACCGTCGTCGGCGACCACGTCGAAATCGGTTGGACCTGGATGAAATTCGCGGCGTTCCTCGACCAGTGCGAAATCCAAGTGGATCGCGGCACTGGCCGCGGGCTGTTGGCCATTGACACCACGCCCGGCTACAACGACACCCAACCGTTCCCGGCCACGCCCACCAAGTGGACGTACTGGGCGATCTTCCGCGTCGGCGACGCCCAAGTCGGTCTCTGGAGCAAACCGGTGACCGTCACCGTCAGTCTCTGAGAGGGTGGCCCGGGCGCGGCACATGCCCGGCGTATCACAGTCAAAAAGAAGAAGCGGCACAAGGCGGTATGGCAACCAGTCGGGCCGGTCCTCCCGCCCGGCCCGACGGCGGACGCCTACCGCATCACCGGCTACGCGGACGGCCTCGTCGGAGGCGTGCGACCTGATTGTGATTTGCTCCTGCCGCATTATGATTCCGGCCTGAGATTTGCCGATGCGGACAACCCCCAACCCGACGATCCGCTCTTCGACGGCGGCGTCTCCGGCGGCATCACGTGGGACGGCACATTCTATCGCGACCTCGTCCGGTATCCCGCCGGCGGCCAATTCTTCTGGAGCGCGTATTTGAAACCCGGCACCGCGCCCGGCATGAAGAACGGCTACTGGCTCAACTTCGGTTCCGGCTGGGCGCACCTCGCCAACGACGACCCGTCGCAACTCCTCACCGGCGCCGCCCCGCGTCTCTACTACGACACCGTTGCCGGGAGTTGGAAGCTGGTGATCGAAGCCACCATGTTCGTCACCAATGCCGTCGTTAATGTCTGGACCGGCACGAAGCAGGGCGGCCCCGATCCCACCGGCCAATACACCCACCTAACCGGCTGCGACCCCACCCCGACATTGACCGTCGAAGCGCAGCCATGAAACGAACCGCCGCCGGTGGCCCAGTGCTTCGTCAATGTTCGATCGAAGGGTTCTCGACCAGACGGCGGCCTAGGGACAGGCCGCCCTACCAACGGCCGGTAGGGCGTGAAGCGGAGTTCGACGACACGCCGCACGTCGTTCTTCCGCGGCAATCCCAGCCCGCCGCGTCGCCGGTATATCGTCACGGCAAAACGTTCTTGACCCCGGCGACGAATCGTCAAACACTGGCCAGCGCCATCGCTAAGAACGCCGCCATGAACAACCAAATTCAAGATTCAAGAGTGACCCCTTTCACTCATGGGCGATCCAAATACTCCGCGACGGACACACCGAGTTGCCTCAGCGTGTTGCGGATAATGAACACCGGCACCGCCCGGTAACATGGGACGATCACGGGCCGCACCAGATCGGCCCGCCAGTACACGCGGTGGCTCCCCTGTTGCCTCACGAACTCGCATCCCTCTGCCAAGACGAACTTCTCCAAGTCCTGCCATCGGCACGGTCGCAGCGCGGGCATGTCAGACCGCCACCGGCAACGGCACGTTTTCCTCGCGCACCAACGACGGCGGACGCAACCGCACGCCTCCACGCCCGCGTGTCCGTTCCCAACCGCACGCCAGCAGCGCGGCCTCCAGCGTGCCGCGCGCGATGCACTCCTCGAAGAACAGCCCGATGGCCTCTCGAATATTGGCCCGCGCCTCGGCCAATGTCCGCCCGCAACTGCTCATGTCGAGCACGCCGCAATGCGCGACGTACATCCCGCCTTCCAGGAAGTACCGCACGGCGAGCGATTGCGCTGTCAGCCTGTTCTGTTTCATCTTCACCATCGCCATTCTAGCACCTCGTCATTGTCTCTGCACCCTTGCTTTTTGTTCACGGCGCGCCAAACTCGCAACAACTACTTCCGCGCGGTGCTCACTTCCAATTTCCGGCCTTCGTAGAAGACGGCAGGCTGTTTGTCGTCGGCAATTCCACCTGCGCTTCCTTCAGTTCCTTCTTCGTCGTGGCGCCTTTGTTCACCTTGAACAGTTTGATCTCGTCGGCGTTCAACGGCTGCGTGTTGATCCATTCGTCGAACTCCATCACCGCCACCGGCTTCAGGCCCGCCTTTTCGCGTTCCAGATTCACCTTCTCCAACTCAACTTTGTACGTGGTGTACTGCTGCACCCACTTGGCCTTCGCCTCCTGCTTCGCCGCGTCCCCCTTGCGCCCTTGTCCCACTCCGTAGCCGACTCCCGCTGCCAAAAGCCCTATCGCGCACCCCGACAACCACGGCAGCAGACCTGCCAACAAAACACCCAACAACAACCGCTGCCCAATACTCTTCATAGCCTGACTCCTTTCTTGCTTTTCCTTCGTTCCTGTTGTACATCTTTCATCGAACCGACGCGAGGCCGCGGAGTTCCGCTCCGCCGATGCGACCGGGGATGCTAGCAGCCCCAACCGCATCACATAAGGTCGTGTCCGGACGTCAACGGACCGGTGCGGAATACACCGGCTTCCCGCGACGCTCCCCAACACCAACAACAGTACTCGTTTCATTTCGATGTCTCCTGTACCTCTTACGCTTGGATTCTATGCTTGGAACATGTAGCGTCAAGAGAATCTTCGGGGTCAGCAAGGGGTCAGCCCCGTAAACCGTGAAGTTTTATCGTCGAGGAGGTCACCGTTTCGCCGTTCGCAGCCTGCCGCCGCTTACGAACAAAACTTTAGAGTAACTCGGCGAATTGCTACTTGGTCAAGCCGTCATGACCGCGGTGAACTGTCGCGTTGCTTTCTTTGCAAATGATAGTGGCAGAGATTTTCGCAAAATGCCCCCCGTCTTGGGACTTATCTGTAATTGACGTTGCGGATTGAAGCTTGGTGCTGGTAAGCTCGTCTCAAAGCCACAGATGAACGCATCGGCACAAAACCTCCGTCGGTTGCTGGCAACAGGTGGCCAGCTTACTGAAAGCCAGATCGCCGCGCTCTTGCAGGCGCCTCGCGAACCGGGTCAATCGCTCGTCGCGTCGTGGGTGAAGTCGGGCGCGGCGCCGGAAGAGAGACTGCTCGACACGCTCGCGTCGGCGTTGGGACTGACCTTCACGCGGTTGACCGAGCAGGACGTTGACGCCACGGTCCGGGCGAAGATCTCGACGAAGATCGTTTTCCAGTACAACGTCATGCCGATGCGGATGGATGGCGACACGCTGATCGTGGCGGTGAACGATCCGTTCGATATCGGCATCGCGGAGTCCATCCGTCTGGTCGCCGGCTGCCGGGTCCGGCTGGCGCTGGGCACGCAAAGCGATATCGCGAAGGCGTTGAAACGTTATTACGGCGTCGGCGCGGAAACGCTTGATGAGTTGATCCAGAAGAACGTGGTAGACCTCGACCTCGAAGGTCCCGCGGTGACGAAGGAAGACTTGGAGAAGGGCGACCAAGAGGCCAGCGTGGTGAAGTTCGTCAATCAGATCATCTCGGAAGCCTACAAGGAACGCGCCACCGACATTCACTTGGAACCGATGGAGAACGACCTGCGCATCCGTTACCGCGTGGACGGTGTCCTGCATCAGGCGCCGGTGCCGCCACAGTTGAAGCGGTTCCAGCCGGCGATTGTCTCGCGCATCAAGGTCATGTCGAACATGGATATCGCGGAGCGGCGGTTGCCGCAGGACGGCCGCATCAACGTCCGGAGCGGCGGCACGGAGATTGACGTGCGCGTCTCGACGGTGCCGACGGCGCACGGCGAGAGCGTCAGCCTTCGTCTGCTTACGCGGAGCAGTCTGTTCCTCGGCCTCGACAAACTCGGTCTCGGCCCCGACGACGAGAAGATCGTCCGCAAGCTCGTTGACATGCCGCACGGCATCATCATGGTGACGGGGCCGACCGGCTCGGGCAAGTCCACTTCGCTTTACGCGTTCCTCAGCACAATCAATTCGATTGACCAGCGCATCATCACCATCGAAGACCCGGTCGAGTACGAGTTGCCGGGCGTCAACCAGATTCAGGTCAAGCCGGAGATCGGCCTGACGTTTGCCAGCGGCCTGCGCCACATTTTGCGTCAAGACCCCGACGTCATCATGGTCGGCGAAATTCGCGACAAGGAGACTGCCGAGATCGCGATCCGCGCCGCGTTGACGGGCCACTTGGTGTTCTCGACGTTGCACACCAACGACGCCGCCGGCGCGGTCACGCGTCTGCTCGACATGGGAATCGAGCCGTTCCTCGTGAGTTCGTCGGTCGAGGCGCTCATCGCGCAACGCCTCGTTCGTTCCATTTGTCCGGACTGCAAAGAACAATACACGCCGGACCCCGAACTGCTGAAGGAAGTCGGTTTCCCGACTGATGGCGGCCCGCTGAAGTTGTTTCGCGGGCGCGGCTGCGAGAATTGCCGGTTCACCGGGTTCCGCGGACGCATCGGCATCTACGAAATCCTCGTGCTGCGCGAGAACCTGCGCCCGCTCATCATCGAGCGCGCCGCGTCCTCCACGATCAAAGCCGCCGCCGTTGCCAAGGGAATGAGAACGCTGCGTGACGATGGCTGGGCGAAGGTCAAAGCCGGCGTCACGTCGCTTGAAGAAGTGGCGCGCGTGACGCAAGAGGACGAGGACCTCTCCGAATCGTAGGAGAGCCTTGACGATGTTCCGCCGTCGGAAAATCTGGCTGTCGGGCGTCGTGACAATCGCTGTGGTCTGGCTTGTGGCCGGCTCCGTCATCTGGGCAATGCGCACGCAGCGCGTGACGGCCGACAAAACCATCGCCTATCTCAAGACGCACCCCTTGGAAGGTCTGACGCCCGCTGAGCGTCAGGAGGTCATTGCGGAGGCGATTGACCGGGTGAACCGGTTATCCTTTGACGAGCGCCAGCGGTTTCGCAGCAATCTGGAACAGCGCCGGTGGTTTGTGCAATTGGATGACGTAGAGCAACGACTGTATATCGAGAAGACGTTGCCCAAAGGCGTCAAGCAAACAATGGCTTCGTTCAACGAGATGCCACGGACGAAGCGGAAACAGATCGTCAACCGCGCGATGATCAACCTCGAAGGTTTTCGCGATGCCATCGAAAGTCCCGAGGCGCAACTGCTGTTATCCGACGACACGGTAAGGCGACTGGTGGAGGACGGGATCAAGAGTTGTTACAGCAATGCGAACGAAGACGCCAAGCTGGACATGCAACCGTTGGTCGAACAAATCCAACACATCATGCAGATGGGCCGATGATCTCGATCCGCGGAGTCACCAAACGATTCGGACGGCACCTCGCCGTCGAGGACCTGACGTTGACGGTGCCGCGCGGCGTCATTTTCGGCCTCCTCGGCCACAACGGCGCCGGCAAAAGCACCACCATCGGTATGTTGCTGGCGCAAGTCATGCCCGACGCCGGCGAACTGCGGATCAACGGCTGCGACGTGTTTGCCGACCGAGCGACGGCATTGGCGCGCGTCGGCGCCATCTTCGAGACGCCGGCGTTTTACGAGTATCTGAGCGGCTGGCGTAACCTGCGAATCTTTTGCGAATACACCGCACCGGCAAAGGAAGAACGGATGCGCGAGGTCGTCAAGCTCGTCGGGCTGGAGGAGCGCATCGGCGACAGCGTCGGCACCTACTCGCACGGAATGCGGCAACGGCTCGCGTTGGCGCAGGCGTTGTTGCCGGACCCGGAACTGTTGATTCTCGATGAGCCGAGCGAGGGACTAGACCCCGAAGGCATCCACGAGACGCGCAACTTGATTCTGCGCCTGAACCGCGAGTGGGGCCTGACGATTCTGTTCTCCTCGCACCTACTCAGCGAAGTCCAGCAACTCTGCACCGAACTTGCCGTGATGCGCGAAGGACGGCTGTTGTTTGCCGGCGATTGGCGTTCGCTCGGTGCGGAACGTCACTGGCTGCGAATCCGCGTGGATCGGCAAGGCGAGGCAGAGCGCGCCTTGCTGGCGTCCGGACTGGTGGACGAGTTCGAATACGATGGCCGCGCCCGTCTTGCGCCGCACGCCGACGTGCCCGCGATAGCGGCATGGCTGACGACGCACGGCTACCGTGTCGAGGCTGTCCATCCGGTCGAACGAACGCTGGAGGATTTCTACCTCGAAATCATTCACAGCACTGTAGGGGCGCACTGCGTGCGCCCCAGGCAGGCACTGAATCGCGACGGGGCGCACGCAGTGCGCCCCTACACCGGCAGTGAGGGAGGCGAGTGACAATGATGTTCCGCCGGCAACTGCACCACGAACTGGTGAAACTGTTTGCGCGGAAGCGGACATACATCGGCTTCGGCGCATTCGTGGTGTTGCAGGTGTTGATCTTGGCGCTATTGCAGTTGCCGAAGGCGAGACAGGCGTTCGATAAGCTACTGAGTTCGAATGGCTACTTGCCAGAGGACTACTATGCGGGGTTGACGCTGGCGATGTTGATCATCGAGTTCACGATTTTCCTGATGGGCGCGCTCTACCTCGCGCTGGTCGGCGGCGACGTGGTCGCGAAGGAAATCGAGGATGGCACGATGCGAATGGTCTTGTCGCGCCCCGTGTCGCGGCTGCGGTTGCTCCAAGTCAAATGGCTGGCCTGCGCGCTCTACACCGGCGTGTTGATGATCTTTCTTGGCATCACCAGTCTCGCTACCGGCTTGATCTACCAAGGACGTCTTGGCCAGTTGTTCGTCTATGTGCCGCACGAAGGCTTGTTTGGCGTCTTTCCAACGGCGGATGGGTTGGCGCGCTACGCCATCGCGGTCGTGCTGCTGGCGGTGGTGCTGCAAATCATCACAGCATTGTCGTTCATGTTCTCCTGCTTCAAGATGAAACCGGCTGCCGCAACGATTCTGACGTTGACGGTGATGTTCACCGACTTCGTCTTGCGGAACGTACCGTTCTTCCAGTCGTTCCAGAAATACTTCATCACGTACCACACGTCCAGTTGGGTGCGGATCTATCAGGACATCATCCCGTGGTGGACCATAGGCGAGTCGCTCGTCTATCTCGCGGCGCTTGGCGTCACCTTTTGGGTGGTCGGCGCGATGGCGTTTTGCCTGCGCGATTTCAAGTCGTAACGCCGAGGTTGCGATTCAAGCTGCAAATCTTCTCCCGTTGCGCTAGACTGCGCCAAATTATGACAACGCGCACAGAGAAGGATTCTCTCGGTTCGCTTCCGGTCCCGTCGGATGCGTATTACGGCGTCCAGACCCAGCGGGCTGTTACTAACTTCCCGATCAGCGGCTGGCCGATGCCGCCGCGGTTCATCCACGCGCTTGGCCGCATCAAACGCGCTGCCGCGCAGACGAACCTCGAACTCGGCCTCCTCGACAAGAGGCGCGCTGAGGCCATCATCGCTGCCGCAGGCGAAGTCGCCGACGGCAAGCTCGACGCGCAGTTTCCCGTGGACGTTTTCCAGACCGGCAGCGGGACCTCGACCAACATGAACGCCAACGAGGTCATCGCCAGTCGCGCCAACGAACTGCTCGGCGGCAAACGTGGCGACAAATCGCCGGTCCATCCAAACGATCACGTCAACCTCTGCCAGTCTTCCAACGACGTGTTCCCGACTGCGATTCATCTCAGCACGATCGCGGCGATCCAAGACGAACTGCTGCCCGGCCTGGAACAGTTGCGTGCCGCGTTGGCGAAGAAGGCGAAAGCGTTCGACGACATCATCAAGATTGGGCGCACTCACCTGCAGGACGCCACGCCAGTCAGACTTGGACACGAGTTCGGCGGATACGCCTCACAGGTCGAGCACGGTATCGTCCGCGCTCGGCGCGCCATTGAAGTATTGAGTGAATTGCCGCTCGGCGGCACCGCCGTGGGTTCCGGTCTCAATGCTCATCCCGACTTCGCCAAGAAGACCATCGCGAAGCTCGGCCTCAAATTGGCTGAGGCGCGTAACCACTATGAAGCGGCCGCGGCGCGTGATGCGTGTGTCGAGACGTCCGGGTGTCTCAAGACTATCGCGGTCAGTCTCGCCAAGATCGCCAACGACATCCGCCTGATCGGCAGCGGCCCGCGTTGTGGCGTCGGCGAGCTAAAACTAGCGGCCGTACAGCCCGGCAGCTCCATCATGCCCGGCAAGGTCAATCCGGTCATCGCTGAGAGCACGATTCAGGTCTGTCTCTGGGTCATCGGTGCGGACACGACAATCACGCTTGGCGGCCTGCAAAGCTTCTTCGAGTTGAATGTGGCCATGCCGTTGATCGGCGCGCAACTTATTGAGAGCGTCGAATTGCTTGCGAAGGCGTCACGAAACTTCGCCGACAAATGCGTCGCCGGAATCGAAGCGGACCGGGAGCGTTGCGAATCACTGGTCGAGCAAAGTCTGGCGATGGCAACGCCGTTGGCGCCGGTCATCGGCTACGACAAGGCTGCGGCCATTGCCAAGAAGGCGTACGCGACCGGCAAGACGGTGCGTGAGGTTGCCGAGAAGGAAAGCGGGTTAAGCAAGGCGGAGTTGACGAACCTCTTCGACCTGCAGTCGCTTACCAAGCCCGGCATCCGCGGCAAGGGTGGGGGATAAACGGACGTTTCAGCGAGCCATGGACGGTTCGGCGTGGATGACGATGCGGTAGAGTTCGGGGAACTCGTGCCGCAGGCGCATTTCCAAGTCCTCGGCCACTTGATGAACTTCGGTAACAGAGTGGGTGGCGTCCATCAACGCGTGGAACGATAGGTACACGCCGCTGCGCATTCGTTGGATGCGGACATCCTGAATCTCACGCACGACGGGGAATTCCTGTCGCAACGCATCAAGGCGTTCGGTGTAGCGGCGGGCGTGTTCAGCGGGTAACTCCACGGCGGCCAAGGTTTCCTTGTCGCGCGGCTCGATGTGGACGTTGATGTCGGCCAGTTCGCCGAATTCCTCTTGCAGTTGTTTCTCCAAATCCGTGGCGTGAGCGTGGGCGTGCTCGAAACTCAGCGATGGCTCGACTTCGAGGTCGAGGTCCATGTACATGCCACGTTGCGTATGGTGTGTCGTGATGTGGTGGATGGCGAAGTGGCCGCGGTCGGCCACCGCGCGAATGCGTTCGAGAACGTTCTCCTTTTCCGCTGACGGCACAGGATCCACCACAACATCCGCACCCGGTGCAATGGCGCGGACGGCGTCTTGGATACGATGCGTGACGCCGTGCGTGTCCTGAAGCGAGTAATGGCGCGGCACAGCGACACGCAATTCGACGAACAGGTGGCTGCCGGAGCCGCGGAGGCGGGCGCGGAGGATGTGGCAGACGCCAGGGAGGTTAGTAATCGCCTCGGTGATCTGATCGGTGAGGCCAGCGGGAGCCGTGTCGAGAAGGGCATCCACGGTGCGCCGGCCAAGCCGGTAGCTGACGTAGATGACGATGAGGGCAACGACCAACGCGGCGATGGCGTCGGCGCGTCCGCCGCCGATGCCAAGACGGACGAAGCCGAGGCCGCCGAGGACGACCAGCGAACTCCAGATGTCGGTTTGGTAATGCAAGGCGTCAGCTTCGAGCGCCTGGCTTTGGTATTTCTTCGCGACGCGGGCGAGGGCGCGAGATCGTGAGAAGTCCACAATGATCGAAACGCTCATGGTGGCGAAGGCCCAGCCAGTAGCGTCAACGGGTCGTGGACGGAAGAAAAGCCGCTCGACGGCTTCGTAGATGATCCAGCCGCAGGTGAGGAAAAGTAAAAACGTTTCGGCGAGCGCGCTGAGGTTTTCGATCTTGCCGTGGCCGTAGTGATGTGCGGCGTCGGGCGCCCGGTCGCTGGCGCGGACGGCGAAGAGGGTGATGACCGCGGCAACGAGGTCGAGGCCGGAATGAGCGGCCTCGGCAAGGATACCCAGGCTACCGGTCAAAACCCCGACGACAATCTTCATGGCCGTGAGCAACACGGCGGCGGCGACCGACGTGGCGGCGACAAACTGTTTCTCGCGTCGCTGGGGTTCAGTCAGCGACATACGTCAGAGCCATTCGTTGTCGGCGTTTTTTTCTTCCGCGGCGGGTTTACGGCAGGCGCGGGCGGCGCCGAGCAGGAAGATGCCGTAGGCGACGATGTAGATGAGTTGAAGGTCGAGTCCCTGCAAGCGCATCGCGGCGTAGGTGGTGAAAATGATGGCAGCGGGCGTGATGGCGTAGAGGGCGATGTTGAAAAGCTGCGACCAACGCAGGCCGTTGGCAACGCCGCGTTCGAGGACCGCAGCCGCGAACGAGAAGAGCAATATCTGCGCGAGGGCGACGCAAAAGCCGCCCACCAAGAATACGGGGACACACATGATGATGCCGGCGCGCAGGAAGTTGCGGATGTAGTCGGCGTTGATCTCGGCGTTGGGGAACCCGCGCAGGCTGTGCTGCTGGGCAAACACAGGAGAGGTCGGACTGCGGTCGCCTTTCATCCAGAACACAAGGGCGTCACCGGTCACCAAGACGCCGTGCATGGCCTGCGGATCGGCAGCGGTGATCTTGCCGGTGGTGTCGAGAAGGAAAAGGAAATCGTCGTCGCCGGCCCGATACGGTTGCGGGACGTCCGCAAGCGCCTTGCCCTGTTGGATGCGAAATGGCGGGACGTTCGCCCCGGTCCAGTCGCCCACGGCATCGCTCAATTGCCAGCCCCACGGCACGAAGCGCGCCGCGAGCACTAGCCCCAGCAGCGCCACAAGTCCGGCGAGGTAGAACAACGAACTGCGAACCGGTAGGTCCCGCACTTCGCGGTATGTTTGAAAGCCGGAACAACACCGGAACATGATACGGAAGAAATTCATCGTTTCGCCTTTAACGCGGCCTGCGTCTTCTTCTGGAGTTTTTTGATCTTGCCGGAGAAACTGGTGCGGGTCGCTGCGTCCATGCGGTCGAGGAACAGGATGCCGTTGAGGTGATCAATCTCGTGTTGGAGCGCGCGGGCGAGAAGCCCGGTCGCCTCGATGCGGAGCGGTTTGGCGTCGAGGTCCTGCGCCTCGACGCGGACGCAGGCGGCCCGGCGGATGGCGGCGGTGATTTCCGGGACGCTGAGACAGCCTTCCTCGCTGGTTTGTTCGCCTTCGGAGCCGGTGATGCGCGGGTTGAGCAAGACCAGCGGCATGTGGGCCGCGATGTCCTGACGCTGGCCGTCGAGACGGAACTCGGAAGGTTGTTCGCCGTGGGCGACGTCAATGACGGTGAGCATCAAGGCGCGTCCGACCTGTTGCGCGGCGAGTCCGACGCCGTTGGCGGCGTACATGGTTTCAATCATGTCGCGCACGAGCTGGCGCAGTTCGGGCGTGACACGCTCGATGCGTTTGCCTTTTTCGCGCAACACAGGATGACCACATTTGACGATGTTCAAAATCACGGGGGTGACTATACTGTGCGCGCTCTGGACGCGCAAGGTGCGTTGTGGTAAAAGCGTCGCAAAGGAGGTTGCTTGTGGCTACGCTGCAAATGTATTGGATGAACTGGCTGACGCTGGTGACGGAGCCGTTCCGCCATTTCGGCGCCGTGTGGCTGGGAATCCTGCCGTTGTACGTGACGCTCGTGCTGGGCGAACTGTACAAGAAGAACGTGTCGTTCGGCCACGCGGTCGGCAACGGATTCGTCATGCTCTGGGCTGGATTGAACTGGGGCGCATACCTGTCGGGTGTCGGCTGGAGGGGATACATGTTGCAGGCGTCGAAGCAACAGATGACAGTGGCATGGCTGGTGACGGCGACAACGGTGGCGCTGGGCTTGTTCACGATTGTGCTGGGGCTTCGCAAGAAGGACAAGACGCTCTGCGAGGTGTTGGGGCACACGCGGTTCTCGTGTTACTTCCTGATCCTGCTCTATCCGATGCAGGCGCGGTTGCTGAACTGGGATCACTCGTATCTGATCGCGGTCTTGGTGTTTGCGCTGCCGTTCTGGTTTATCGTGTATCTGGTGGGACGCCTGATACGGGCGATGATCAAGTGAGCGCGATCCTGTTGCCCTACACGCACGGGTGTTTCGTTTGCGGCGCGGACAACCCGCACGGCCTGCGCCTGAAGTTCCGCGTAGAGGACGGCGAAATCCGCGCCGACTTCCACCCGGACACGCGCCACGAAGGCTATCGCGGCATCATCCACGGCGGCGTGATCGCGAGCGCGCTCGATGAAACGATGTTCTGGGCGGCCTCGTACGCGAGCCGACGATTCCACGTCTCGACACAACTGGAGGTGCGTTACCAGAAGAAGGTCGAAGTGGGGAAGAGGTATCTGCTGGTGGCGCGGGTCGCGGAGAGCCACCGACGAATGTGCTTCACGACAGCGGAATTGCGCGCTGCCAATGGCGAGGTCTGCGCATCGGCGACCGGACGGTTCTTCCCGATGCGGCGGCAGGAGGTGCCGCTGCGCCACGAGGACTTCTTTCCCGACCCGCAGGCGCTATCGCCCTCAGAGGTATTTGGCGAAGATTGAGGATTGCCAGACGCCGACGACCGGGGTATGGTCTGGCCGAAATGAACGCGACTACTTCTTCCTCGCAAAAACCGTTCAGGGCTGTCCTGCTGGTGGATGATGACCGTCAGTTGGTGGACTCGCTGCGAACGGCGTTGATGGACGACAATTTTCTCGTAGATGTCGCCTACGATGGCGAGGAAGCCCTCCTCAAAGCGAAAGTGCACCACTACGACGCAATTGTTTGCGATCTCATGATGCCGAAGCTGCTGGGCGATGCCTTTTACCGTCGGGCAACCGAACTGCATCCTGAACTCGCCAACCGGTTCTTGTTCATCACGGGGTATGCAAACGACAGCGGGGTACGCAGTTTCCTCAGTTCCGTGCCAGCCCGCTATGTGTTGAAGCCGTTCAGCCTTCAGGAATTGATTGACGCGGTGAACAAGCTGGTCGCGTGATCAGCCAGACCCCAGCAACCGCGCGAACCTCTCCGCATCCGATCCCATCGGGACATTGTTGAACAGGCAGTACACGGTTGTTTGTTGCGCTCGGCAGAGTTCGCGAAGCCGATGTAATTCCTCCTCGCTGAATCGGTGGCGATACCCGGCCAGACCGTGGAGCCGAAAGTAGCGAACTGCCGCGTGATCCACTGGTAACGTTTGAAACGGGTCAACCACGTGCACCAGATCGAGTCCATCGCACAGCGTGGCGATCAACTCCGCATCCCATACACCGCGCGGCTCCCAACCCATCAGGAACTTCCCGCGTTTCGCCCGCTCGAAAAACCTTCGTAGGCCGTCCACGTTCTCCTTGGTCGGCCGAAAGCTGGCGGGACATTGGAACAGCACGAGAAACGCCTCCAGCGCCTTCGCCACGGCAAACGTCTCGTCCCACGCCCAGCGGATGGTCGGGTTGAATCCGAAATGTCCGCAATACGGTCGGTCGCGCGGATCGAGCCGGGTGCGTTTGTACGTCGGGCTGTCCGCGCGGTGCGTGATGACTTGCCACGCCTTCAACGCAAACTGGAAACCGGCCGGCGCCATCGCGCGCCATCGCTGCGCCGTCTCAAGCTTCGGCAGGTTGTAGAAACTTGTGTCAATCTCCACGCAGGGGAACTTCGAGAAATATTTCTCCTGCGCCGCGGCGAACCCGCAGCAGCCGACGATAACTCTGGAAGGTGATCTCCGCAAAGTACGCACATC
>Ga0172371_10009403_pt1 | contig 13431 bp, 8 predicted proteins | sample Lak12m_FD_114543 | JGI IMG/M metagenome (GOLD analysis project Ga0172371, IMG submission 114543) | Freshwater microbial communities from Kabuno Bay, South-Kivu, Congo - kab_022012_12m | ecosystem: Environmental > Aquatic > Freshwater > Lake | place: Democratic Republic of the Congo: South-Kivu... | reverse complement strand
CCGCCGCTGTAATGGCAGTCGCCGATATCAGCAAAATGATCCGTTCCCGAGTAGGAGCAATGCCCAGAGAAAACGCAGTTTCATCTGACAGGGAAAGCATATTTAATCGCCAACGCATGCGATAAATAATATACAAACCAATCAAACAAGCGGGGAGGATCGATAAGAAGCCTCTCCATGTTAGGCTCCACAAACCTCCCAGCATCCAAAAAGTGATTTCAGGCAATTCTCTGAGTGGATCAGCGACGTATTTCAGGACGCCTAATCCAGCCGAGAATAAAGCGGAAACAGCAATACCCGATAAAACCAATCTTAAAACCCAGCCCCCATATTGAGCCTTTCGAGCAAGACTATAGGAAAAAACCAATCCCAAAAAAGAAAAGAAAATCGCTGTTCCTTGAACAAACCAAGCAATATTCCCCAAGAAAATAATGCTAAAGGCAGCCCCAAAGGCTGCCCCTTGCGATACGCCCAAGAAACCGGGTTCTACTAATGGATTGCCAAAGATCATCTGGAATACCGTTCCAGCGGCAGAGAGCGACATACCCAATAATAAAGCCGTCAATAAACGCGGTAAACGTAAATTCAAGAGCAGACGTTGTGCCAATATATCTTGACTGAGGTTTTCAGGCGATAGAATTACGAGACCAGGGTAACGTCCTACCAGTAAAGACAGAGCCAGCGTGATCACCAGTAGCAAGATCAACCAGAATAATACCCGGTTGCTTGCAGAATATTTCCAATGGTTTGTTTCTGAACGAACCTGGTCTCGATCAAATGTTTTTGTGGTCAGGGCAGATCTCCATACATGATCGGTTTAACCGATTTCATGAAATCTTCCGTGGACATGTTATACATCTCTTCATAAAAGTTTTGCGTTACCTCAAATATGTCCATTTCAGGGAAAGCCTCAGGATGGATTTTACCGGCTAACCAAGTGAGACCTAAAATCCAGCGAGGATCAGGCTGATCCCAATTGAGAAAATCTCCAGGAAATGCATATAGCTCGCCATTTTGCGTCGCCCGTAAGGCTTGCCATTGCGGATCATCTTTTAACCCATTCACCACATCACCTACAGGTGTAAAATAGGAAATGATGAAGATCTTATCGGCATCCCAAGCCGCGATCTGCTCTAGACTGACTTTCGTCCAACCGTTTCCTAGATTGGCATCCTTCCAAACTGGATTTCCGCCAGCCGTTTCTGTTATGATGGTTTGTATCCATCCCATAGGTGGCGCATTAAAGGCTACCTCGCCATCCTTATCATTATAGTAAAGCAACAAGACGTTTGGCTTGTCTTCGTTCGGGATGCTGCTTACTACATCGGTTACCCTTTTTTCATGATCCTGGTAAAACTGAATGATTTCGTTAGCACGCGCTTCATCTTGAAAAAGCTGTCCTAAAGTTTTCAGATCACGGTAGTATTGCTCTGGTGTTTCCAGGTCAACATAAACAACTGGAATGCCTAAAGTTTCGATCGGTTTGCCTAACGATTCAACCAGATAACTTTTTAGCACAACCGCGTCTGGATTCTCAGCCGCTACCTGCTCAGGACCAACTTCCATCGTGAACTTGACTTTTTCGGCATACTTTGGATCAATCGTTTCTAGGAAATTAACCGAACCTTGTTTCTGTGAACTTAAAACACCAACACAATCCAACGCTTCAGGGAACAAATACAGAGAGTCAGCTATGAGAAGGTTGGCTTTCCCAGCTAATGCAATCCTCTGTGGTGGCGTTTCAAAGCTTACTTCTCGCCCAAGCGCATCCGTGAGCGTAAATCCCCCATCTATTGAGCTTTGCGATTGAAATAATTGAGTATTTGATTGACAACCGCTCAATAACATTCCAACAAAAATGATTAGACTGAGTATTTTTATTTTCATGATTTCTCCTTGTTATTAAGTTTTGAATCGATTTCATTTTGATCATGGGTTTTGATATTAGATTGAATACTCTTAAGCCAGTCATTAGTTGCCTGAATCTGTCCCAGACGAAATTGATGAATTTGACGATTATACAAATCATTAGCTGTGGTGGAGAGCAAGAGATTCTGATTATCCAGCCATCGTTGACAGACAACGAGTTGGTTTTCAACCAACGTCAGAACAGTCTGCGCATCTTCTCGCATCGCACAGTATAGTTTTGCCATGAAGCTTTGGCGAATTTGACGCGGTGTGCTTACTGGAGCGATCATCCAGCGTAAAAAAGCTTCTTCACCAGATTTTGTGAGGTGATAGATAAGGCGGTTAGGGCGAACTTGCTGCACTTCCAAGCTGCCTATTATATATCCCTCTTCCTCAAGTTTATTTAATATTGAATATAAATTAGCTTGTTTTACATGCCAAACCTGACCAAGACCATCAGACTCTAAAACACGCAGATGGATCTGATAACCGTGCAACGAACCTTGGCGTAAATAGCATAGCAACGCCAATTCAATATTCAAGGGACGTGAATTCAATGGAGACATCTATTATCCTTACTCATTCAATGAGTATACACCAAATGAGCAACGTTTTGGGTCATATTTTAATGTTTTAATTGTCATATTACAATTGTATCAATATTGTTATCGTGCTATAATTTTTTAGGGCTAACTTCCTTTTTTTATACTTTTTATCAGTACTTAAACTGTATATGTTTGGAATGGTTGCCGCTCTAAAAATCAATCCCATTATTTTCAGATCCCAAATAGGAGGTCTCAATGCAAAGAAAAAATTTAAAAGTAAATGGTGTCGACTATAACCTAGTCGTCGAACCCGAAACCAGTTTGCTTGATGTTATCCGCAAGCAGATTGGGTTAACGGGAACAAAATCTTCTTGTGGAGATGGACATTGTGGCGCTTGCTCAGTCATTATGGATGGGCGCATCGTACGAAGCTGCGTCACCAAAATGAAAGATGTCCAAGATGAAGCACAAATCACAACTATTGAAGGGATCGGACAACCCGGTAACCTTCACCCCATTCAAGAAGCATTCATTGCTCACGGCGCTGCACAATGTGGATATTGTATTCCTGGCTTCGTCATCTCCAGCAAAGCCCTTCTCGATAAAGAACCAGATCCAAGTCGCGATCGTATTCGACGTTGGTTCCAGGCTAATCGCAATGTCTGCCGCTGTAATGGTTACAAGCCGATGGTAGATGCAGTTGTTGATGCAGCCAAGGTATTACGCGGTGAAATGAGCATCGAAGATCTGCGCTTCAAGATACCAGAGGATGGACGCATCTGGGGCACCACCTATCCACGCCCATCAGCAGTCGCCAAGGTAACCGGTACACTAGATTATGGCGATGACCTTGGTTTGAAGATGCCTCCCGATACGCTTCATTTAGCGCTAGCTCAAGCGAAAGTATCGCATGCCAATATCCTTTCTATCGATACCAGTGAAGCCGAGAAGATGCCGGGTGTCTATCAAGTCCTTACCCACAAAGACGTCAAGGGGAAAAACCGCATTACCGGTCTGATCACCTTCCCCACCAACAAAGGCGATGGTTGGGATCGACCAATCCTTTGCGACGAAAAAGTATTCCAATTCGGAGATGCGATTGCGATCGTCGCGGCTGATACAGTCGAACACGCCAAAGCCGCTGCGGATAAAGTCAAAGTCGAGCTCGAAGAGTTGCCTGCTTATATGAACGCCCTCGATGCAATGGCGGATGATGCCATCGAAATTCACCCTGGAACTCCTAATGTCTATTTTGAACAGAAAATTGCCAAGGGCGAAGATACCAAAGAGATCATGGAGAAAGCGCCTTTCGTTGTAGAAGGCGATTTCTATCTCCAAAGACAACCTCACCTGTCAATTGAGCCAGATGTTGGTTTTGCATACTTCGACGAAGAAGAACGTTTGACGATCCATTCCAAGAGTATTGGTATTCACTTGCATCACGCTATGATCGCCCCTGGATTAGGCATCGATCCGGAAAAACTACGCCTAGTTCAAAATCCTGCTGGCGGTACCTTTGGTTATAAATTCAGCCCCACTATGGAAGCGTTATTAGGCGTTGCATGTATGGCAACCGGAAGACCGGTTCACCTAGCTTACGATTACTTCCAACATATCACTTACACCGGCAAACGCTCGCCATTCTTTATGAAAATGAAGATGGCTGCTGATGAAAAAGGCAAGCTCCTCGCAATGGAAACCGACTGGATTGTCGACCATGGTCCATATTCAGAGTTTGGCGATCTGCTCACTTTGCGTGGCGCACAATACATGGGCGCTGGTTACAATATCCCTAGCATTCGCGGACGCGGTCAAACTGTAGCAACAAACCACGCCTGGGGTTCAGCCTTCCGCGCTTATGGATCTCCGCAAGCTTTCCTAGCCAGCGAGAGCATGATGGATATGTTAGCCGAGAAAATCGGTATGGATCCCCTCGAGATTCGATTCGTTAATGCTTATCGACACGGCGATACAACCCCAACCGGACAAGTGCCAGATTCCTTCAGCTTGACAGAAATGCTGGAACAAGCGCGACCATTATATAAAGAACTTAAAGAGAAAGCCAAGCAGAATTCCACCGAAACCGTTAAACGCGGTGTTGGGGTCTCACTCGGTATTTATGGCTGCGGTCTGGATGGTCCCGATGGTTCTGAGGCTTGGATAGAATTGACCAAAGACGGCGTTACCGTCTATGCAGCATGGGAAGACCATGGTCAAGGCGCTGATATGGGTATGCTTGGTACCGCCCATGAATCCTTGCTCCCACTGGGAATTAAACCTGAACAGATCAAACTCGTCATGAACGACACTGCCACCACCCCCGCTTCTGGTCCTTCCGGGGGTAGCCGTCAGCAAGTTATGACCGGAAACGCGATCAAAGATGCATGTGAGCAATTACTCGACAATATGCGCAAACCCGATGGTGGCTTTATGAACTTTGATGAAATGGTCGCAAAGGAAATCCCCACCAAATATATCGGAAAATGGGCTGCATCAATGAACACTGCCTGTGATGAAAACGCACAAGGGAAGCCATTTGCCGTCTATATGTACGGAGTATTCCTGGCTGAAGTCGCCGTGGACACCGAGACCGGTAAAGCAAATGTTGAAGGAATGACCGTATTTGCGGATGTAGGCAGTATCAATAACAAATTGGTGGTTGATGGTCAGATTTACGGTGGCGTCGCCCAAGGTATTGGACTTGCCTTGACTGAAGATTTCGAAGACCTTGAAAAACATACCACCATGCAAGCATGCGGAATACCCTACCCAACTGATATTCCAGATAAAATCGATATCATCTACATAAATAACCCACGTGAACACGGACCATTTGGCGCTGCTGGTGTTGGCGAACTCCCATTGACCTCACCGCATGTCGCAGTCGTAAATGGAATCAATGACGCAACTGGTGTCCGCATCACACATCTCCCAGCATTACCGGAAAAAATACTAGCCGGATTAGAAGCATTGTAGTAAAATTTCTTTCAACCTGTTAGTAATTTACAGTCAGGTAACATAAAAAATCAAATGATGTGAGCGGTAAAGAATTCCGCTCACTTCTAAAATTAAAAATCAAAAAACAAGGAGAATGCATTACGATCATGTTTACTGTTGAAATAGATATTGAGAAATGTGCCGGTTGTGGAGATTGTGTTGATTTTTGTCCAAGTCAGTCTCTTGAGTTGGTAACTGATAATGGCAAAGAACACGCTGTTTTCGTTGGCGAAGAAGGCGATTGTATCGGTTGTATGTCTTGTCAAGAAGTCTGTCCAGAAAATGCGATTACTGTATTAGAAGTATAAAAAGGGAATCGTGCAATATATATTTAACGTTCTTAACATAATTGAATTAGTCTCGATGGAATGCTGTCTCGCAAAATTCCAGGTGAGAATCACACCTTGCAAGGAATCAATCGAGTACGATATTCAATAGGTAAACTCATCATCAGTGATATAAATAACCACGGTGAGCTAGATAACACCAATTCGCGGATGACGGACTATATCAGTTTACTTTGAAGTGCTGTAGATCTGCTAGTAAAAGGTCTACAGCACTTGGGAACAACACCAATCCTCCAACAGCCCATATATATATGTTCCTGACCATAGGTGATAAGTGATCCAAGATAAGAGAGCTACTGAATTTTCGCGCTCCAAAAAAAACATAGACAAATTATTAAGCCAGCAATCTTAGTCAAATATTCCCTCAGATGTGCCCAAACCGAACAAAATTAAGCTTGGGGGTTTAGCAAAGCGAGTCTTATATGATCAACAGAGAAATTAATATGCAAGAGATTTGGAATGATATCGAAAAATGGCAGCAGTCCGGATTAACCAGCACATTAGCAACGGTCGTAAAAGTGCAAGGATCATCTTTGCGACCGGCTGGCTCAAAGATGGCGATCAGCTCAAAGGGGCATATTTCTGGATCGGTAACAGGCGGCTGTGTTGAGGGAGCTGTTTTTGAAGAGGCGCAGATCGGGCGTGAAAGCGGCGCGCCTCGTTTGGTCAGTTATGGCGTCTCGGATGAAAGCGCCTGGGAGGTTGGGCTTTCTTGCGGCGGTTCGATTGAGGTTTTTATTGAGTCGATGGATACCCCGGCTTGGCATGTAATATACCCCGCCATCCAAGATTGTTTGAAGCACAAAAAGAGCGCTTGCTTGGCGACTGTGATCAATGGACAAAACATTGGCAAGAAAAGGATCATCCATGAGGACAATCAAGATTATGGCGATCTAGGCACACCGATGATCAATCAACAGCTATCATCGTTTGTATCCAATCAACAAAATCCGGCAGATCCCACAATCCTAAATATCAACACAGAAGAAGGGGAGATTCGCCTTTTCGTCGAGTATTTATTGCCGCCGCCACGTTTGCTCATCGTAGGAGCAGTGCATATCGCCATTCCCTTGGTATCGATGGCGAACACAATGGGGCTCGAAACGATCGTCATCGATGCGCGTTCAGCTTTTGCTACTCAGGATCGTTTCCCTCATGCTGATCAACTGATCGTTGAATGGCCAGCCCATGCGCTTGAAAAACTAGAGCTTGATGCCGCTTCTTATGTTGTATGCCTTAGCCACGATGAAAAATTAGATAATCCCGCTCTACAAGTCGCTCTCGATAGCCCGGCTGCTTATATTGGCGTGCTCGGCTCCAGGAAAACCCATGCCAAGCGGCGCGAAGCATTGCTCGGGATGGGGGTTTTAGAAAGTCAATTGAAGAAAATTCACGCCCCAATCGGGTTAGACATCGGCGCGCTGACGCCACAAGAAATCGCCCTCGCGATACTGGCAGAAATCATCGCCAATAAGCATTCTGTATTTTCTTAAAACACTTTGAATAAAAGCTTAATTGATCCATCGGAGAATACCGGTTTCTGAAGTATCATAGCCACCCAATTCTTGGATAGCATTTTTTACTTTCGGTATCTTGAGCCACTCAGCCATCGATTGAAAGAAAGGCATTTCCCATTTTTCGCCTGGAATGACCAAATCGTAACGTTCGGTTGTCAGAAAGACGAAATCTAATCCAAATGAAATCGCAGCCGTCTGCACCCCTAAACCGGTATCCGCGAGATTCGTCGCCACAGCTAAAGCAACTTCAAAATGAGTCTTTTTCTCATCTTGGTACCCTAGAATCGATTCCGGTGTGATTCCAATCCGTTTCAAGTTCACATCCAACCAGACACGCGTACCAGAACCCGTTTGACGATTGACATATCGTAAACCGGGTCGTACCAGATCCGTTATATTATTAATACCCATTGGATTGCCAAGTGGAACGATTAAGCCAACCCGTCGATGAGCTAAGGTCAGGACTGCCATTTTCTTACCCGGGAATAACCGTCTAATGAAGGGGTCGTTATATGTATCTCTTTGCTCATCCCATAAATGGCAACCCGCCATATCTGCGTCCTTTTCAGCTAATGCAATCAAGCCTCCTAAACTGCCGGTAAATAAGACCTTTATCTCCAGTCCTGGGTGTATATCGCGTGCCTGAGCAGCGATCAATGTTATCGCCGGATCATGACTACCAACAAAGCGTAGAATATCGGTCTTCGTCTCCTGCGATTGTTCACTGAACGTACGCCAACGATCCAAAGCCATGCGCGTGGCTTGCTCGACTTCATCAGGTGTATATCCAGATGACATAACCTCAAAAAGATTGGTTTCAATTCGATTTAGGAGCATGGCTCGCCGCAGTGGGATTTGCTCTTGTGGTAAATTTCCTGCAGCAACCGAGGTGCCTTGTCCAACATGACTGACCACCAAACCTTGACTTGCCAATTCCTTATAGGCGCGTTGGATCGTAGCGTTCGTACAACCCCAATCCGAAGTCGCATCGCGAATGGCAGCCAGTCGTTCTCCTGGTTTTAATTTGCCTGCAAGGATATCCTGACGAATTGCGTCTGCTATTTGTTGATAGAGATATTGATCATCCATATTGTTTTAAAATTATTCGACTAATTTCTAATCTTCCATTTCGATTAAATTGTACATTAGATTGATCCTGTTTGCAAAGTGAAAAAAAACAAACCGGCGCGTTACCAGAAAATTTATACCCGACTATCCAATTTTTTAACGATGAACCTTACTCTTTTGTAAGTTTATAAGCGAATTTTACACAAATTTGCTCATTTAAGAGTATGATTAAGATTGATTATTTCTGCTCACAAGGGAGATAAAGATCCAGAAAGCATCCGTAGATCGGATTGCGTTAATAGGAAATCAAATGAAGAAGAAATCCATGAGAGCGTTATTATGAAAAGCAGGCTGGGAGAAGCAAAAATAAAAAAGCTCATAGATAAATTTTTGCCAGAACTCAATCAAGTAGACAGACAACTTGCACTGACATTAATCATTATTGGCCTTATATTTACCATATCTGGATTCTTTTTTTTCCTGTTTCAGATATTTATTTATCTTCTACCAAATCACATACCCGATCCAAGATCTGATTTCATCACTGATTTATTTATCATAAGCTTAGGTATCCTCACTCTTTTACTCGTCAAATCAAGACATATTAAGCAAGCCACACGGTTGGTTCTGGCATGTTTCTTGTGCTTCGCGGCTGTACAGACTTACTTATCCGGCAACCCATCTGCCAACCCAAGCGGAGCTTTGGCGATGCTGACCTTTATCGTGATGGCAACCGTCTTGCTTGATAAGAAAACTGCGTTCTGGTTATTCATCGTTGGCACAGTTACCTTTATGGGTCTTCATGTCCTATGGTTGATTGGAGCAATTCCACCCGCAATTGAACGAGAACCAATCAATGATGCTTTATATTCAATTATCATCTGGTTTATCATCAGCTTGATCATCTCTGGGGGTATATCCAATACGATGGAGACGCTCCGTGACAAAGTTAAGGATTTGAATCAGAATAATATTGATTTAAAGCAAGTTGAAAAGATCTTGCATATGACTCAAGACAAACTGCGCGAAACGAACGATCGACTGATCTCCCTTTTCAATGCACCCGTGGATACCATCGCACAGGTTGATCGAGATGGTAGATTATTAAATATCAATGAAACTGGCGCAAAACAGCTTGGTAAAACAGCAGAAGAATTGATCGGTGTCAACATGATTAGATTCCTCGACGAGAATGATTTTGGTTTTAGAGAGAGAGTTAAAATTATTAAAAAAGTATTCCGGGAAGGTGAGCCAGTCGCATTTGAAGATACCCTTGAAGGAAGGACCTATCAAAATAAAATCTATCCGATCTTCGACTCTAAAACAAGGGAAATCAGCAGTGTGGCAATCTTTTCAAGGGATATCAGCGTAGAGAAAAAGAATGAGGATCGGTTAACTCGAAATCTCCTCGAACAGGGTATTCTTCACGAGATCTCTTCGTATGCCTTGCAAGCAGATAATGAAGATGATTTAATCGCGTATGTCACCCATATCTTGTACCAGAATCTCTATCCAGATCATTTAGGGGCGCTATTGCTTGATGAAAAAGGGCAGCAGATTAATGTTCATTCGTCCTATGAAGGTATTCGGGATCAAGATAAGAAAATGACCTTTAACCTTGGTCAAGGAATCGTCGGGCGTGTGGCTGAAACACAAGAATCAATGTTGATCGCGAATATAAAAAGTGTTCCTTACTATCAATCAATAGAAAGTCAACAGATATTATCTGAGCTCTGTGTCCCGATCCAATCGGCTGGCAGAATTATTGGCGTATTGAACGCAGAGAGCAGCCATTTGGCTTTTTTTAGCAATGCCGATGAACAGTTCCTTTATACAGTTGCAAACCAATTAGGGATCGGTATCGAACGCATCCGGTTATTTAACGAAGAGCATAGATTGAGGATTGAGGCTGAAATCCAACATGATATCAGCAAATCCTTGACGCAATCTTGGCAATTCGAGGATGTCCTTAGTCACTTCCTGATCAGTTTACAAAAGTATTTGGAGAATGACAGCGCATCAATCTTTTTAATCGAAAATGGATTAATCAAAATGGTCGCTTCACATGGTCTCCGTGATCCCGAGTCGCTGATAGGGCTTACTTTTTCGGAAGAGGATGACCTATTCCAAGAAATCTTAACCAGTAAATCTCCACTTATCCTTGAAAATGCAGAGAAAGACTCTCGGTTTACATCCTATGCGAATCAGGATCGAATACTTGGCTGGATGGGAATCCCGTTGATCAATGAGGATACTGTCTTTGGGCTTATCTGCTTTGACAGTCAAGTGGAAGCTAAATTCACCCCTGATATGGCGAGATTGGCAGAAACGCTTGTCAATCAAGCCTCCGCAGCGATCACCAAAGCGCGTCTCTATAAACAAACCTCCACTCGCTTGAACCGTCTGCAAGCCTTGCACAATATTCACCAGATCTTTTCCAACAGCATTGATATGAAGCTATCTCTAAATCAATATCTCTTGGTCATCACCAATCAACTGGCGATCGACGCAGCCGCCGTTTTGATCTATGATCAGCAAAACCAAACCTTGAATTACGCCCATTCGATTGGGTTTTCCACCCAAGCTTTACAATATACTCATTTAAAGATCGGCGAGGGTTATGCCGGTCAAGCAGTTTTAGAACTCAGGATCATCCATATAGCTGATTTACAGGAAGATGATATTCATCTATCTCGCTCATCGCTATTCGCAGAAGAAGGCTTCAAAGTCTATTATGGCATCCCCTTGATCATCAAAGGACAGATCAAGGGAGTATTGGAATTATTCCATCGCAGTCAGATCCATCCCGATCCAGAATGGGAGGATTTTCTGACCTCATTATCTACCCAAGCAGCCATTGCGATTGAGAATATGCAATTGCTCAGTGAAGTTCAGAGATCGAATATCGAACTCAATCTGGCTTATGATTCAACCTTGGAAGGTTTAGCAAAGGCTTTAGATTTACGCGATCATCAAACCGCAGGACATTCAGAAAGAGTTGCCGAGATGACCTTGCGATTAGCGAGAAAGATGAATATCTCTGAAAATCAGTTGATCCATATATGGCGCGGCGCGCTGCTACATGATATTGGAAAATTAGCGATCCCGGATTATATCCTGCAAAAACCAGGCACCCTCACATTAGATGAATGGAAGATCATGAAACAACACCCCGAAATGGCGCGCGAATATCTCGGGGGAATCTCTTTTTTGAAGAAAGCGCTTGACATCCCCTATTGTCACCATGAAAAATGGGACGGCAGCGGTTATCCTAGAGGGTTGAAGGGCAATGAAATCCCCTTAGCAGCCAGGCTTTTCTCGATCGTGGATGCGTATGACGCTTTATCATCACGACGCGCATACCGCGAGGCCTGGTCTAATGAAAAGATTACAGAATATCTCCTTTCACAATCCGGAAAACAATTCGACCCAGCAATCGTCACAACCTTCTTAGATTTGATCAAAAGCGAACAATCGCGCAAGAATACCGAAGAGGTATCAAAACCTGTCTCGCTATAATCGCAAGGTTTCTAAAATGCTCTCTGCGTTTTATTCTGTGATATTAACCATCTCTAGAATAGCTTGCACGCTCCAAGGGCGATCAGCCATTCGATCCGGTAAAAAGACAGGCATATGATCAGCATCATAAGTGGCATTCACAGGATTGCCTTGGGGGGGTAAATTTACACGCACCCAAGGCACACCACCATTCACGGCTGCATTGACCATATCAGTCGCATGTTTATTGTGCCACCAAGCTGGCGCGCCATCTGTCCATCCATCCGGGCGATAAAATCTGGCAATCTGCGATTCGTTATCTGGCGGTTGAGCATGGTCCCAGGTAGCTTGTAAACGTAAATAAGCGCCACGAAAAGCGCTAATCCATTGAACTGCTTCGCGTTCCGCCCACCAATCTAGATTCTCTTGGGAGCGATCCTGCCAGGTCGCTAAATGAGGGAAGATACGCTTGACGGTTTCATATTTCCCCACATCTCCAGCCAGGAAACGTGGACCGTGACAAGTCGTGAAGCTGCTCGATGGTCCTTCCCCATCCACTAAATATTTGATCGGGATCTCGGGATAACGTCCCACACACCCCGCGCCCATAGTGATCCCATAGGATTGGGTGGAGATGCCGACATTCTCGGGGATGACATAGGGCTGCTCCATTATATAGGAAACGATCGCGCATAAACCATCCTGCTGTCGGAAGCCATTATAGTCTTCGGTCCCTTCGGAGAGAATATCATCCGGTGATTCGTCAACCCGTCCCTCTGCATTAAAGGTAACCACGACCATCCCCGAACCGGATAATACTTCCGCGTCTATCCCATGCGCCAACATACGTCCCGGATTGATGCCACCCGGCACTAACACAACCGCTGGGAAGCAAAGCTCGGGATATTCTTGCGGGTTCGGACGACGGATAAGCCCATACAGCCGATTCCCAGAAGGAGCGACGATTTCAAAGGGTTCGATGATCGTCTGATAGGCATCTTTGTTGGGCTTTACTGCGGGGAGCGTGGGGGTGCACTTCACAACAGGAGCAGTAGTGGTAACGCTCACCGTTGTCGCCTGTTCTTCTTGAGTGGGTTGTGGCGAAGTTTGTTCCGTTTTGGCAACGACACGCGTCTCCTCGATCGGCTTGACGGTATCAGTGGGCGCCTCATCTGTACTAATCAGAGTCGGAAAATCTTTGGTTACGATCGCTGTCACTGCGCTACTGACGGTTTCTGGGATCTCAACACCCGTCAATTCCGTAAACGTCGCGCAGGATAGGCTAAATATGATCAGTGTTGTGACCAAAATTAAGTTGCGTTTCATCATGTGCCTCCCGTGAAATAAAGTTAATCAATAACTCTGGCAATCAGTACGTTCTATCTTTTCTATTTTACTACAAGAAACCGTTTAACGATGATCGCCTTCTCCGCCAAGCGCATTACGGGTGGCTCGGTCGGATAATTTCTTGAGATTGCTGGTGGCGATCATGTCCAAGCTGACATCCAGATCGCTGGCTAAAGCCGCCAAGTACCAGAGCACATCGCCCAT
>Ga0172371_10009402_pt1 | contig 13434 bp, 12 predicted proteins | sample Lak12m_FD_114543 | JGI IMG/M metagenome (GOLD analysis project Ga0172371, IMG submission 114543) | Freshwater microbial communities from Kabuno Bay, South-Kivu, Congo - kab_022012_12m | ecosystem: Environmental > Aquatic > Freshwater > Lake | place: Democratic Republic of the Congo: South-Kivu... | reverse complement strand
AGCCTGAGGAAGCGAACGTCCGCCGCTCTCCTCTCTGCCCTCAAATCTTCACTCCAGAGGAACAGACAAAGCGGACAATTCATGTGCTACAAAACCGGACATCTCTATGTGCTCTTGACAGGCGGATCGCCAAGGCGTGTTATATTTCGCTTGACGTCCGGTGCGGGTCATGAGAAGAAAAACCGGTTTTTCCCGCGGACCCGCTTTTCTGTCCGGTGCGGGCGCGATATTTTCTGAGGGTGTCTATATGACGATTGCCAAGAAGATCGACGGTTTCATCTCCCAATCCTCATTTATCCGGAAGATGTTCGAAGAGGGGGTCCGTCTCAAGAAGCGCTACGGGGCGGAAAACGTCTTCGATTTCAGTCTGGGAAATCCCAATCTCGATCCCCCGGAGGATTTCCGTCACCGTCTCCGGCAACTCGTCGCCGCCGAGATTCCGGGAAAGCACATGTATATGCCCAATGCAGGCTATCCTGAGACGCGGGCGGCCGTGGCGGCGGCGGTGAGTTCCGCAAAGGGGGTGAAGCTCTCCGCCGATCAGGTCGTCATGACCTGCGGTGCCGGGGGGGCGCTCAACGTCATCTTCAAGACGCTCCTCGATCCCGGCGAAGAGGTGATCGTCCCGGCGCCCTTTTTCGTCGAGTACCGCTTTTACGTGGACAACGCCGGCGGCACGGCCCGGATCGTCCCGACGCGGGCGGACTTCTCCCTCGATCTGGAAGCGATCAGCAAGGCAGTCACTGAAAAGACAAAGGCGGTCCTGATCAACTCGCCCAACAACCCCACCGGAAGGGTGTATGACCGGGAGGGCATCGAGGCCCTGGCGGCCCTCCTTGCGGAGGTGGGGAGGGCTCGCGATCGGAAGATTTACCTGATCTCCGATGAACCCTACACGGAAATCGTTTACGATGGACTGGAAGTGCCGAGCGTCCTCAAGGCATACCCTCACAGCCTCATTGCCACTTCCTATTCCAAAAGCCTCTCCCTCCCCGGGGAGAGGATCGGCTATATCGCGGTCAATCCGGAGATCGGAGCGCTTGGCCAGGTGATGGATGGCCTCACCCTCTGCAACCGGATTCTCGGATTCGTGAACGCCCCCTCCCTCATGCAGCGAGTGATCGCCGATCTGGAAGGGGTGAAAGTGGATGTGGAGCTCTACCGGAAAAAGCGGGACCTGCTCTGCGACGGGCTCGCCTCTGTGGGCTACCGGGTGAAAAAGCCCGACGGCGCCTTTTACCTATTTCTGCCGACCCCCATCCCGGACGATGTCCGCTTTGCGAATGCCCTTCAGCAGCGGCGGATCCTCACCGTGCCCGGGAGCGGCTTTTACGGGCCCGGCCATATCCGGATCGCTTACTGCGTGGATGACGCCACGATCCTCGGCGCGATCGAAGGATTCGGCGAGGTCCTGAAGGAATTTACGTAAACGAAACAAGCGCCCCTGCGGAAGAGGGGAGCGGGGAACGATCAGTCAACGATCGTGAAGTCGGCGAACTCGCCGGTCGGATCCTCTGCTTCGGCCTTCAGGCAGTCCACGCGGGCGGGGGGAGTGCCGGTCCGGCACCAGTCCCGCATCGCAGCTGCGGCGGCATCCTCTCCTTCGAATACCGCCTCCACTCGGCCGTCCGACAGGTTCCGGACCCAGCCGGTCAGTCCCAGCGAACAGGCCTTCTTACAGGCGTTGGCGCGGAAGAAGACCCCCTGGACGCGGCCTGAAATATACAAATGAAAGCGTTTCATTTATGATTCACTTGACCAGCTCTAAACCTGATCTGGTAGCTGATGCGACTTCTGCTTTTATTTTTGCTTCTCTCTTCTGGGCTTCTTCAACTTCGGTCTTTGCTTTATTATATCTTTTTAAAAGCTCATGATAATCAGTTCTTCTCACCAATTCCTGAATTTGAATCAATTTCTCTTTATCATCATTGTCAAATAACTTTGAAAAATCTCCTGCGAGCAATCCGATTTTGTGTTTGCATAGTTTCCCATGAATGCCAGCCTGGCAATCGCAAAAGACGGTTAATTTGTCGTTGAGTATGTCGAAATGGACATTGTAATAATCGCCAGAACTACTGATAGCTTTAATGCTTATGCGGGTATTCATCGAATAATTATCCTTGTAAGGTTGAATCTAATAAGTTTAAGAAATTTCCCTCATCTATGATTTGTATCCCTAAACGCATAGCATCCTGCAACTTGCTTCCGGGGCTTGATCCGGCAATTACATAATCCGTTTTACTTGAAACACTACCGGTTACTTTCCCCCCTAATGCTTCAATTCTTTCCTTTGCTTCATCTCTACTCATATGAGGTAATGTGCCTGTCAACACGAAAGTTTTACCCATAATAACAGACTTGCTTGTGGTAGTGTCTATCTGATTTTCATGCCAATGCACTCCACAACCTTTTAATTGGTTGAAGACCAATAGAGTTTCATCATCCTGGAAGAAATGTAAAATTGCCTTTGCTTTTTTCTCAGTTACTCCTTCTATTCGAGATAATATGTTTTCATTGATATTGATTAAGCTCTCCCAATCACTAAAGGAATTAATTATTCTTTTTATTGTCTCTTCACCGACTTCAGGTATGCCTTTCCAAAATAAATTTCCAGAGTTAAATTTTTCCTTCTTTGTTAGGTATAATATGAATTCGAGGAACGTTGTTTTATAACTCCCTGAAACTTCATTCCAGACGACACCAGCCGATATTAGTTGCCTAATGATATCGCTATTCTTGGTTTCAGAAAAAAAGAGCTGTATGGCTTTTGCCCTTTCCGGTCCAATGCCTGCTATATAATTGATTGTTTTAGGATGAGCTGCTGTAAGTTTATCTAATCTACCGAAGAATCTAGCTAAATCCTTAGCTATCCTTTCTCCGATCATGGGAATACCAAGTGCATAAATGAAACGCTCAAGGGTAGTATGCTTGCTTTTATTGATTGCATTGATAAGATTCGATGCGGATAAATCTGCAATTTTTTCTAAAGTAATAAGACCTGAAGCCCTAAGTGCATACAAATCGGTTATGTTTTTCACAAGACCATTATCTACGAGCTGATCGACTAATTTTTCACCTAATCCATCGATATCTAAAGCCTGGCGGCTTACGAAATGTAAGATAGCTTGTTTCTGTTGTGCTGGGCAAGATAAGCCACCTAAACAGCGATAAACTTTTTCTCCCTCAAGTCGTACCACTCGGGAACCACATTTCTCGCAGATCTTTGGCCAAGGAAATGGCCTTTCTTTGCCGGTCCTTAGGTTTTTTACAACCTTAACCACTTCGGGAATGACATCACCAGCGCGTTGAACAATCACTGTATCACCAATCAGCACATCCTTTCGGGTCATCTCGTCCTCGTTATGGAGAGTAGCACGGCTGACCATGACACCGCCGACTCGCACAGGACGCATGATAGCAACTGGTGTGAGTACACCGGTCCTTCCTATTTGGGCTATGATGTTTTCGATTACCGTTTGTTCTTGACGTGGTGGAAATTTGCCAGCAATCGCCCATGTAGGGTGGCGGGAATCTGCACCTGGACGATTCTGCAATCGATTCTGCAGTTCGAGAGAGTCTACTTTTATTACGATTCCATCGATATCATAATGAAGATCTTCTCGAATAGATTGTATATGTCGATAATATTTAATACATGCTTCAATATCGGCTGCTTGTTGCACTTCTGGATTTACAATGAAGCCCCATTCTTTGAGAGCCCTCAAAACTTCCCAATGTGAATTAAGCATTATCCCCTGAACTAATCCCACCGTGTAGCAGAACAGTGAGAGGCGACGGCTACGCGTTACATTAGGATCGAGCTGACGTAAAGATCCAGCCGCGGCATTTCGTGGATTGGCAAACGGAGGAGTACCTGTTTTCTCTTGTTGGTGATTGATGCGATGAAAGGATTCCTTACTCATGTATACTTCGCCACGAATCTCCATAAGTTTAGGAATGGGTAAGTTATTTTTTTTCGCTACACGTAGAGGTACAGAATCTATAGTTCGAAGATTTGCAGTAACATTCTCGCCGACACTTCCATCCCCGCGAGTGGATCCGGCTATGAACAGACCATTTTCATACAGAAGATTGACCGCAATTCCATCAATTTTAGGTTCGGTAACGTAACTAATTGAGACATTGTGGCCAAGCAGGTGTCGAACACGTTTATCAAAATCTCTGATTTCCTTTTCCGTAAAGGCATCTTTGATGCCGAGCATCGGAGTATGATGCTGAAATGATTCGAATTTTTCTAGGGGCGGGGCCCCGACCCGCCGGGTGGGGGAGTCCGGCGCCGCCAAGGAGGGAAATTCCATTTCCAACGCCTGGAGTTCCCTCATGAGGACGTCATATTCGGCGTCGGTGATCTCGGGGGCGTCCAATTGATAATAGCACCGATTGTGGTAAAGGATGGCCGTCTTGAGGTCTTCCATCCTTTGAGCTGCCGTCTTGTGATCCATGAAGCCCATTGACTCTCTTTATTTTACAAGTCTGAGATCGGGTTTTTTCTTTTGCTGTTTTTTGTCCGGGCCTGTCGCGGGTTGTCTGAGGAGCTGTTCGTTGAAGATGTGATTTTTGGCCCGGACGGCATTGATGATGAAAAAGATGATCACCGCCTTTTCCCATTCCCTGGAGGGTTCGAAACGCTCCATCCGGTCCTTGTATTTTTCCCATAGAGAGGTGAGAGAGGCCTCGTCGAGGCTGAGGATCTTTTCGGCCAGCTTGTCCAGCGCGGATTCGAGCATGATCGTGACTCCCGACGGCTTTTAAAATGTTTTTCTACGGCATGATGCAAAAAGCGGCGCAGCTGTCATCCTAATCAAACCGGGATGCAAAGTCAAATCGCACGGGCGACCCCTTGAGGGAACGACCGCCGTCGTGAATGCGGATCCCACGGTTGCATCGAAAAGCCAGTGCCTATCCATTAGGTGTGGGTGTCGACAAATTCGTAAATCGCCGGGTTTGTGCACACTTCATAGTATTTTCTGGAGGTGGGACCGGTGACCTCCATGGTCTCCGGCTTGACCGCCGGGATGTCGGCCTCTCGAATCACCAGGCGCTGATAACTTCCACTGACCGTCGGCACTTTCCCGGTATAGAGGGTGACCGTTTCCCTCGCTTGGCGATACTCGATGCGTTTCAGGCTGATTTCCCTGGACAGTTTGGAAAAACTCTCAGGGTCGAGTTCTATCCCGTTGACGTTGTACCGCAGCGAAATGTCGTCCGCCGTCGTTGCCAGGGCGTCATCCTGAACATGCTGAAATACAAACAGATTAAAGATACTTTCCTGATTCCTGAAGCGTTTGCGGAGGTTCTTGTCACAACTGGACAGGCGATCCGCAAGATTGATGGCTTGGGAAATCATGATCCGGGAATCCCCGTCGAACAGGAACGCGGGGGCGCTGGGCTTGTAACAGATGCCGATTCCCAATTCGAGGATCGGCAGATCGTGCATCTGATTCTGCTCATTGTAACACCGGACGATGTGGAGTATTTTGACCGCGAGCCCGCATGACCGGGCCACGCTGTACCAGTCCTGCTCGGTGTCCTCGTTTTCGAAGACGGACAGGATGATCGCATCCCCTTCAATGAATACCTTGGAGGCATGATAGTCGCCGAGGATCTCGGAGATCGGATCAAAGAAGTTGAGGCTGAAATAGGATGCCGGGTTGAGTCCCCTCTTTGCCATTGTATGGGTGATGTCGATCGAGCCGCGAATATCCGCCTTGAGAATGACGTGGCCAATGATAGGCTTTTGCTCCTTGACCTTTTCCTCCGGTAGTGGAAACTCGTACAACAACCGATTTTTCTTCGACAGCAAAAGGGTCTTTTCGTCGTGTATGAGGTGGATCGTATCCATGGCCTGCTTCAGGTGTCGGCCCTTTTCCAGATCCCTGTGATATCTGAGGAAATCTTTCAAAAAGGTCAGCAGCCGCTCTTTTTCGGTGCGGGCCGAGTGGCTCCTCATCCGGTCAACGGTTTCCTGAAGCGGCGAAACGGCATCGCCCGAAGCCGGTCTCCGGCTCTGCAGTTCGCGAAGGATCGCTTTTCTGGACCGGGGCTTCAGCAGATATTCCCGGATCTGCGCCGGTCGCAGCGGGGGGCAGTACTTGCGGTAGAGGGGCTTTGTTTCATACGAGGCCGTGATCGGCATCATCAGCCGGGATCTTTTGAATTTCCGGTGAAAGAGATTCAACAGCCTACGTTGGATTTTCAGCCCTGATTTCAACTCAAGAAGGGCCTGTTTCGGTGCCTTGTTCCGTATTTCCTGTCTGTACCGATTTCGAGTATCAAACCAGTTGAACATCAGGTCGATATTGCCGAGCTCCATCAGCCACAAATCCAAGGGATTGCCGTCGGTGGGCTCACCGTCCATTCCTTTTGCCTCCCGGCCTTCCGGATCCGTGCCGGCACTGCGCACCCCCCCCATATCCGTTTTGTCCAACAGGTCATCGATGATCGATTTCAGGTGGTTGTAGTTATCGGGTTCGTCGGATCGCTGGCTCAGCAGGACGTAGGAATCCACGAGAAGAAATTCGTCCGCGGCGTCATCGACGTGGAGCGTCGGATTGTTAAAAAAATCGTCCGGCAGAATATGGTCGGCGGGAAAATTCGCTTCCCGGATGTTTTTCAGATCCCGGTGGACATCGGTCAGCACATGAAACAGTTCCTCTCCGGCCGATTGGACAATCCGCTTCCGGTTCTGTTTGACCTCGGTCAGTTTTTCTTTCATCTTCAGCCACTCGGACTGGTCGTAATTTCGGGACAGATCATAGCTTCGAACAAGGATTTCCAGTTTTGTTATCAACTTTCTATATTCGGCCTTGATCTCCTCAAGGACCATCTTTGCCAGCGCGACCTGTCCCAGGAGATCAATTTGGGCTTCGGATTCGGATTTGGTGCGGTAGATGGCCTCCCGCAGGACATCGGCACAAACCTGTTTCAGGGCAAGTTTCTCATTTCCCCGGTGTTCCTTTTTTCCGTCCTCAAGGTAGTGTTCGGATCGGCTATGCCTTATCAGGGAAGCCGCGGCCGCCTGCTTGACGGCGCCGTGCACCCGCGGACTGATATGGACATCGATGTGGATATTGTCCACCCCGACCATGAGTCGGTCCAAGGATAAATGGATCCGATACGGTTTCAGGGGAAGCTGTTTAAGGCTCGGCGGCTTCAAAAAGAAAGCGGGCAAAGGGATCATGGCGTTATCGCAATAGTCGTTGCATAGATTGAGGGTATAGATTGACGCGGGATTGTAATAGCATCGTCTTGAAAAATCAAGGAGTTTTCTGTAATCCCTCCCACGGTCCGCCGCGGTCTGAGACATGAAGAGCCGGTGGGCGGGCGTCCGCTCCGGCCTGTGAGGAGGAGCAAATCTCACAACCGAAAAAGGCCTTGTCTTTTTGGAGCGTATCGCTATAATCTGGGCGTCATTGAACAGGGACAAACCCGAAGGAACGTCGATTGCGAGAAACCGTTCTTTTCCATTCCATCCGATCGACAGCATCGCGATCATAAAAAGGTCGTGCAAGCGGGCGTCCGTCCGATGGAGAACGGATATCACAGAATCCCGACAGGGGCTAAGGGATGGATACGATCTTTGCGCCATGGCGCATGGCCTATATCCGATCTGAAAAGCAGGAAGGTTGCGTCCTTTGCCGTGACTCTCTTCGCGGGGAAGAACTGGTAGTCCATGAAGGAAAGGGCTGCTTCGTTACGGTAAACCGCTATCCATACACGGGTGGACATCTCATGATCGTTCCCTACCGCCACCTCTGTACGGTTGCCGATCTTCTCCAGGAGGAGAGGCTGGAACTCTTTGCTCTATTGGATCTTTCCGTCAGGGTTTTGACCGAGGCGATGAAACCGGCGGGATTCAACGTCGGTATGAACATGGGAAAGGCGGCCGGGGCGGGAATCGATGATCATCTCCATATCCACGTGGTTCCGCGCTGGAGTGGAGACACGAATTTCATGAGCGTCATCGGAGGGGTCCGGGTCATTCCGGAAGACGTCACCGGAACCGCCAGGGAACTTAGGCCTTTTTTTGAGAGATTATAAAGGGAGATCTGCGGATGAAAGTCATTTATACCATTATCTTGGCGCTTGTCGTGATGTTCATCATCACATTTTCGCTGGAGAATACGCTGCCCGTCCAGCTGAAATATTACGATTTCTTTGATCGATGGCTTCCGACCTACATGCTGATTTTCATCGCGTTTCTGACGGGAGTCATCTTCACGGGATTCATGGGGATCGTGGAGAGGTTCCGTCTGACCAGGACGATCAACCGTTTGAACAGGACGGTCCGGGAGCTCCGACGTGAGATAAAGGCGAACGAAAACCCTCCCTATGTCGATGCGAGCGGGAGAAGCTCCTCGCCCCCCGGGGAGAAAGTTTCATAAAAATGTTGGACAATGGGCGTAGTGTGTGTTAGATGCGCACCTATTTTTCGGTGGAGCGGATGACGAATTACGGGGGCATCGAAGCAGGGTATGCGGCATACGAAAAGGCGAAATTCATCGTTATCCCTGTACCCTACGACCTGACGTCGACCTACCAGTCTGGATCGCGGCGGGGGCCCGGGGCGATTCTTGAGGCATCCGCCAACATGGAGCTCTATGACGAGGAACTGCGTCAAGAGACCTTCAGGTGCGGTATCCATACCCTTGCGCCTCTCGAAGCCGATGCCCGGGGGCCGGAAGAGATGATCGGTGCCGTGCGCCGGGCCGTCACCGGGATCATCGCCGACGGGAAGATCCCCGTGATGCTTGGGGGCGAACACAGCATCTCGTTTGGAGCCGTCCAGGCCATGCGGGAGAAGTTTCCTGGCCTCACCGTCCTGCAGCTGGACGCCCATGCGGACCTGCGCGAGTCCTATCAGGGCACACCGTTCAGCCACGCTGCGGTTGCCCGCCGGATCGCGGAGATTTGTCCGCTCGTCCAGGCGGGTATTCGGAGCCTGAGCGTTGAAGAGGCCGATTTTCTGGCAGCAGCCCCTGTGAAGAGTTACCCGGCGGATTTTATCCTCGACGGCGGATCCTGGCGGAGAACGATCTGCGGCGACCTGCAGGGGGATGTCTATCTCACGCTGGATCTCGATGTCCTGGATCCGGCCGTCATGCCCGCCACGGGGACACCCGAGCCGGGAGGAATCGCCTGGAGGGATTTGATCTGCCTTATCCGGGAGGTTGCAAAATGTTGCCGGATCCGGGGATTCGATGTTGTGGAGCTGGCCCCGATTCCCGGGATGATTGCGCCGGATTTCCTGGCGTCCAAACTGATATACAGGATCATGGGCTATTTGACGGCCGGGTCCTGATGTGTGTATAAGGACATCCCGCCTGCCGGGGCGTAAAAATTCATGATCGGTCCGGTCGACTGCCGATCGAAGGAGAAAAACCATTGAGCATTTACGTTCCCAGTAAGATGTTTTTTACCAAAGGGGTGGGCATTCACAAGGAGGAACTTCACTCTTTCGAGCTCGCACTCCGGGATGCCGGGATTGAAAAATGCAATCTGGTACAGGTATCGAGCATCATGCCTCCCGGCTGTCAGGTGATATCCCGGGCGCGGGGCCTTAAAGAGCTGCATGCCGGTGCCATCACCTATTGCGTTCTGAGCCGCTGTTGCAGCAACGAGCCGCGGCGCCTGCTGGCGGCCTCCGTGGGGTGCGCCATACCCGCCGATAAGCGGACGTACGGCTATATCAGCGAACACCACTCCTTCGGTCAGACCCAGCGCCAGGCGGGGGATTATGCAGAGGATCTGGCCGCCGCCATGCTCGCCTCCACCCTCGGTATCGATTTCGACATCGATGAGAGCTGGGATGAGAAAAAAGAGATATTCAAGATCAGCGGGAAAATCGTCAGCACGCGGAATATCACGCAATCCAGCATCGTCCAATCGCATGGTTACACCACTGTTATCGCCGTCGCCGTCTTCGTTTTCTGATCTTCGCCGCTGATTTGCGAAACTACTGAAAAAAGAGGATCGTCCCTCTCCCGGATGGGGGAGAGGGGCGAGGGGAGTCAGATTTTAAGAAACCGTCACCCTCCGGAGCGGGAAAGATGGTTCCTGGCAATCTGCACACATCCTGGGGATATGTGATCCCTCCGCTTCTGGGATTTCTTGTTCTGTTCAGCCTCGCCCTGATCTCGCTCCTGCAAGGGGGGCGGAAAAGGACGAACCTTCTGTTTGCCGGCATTTGCCTCCTCGGAGCCCTTCTCAATGCCGATATGGCCCTTGTTTCCATTCTGCCCGACGAAAGATCGGCCCTGCGCGTCGACCGGATCGTCCATTTCTTCTTTGTCTTCAGCGTTCCCGTCTATATCGGGTTCGTGCATGCCTTTCTAGGGATTCGCAACAGACGCTGGCTGGAGAAGACCGCGTGGCTGCTGAGCGTCGGATTTCTCGTTATCGTCCCCACGGGGCTCTATCTCAACGGGTTCCATTACTATTTCTTCGGCCGTATCGCCCGCGCCGGGCTTCTCTTCCATCTTTTTTCCGTCGTGGTCGCCTTTACGGTCCTTTACTGTCTGGCGCTGCTGTATCGCGCGATGCAGCGGACCGCCGACAATCACGTGAGAAACAGGATCAAGTATATCTTCGTCGGCCTGGGGTTTTCCGGGCTCCTGTTGGCCTTCACAATCCTTCCGGTCAGCGGCGTTCCCGTCTATCCGCTGGGAAATTTCAGCTTCATCCCCGGGATCTTTCTCGCCTTTGGTCTCCTGAAATACGACCTGTTGGACCTCGGCGCGCTGATCCGCAGGGGGACGGTCTATTTCCTCCTGACCGGGATCCTAACCGTGCTGTATCTCCTTGTCATCTTTCTGTTCCATACGTTCTTTTTTTCCGTCGCCGGCGATTCCTTTTTCCTTTCGCTGATCCTGGTGCTGATCGGCATTCTTTTGTTCAACCCCCTTCGGGGGCGGGTACAGGTGCTGATCGACCGCCTTTTTTTCCGGGGACGCTATGATTACCGGGAACTCCTCCAGGAGCTCAGCGGCAGATTGGCTTTACTACTGCGCCTGCCGCAGATCAGGCAAATGCTGATGGGTTCCATCGCCGAGGCCCTGCAGGTCGAAAGGGTGAATCTCGTTCTCTGCGAGGAGGGAGAATACCGCCTTTACAATGAAGGAGGGGATGAGGCGGGGACTGCCCTGCCTCGGGGGATCGCGGTACGTATGGACGTTTTAAGCAGGCAGAAGCGGCCGATGACAAGAGCTGCCGCCGAGAGATATCACGCCGCCGAAGAAGACCGTAAGACCCTCCTCCAGTTTTTTAACCATCTCGGCTCGGTGCTGGTCGTTCCGATCCCGGCCAGGTCGGGGTCGGCGGGATGGCTTGCGCTCGGACAGAAACGGTCGGGTGAACTCTTTGTCGAGGAGGATCTGGAGCTCCTGACGACGATCGCCAATCAGGCGGCCACGGCGATCGAGAACGCGCAGAGCTACGAGGCCCTGGAGGCGCTCAATCGAGATCTCGAACAGAAGGTGACCGCTCGGACCGCCGCCCTGCGTGAAGCACTGGCTGAGAAAGAACGGACGCAGGATCAGCTCATCCGCTCGGAGAGCCTTGCCGCAATCGGTCAGCTCGTCGCGGGCACCGCCCATGAGCTGAACAATCCCATTGCCGGCGCGATGAGCCTCGTGGAAAGCAGTGTGGAGACGATAGAGGAGACGAAAAGAGAGACGGCAAACCTCGATGAGGTCATCGAGGATCTCCGCTTTTCCCTGGGGGAGCTCAGGAGGGCGGAGGCGATCATCCGGAGTCTTCTTGACCTCTCACGCCAGACGCAGACCTACGTGGAGCCGGTCGATATCAACAGGGCGGTCGAGGACGCCCTGCTGGTCCTTTACAACCAGTACAAGGACCTGGAGGTGCGAATAACGAAGGACTATGGGGATCTTCCCCCGGTCAAGGGCAATTATGCCAACCTGGGTCAGGTCCTGATCAACATCCTCAGGAACGCCCTCCAGGCCCTGACGGAAGGGAAAGGGGAGATTTCCCTGACGACCCGCTACCGGGCGGCATCCGATACGGTCGCCATTGTGTGCCGGGATACGGGAAGAGGGATTCCCGCCGCATCGCTGAAAGACATCTTCAAGCCCTTTTTCACGACCAAAGTGGTAGGCCATGGTACGGGGCTCGGCCTTTACATCTGCCATGAGATCGTCCGGCGTCATGGCGGTCAGATTCATGTGGAGAGTGAAGTAGGGAGCGGGACGGTGGTGATCGTCGAGCTTCCCGGCAAAAGGAGGGAAGGATGAGCTGGCTGCTGGTGGTGGACGACGAGGAGGGTGTCCGGCGTTCGCTGAAGCGGGTGCTGGAAAAGGACGGATACGGGATCCTGCTGGCGAAGGACGGTCAGGAAGCGCTGGAGATCGTCCGGAGGGGCGAGCAGGAGATCGAGACGGTCATCTGCGATTACCGTATGCCGGGATTGGACGGCCTTGAAACCCTCAGAGAAATCGGGAGAATGGATGCCGAAATCACACGGATCATTCTCACCGCCTATGCCACGATGACAAACGCCATCGAGGCGGTGAATTCAGGGATCGACGGCTTTCTCACGAAACCCTTTGAAAACGAGGAGCTCCGGGCAAAGGTCCGGGAATGCAATATCAAAAAAAGGCTGAAGCAGTTCGTGTCCGAACAGGTCATGGAGGAAATCCAGAAAAACGCCCGGACCATTCACCCGAGGCGGATGCAGGTGACGGTCCTGTTCAGCGACATGCGGGGCTTTTCTGCCCTGTCGGAGCGGCTTACCCCACAGGAGCTCTCGGATCTTCTCAACCGACGCTATTTCACTCCGCTGGACAACGTCATCGTGACCCATCACGGGACCCTGGACAAGCATATCGGGGACAGCGTCATGGCGATTTTCGGGGCGCTGGTAAGCGGCAGCGACGATGCCCTGCGGGCCGTCCAAGCCGCCATGACGATTATGGAGGAGATCAGAAGAATCAATGAGGGCATCCCGGAGACGGACAGAAGGATCGCGGTGGGCATTGGGATTGCTACCGGCGAAGTCATGGCGGGGATCTTCGGTTCATGTCGGAAAAAAGAGTACACCGTCTTTGGTGCGCCGGTCAACCTTGCTTCAAGACTGGAGAATCTTGCCACGGCGGATCAGATTTTCATCTGCGGCAAGACCGCGCTCCTTGTGGCGGAATTTGTGCATCTGAAAAAGGTGACGGATCCGGCCGTCACGGGGGTCGTCCGCCACCCCGAGGTATTCCGGGTCATCGGGAAGAAATAGGAAATACACCTTGACTTTTTCCTGTGTCTGGTTTAAAAGCTTTGGATCATGACGCGGGGTGGAGCAGTCCGGTAGCTCGTTGGGCTCATAACCCAAAGGTCAGAGGTTCGAATCCTCTCCCCGCTACCAAAGAATTACAAGGGGTTAGCCAAAGCGGCTGATCCCTTTTT
>Ga0172371_10009400_pt1 | contig 13436 bp, 13 predicted proteins | sample Lak12m_FD_114543 | JGI IMG/M metagenome (GOLD analysis project Ga0172371, IMG submission 114543) | Freshwater microbial communities from Kabuno Bay, South-Kivu, Congo - kab_022012_12m | ecosystem: Environmental > Aquatic > Freshwater > Lake | place: Democratic Republic of the Congo: South-Kivu... | reverse complement strand
TTACTATTTACTAATTACTAATTACTAATTACTTCTTCTGCTTCTTTTTAAGCTCTTTTTCTTCCTCGTTTTCAAGTACCAATCCGAAGTTTCCCAAAGCCTTTTTGATATCCCGCAAACCTTTGTCACCCATTCCTTCAATCTTCAAAATTTCCTCTTCGGACAAAATTGCCAAATCGCCCACTTTTTTGAAGTTTTGCTCGGTCAGGAGATTAGCGGTTCGGGAAGGCATTTTTAGCTTTTGAATCGGCATTTCCAGGATTTCTTCCTCGCTCATTTCCAAGCCCAGTTCTTCTTCCTCGGGAGAGGCCGGCTCTTCTTCGACGGCCGGAACGGCTTCTTCTTCGGCTTTCTTTGCGGGTTCGGCTTTTTCGCCCACCACTTTGCCTTTTTCCACCGCTTTAACCACCTTGGGAGTGGTGAGCTCTGAAAATTGGCGCACCAGGATGGCGGCGACTTGCGTCAAAGCCTCGTCCGGCTTGATGGTGCCATCGGTTTCAATGGTGATGCGCAAACGCTCGAAGTCGGTCTGCTTGCCCACCCGCATGTTCTCGGTTTCGATATTCACCCGGGTGACCGGTGAATACAGGGTATCGATTTCGATCACGCCCAGTTCCCGTTCCTTTCTTTCCCGCTCTTCAGCCATTTGGTAGCCGATGCCTTTCTCGATTAAGAGTTCCATCTCCAATTCCGCCTTTTTGTCGGTGAGACGGGCAATCAACTGGTCTTTATTGACCACTTCCAAGCTGCTGCCGGCCACGATATCCTTAGCCTTAACCTCTTTCTCGCCCTTGACACTCAATTTGGCGCGCACTTCGCCTTCCTTGTGCATCAAGAAACGAACCTTTTTAAGGTTAAGAATAATCTGGATCACGTCTTCCATCACGTAGGGAAGAGTGGTGAATTCGTGGGTGGCTCCCTTAATTTTTACGCTGGTGATCGCGGCTCCCTCCAAACTGGAGAGCAGCACCCGTCTCAAGGCGTTTCCCAGGGTGACTCCGTAACCCGGATAGCACTCTTCGACTTCAAAAACTCCCCGGGTGGCGGACAGCTCTTTGGCTTTGGGCGGTTTAGGCAAAGGAATGGTTTGCATGTTGATTAATTAAAATAATTTTTATCTTGAGTAGAACTCCACAATAGCTTGGGGATTGGCTTCGGGGGTCACTTCGGCGGTGGTCGGCGTGGCAATCAGTTTTCCTTCCATCTTCTTGGCGTCCAGCGTGAGCCAGCCCGGCAATTCCTGCTTTTTATTGGCTAATTTCTCCTTCAGGCCTTTAACGTAAGCCCGGCCTTCGCGGGACGGGCGGAAACTGATCTGGTCCCCCGGATTCACTGAAAACGAAGGGATATTGACGGTTTTTCCGTTCACCAAAAAGAAGCCGTGGCTCACCAACTGCCTTCCTTGGGCACGGGAATCACTGAAATTCAAACGGTAGACCACGTTATCCAACCGGGTTTCCAGTTTTCCGACCATTATGTCGGCAAAATTGCCTTCTTTGCGCACCGATTCCTCAAAATACTTTTTGAACTGGCGCTCACTCAAGCGGTAAAATCTTTTCAGGGTTTGTTTTTGGGCCAACTGCTTGCCGTATTCGCTCATCGCACCGGCCGGTTTGCTATGCTGACCGGGAGCGTAGGGCTTTTTAACCACGGCGCACTTGGCCGTGAAGCATCTTTCCCCTTTCAAAAACAATTTTTTGCCGGCGCGGCGGCACAGTTTGCATTTAGGACCAATACTGTTCATAAAGTGATTTATAATATGACAACAACAAAATATCGCCTTCCCGGTTAGGAAGACTATAGATACTTTATGACCTCAAAATTTTTCCGTCAAATTTCTTCTGAGAAATTGCAAGCAATTCCTCGGCTTCTTGACTAAATTTTTATATGGTATAAAGAGGATAATGTTATTTTTTCAATTTACCTATGCGTTACAGCCGTAACAACATCAAAAGGCTATTAGACGAGAACGGGAGGGAAATGAATTTGAACCGGCAGGAGCTGAAACCGCCCAACCGCATTATTCATCCTTTTCGCTATTTCTTTTTTCAAATGAAAACCAAAGATGGGCGTCGAAAAATTTGGCGGGATATCATGAGTTTTTCCTTGTGGGTGGGAGCGGGCTTCATCCTGATAGTCGTGGGCGTCTTGGCTTATTTCACCAAAGACCTGCCCAGCCCGGCCAAACTAAGTGAACGGCACGTGGCGGAATCCACCAAAATCCTCGACCGCACCGGCCAGGTGGTGCTTTACGAAATTCACGGTGAAGAAAACCGCACCGCCATTTCCTTTGACCAGATGCCCAAAGCGGTGAGAGACGCCACGGTGGCGGCTGAAGATTCAAATTTCTATAACCACCACGGACTGGACTTCAAAGCAATTGCCCGGGCCGCTATTGCCGATGTCTTGGGACAATCCCGGGAACAAGGCGCCTCCACCATCACCCAGCAGCTGATCAAAAATTCGATCTTGGACCGTTCGAAAACTTTCACCCGTAAGATCAAAGAAGCCATTTTATCGCTGGAACTGGAACAAAAATTCGACAAAAACCAAATTTTGGAAATGTATCTCAACGAAATTCCCTACGGCTCCAACGCCTACGGGATTGAAGCGGCCGCCCAGACTTTCTTTGGAAAAAATGCCGCCAGTCTGGACTTGGCCGAAAGCGCTTATTTGGCCGCCATGCCGCAAGCCCCCACCTATTACTCGCCCTACGGCACCCATTCGGCAGAACTTAAGCAAAGGCAGGAATGGGTGCTTACGCGGATGGCCGAGTTGGGCTACGTGAGCCAGCGGGAGGCCGACGCGGCCAAACAGGAAGATGTTTTAAAGGACATCCGCCCCTTGCGCAATAACATTTTGGCCCCCCATTTCGTGATGTATGTCAAGGACTGGCTGGCCAATAAATACGGGGAAGATGTTGTCCAGCAGGGCGGTTTTAAAGTCTACACCACCCTGGATTTCCAAAAACAGCAGTGGGCGGAGCAGGCGGTGAGCGAGGGAGTCGCCAAAAACACCAAGAATTATAATTCCCGGAACGGGGCGCTGGTTTCAATTGATCCCAAAACCGGGGAGATTTTGGCAATGGTCGGCTCCAAAGACTATTTCGACACCGAAGCGGACGGCAATGTCAACGTAGCCACCAGCCAGCGGCAGCCGGGATCTTCTTTCAAGCCTTTTGCCTACGCGGAGGCCTTTTCCAAGGGCTACACTCCCAATACGATGCTCTTTGATGTCAAGACCAATTTCAAGGGATCCGGCAGCCAGGATTATATTCCCCGAAACTATAACGGCAAATTCAATGGCCCGGTTTCCATGCGGGAAGCGCTCCAGAATTCACTCAATGTTCCCGCAGTGAAAACCCTCTACCTCGCCGGGGTCAGCGACACCATCGATTTCGCCCGTTCAATGGGAATCACCACCCTGAAAAGCTCCGGCAATTACGGCCTGTCCTTGGTGCTGGGCGGCGGCGCGGTTACCCTGCTGGAAGAAACTTCCGCCTATGGAGTGTTCGCCAACGACGGGGTGAGGTTTGATCCCCAGGCGGTCCTGCGCATTGAAGACGGCAGCGGCAAGACCATTTACGAAAAAAGCAACCAGGGAAACCGGGCGGTTCCAACCAATATCGCCCGGACTGTCAACGACGTTTTGTCGGATAATAGTGCCAGAAGCAAGATTTTCGGCACCCACAGCTCGCTTTACGTTGACGGCTACAAGGTGGCCGCCAAATCCGGCACCACCCAGGAGTTCCGGGACGGCTGGCTGCTCGGCTACACCCCCGATATCGTGACCGGCGTTTGGACGGGCAACAACGACAGCAGTCCCACCACCGAAGGAGAGGGGGTCTACACGGCCGGGCCGATTTGGAACAGCTATATGCGCCAAGTTCTTCCCACTTTAGCCAAAGACCAGTTTCCTTCCCCGCCGGACACTTTTCCGCCGGACAAACCGATGCTTAACGGAAAGCTCGGAGGAGGAGACAGCCAGGAAGTGAGAATTGACGAAAAAACCGGTTTGCTGGCCGAAGACGGCTGCCCCAGCAAATGCACCAAGAAAGTGACCGTTTCCAACGCCCACAGTATCCTGTTCTACGTGGACCGCAACGACCCGCTGGGCCCGGAGCCCAAGAATCCTGAAAATGATCCCCAGTTCAAACAATGGGAAGAGGGAGTGCGGAAGGGCGGCGGCGACAGCGGCGACAAAGGCGATAAAAAAGACAAGAAAGATAAGAACGACACCATCGAAGTCATGCCCACCGAAACCTCCTGCAGTTGCAAAAAGGGAGATTAGGATTGACAAATTTTATCTTTATTATATAAAGCTTAGTTCGGTCAGAGGCGGATTTTGCCCTCTCCGGGCTAAGTTCTTTTTATTTTTTGGAAGGTTTAGGTTTCCCGCGTTTACGCAAAAAAATCAAAAAGGGAGACCTGGCCATGAAAAAGTTGAGTGAAAGGGTTTTTGTCGTTTCGGTAAGCATCATCTTTGGAGCCGTAATAGCGGCTTTGGCTATCTGTATTGTCTTAAGGGCTGCGAACTTCGGCCACCTAATCCAAAGGTGGGAAACTTCAGGAGAATTGCCTCCTGTCCAACCAACGCCTCTCTACGTTCAGCCCGGTTGCCAAAACCGGCAGGGTCGGATGGAGGAAAGGGTTGACCGGGGGGATATCGGAATGATGATGCTGGACACGGAAACCGGCAAGCGCCGGATTCTTTGGACCAGCGGGGACTTACACCGGTGGTCGGCTCACGAATTTCCCCAATTTATCGTGGTTTTGGGGAAAAAGCCGTCCGACATCAAGCCGGAATTCGTGATAACTGTCATTTGCAAAGACTCTTTGGATAGGAAGTATCCTATCTATGTCTTTGGCAAAAACGCCCCGAATTTCAAACTTGATGAATGGAAGGACACATTGGCCAAGGATTGCAACTGCGCGACCCTATCCATAAAACCTTCCGAATAATATCTCAAAAAACGCACAAGGACGGACCATTTGGCCCGTCCTTTTTCATATTAATAACTCGTTACTGGTTACTCGTCTCTACATCATTCCGCCCATGCCGCCCATATCCATTCCGCCGCCCATTCCGGGGGCGCAGGTGGCGCAGCTGTCTTTCTTTTCCGGCAATTCGCCCACCACCGCTTCGGTGGTAAGCAGCATGCTGGCAATCGAAGCCGCGTTCTGCACCGCCAGGCGGGTCACTTTGGCCGGATCGACAATGCCTTCTTTGAGTAGGTCCTGGTATTCGTCAGTTTCGGCGTTATACCCTTCGGTTCCTTTCATACCGCGCACTTTTTCCACCACCACCGAGCCTTCTTTGCCGGCATTGACCGCGATCTGGCGCAAAGGTTCTTCCAGAGCGCTTTTTACGATGCGGGCGCCGGTACGTTCGTCGCCTTTCAGTTTAAGATCTTCTAATTTATCAATAGCGCGCAGCAAAGCCACTCCGCCGCCGGCCACAATGCCTTCTTCCACCGCGGCTTTGGTGGCTTCCAGAGCGTCTTCCACCCGGTGCTGTTTTTCTTTCTGCTCGGTTTCGGTGGCGGCGCCCACTTTGATTATGGCCACTCCGCCAGCCAATTTCGCCAGCCTTTCCTGCAATTTTTCTTTGTCGTATTCCGAATCGCTTTGTTCGATTTGGCGGCGCAAGCTGGCCACCCGGTCGTCAATCACGTTCTTTTCGCCTTTACCCCCGACAATAGTAGTATTATCTTTGGTAGCAATCACTTTGTCCGCCCGGCCCAGCATTTCCACTCCCACATTGTCCAGTTTCATGCCCTTTTCCTCGGTAATCACCTGGCCGCCGGTCACCAGGGCGATATCTTCCATCATGGCTTTGCGGTTATCGCCGAAGCCCGGCGCTTTTACCGCCAAAGCGTTCAAGGTGCCGCGCAGTTTGTTCAGTACCAGAGTGGCCAAAGCTTCCCCCTCGAGTTCATCGGCGATAATCAGGATTTCTTTTTTACCCATCTTAGTAACACTCTCCAGCACCGGCAAGATATCTTTAATGGAAGAGATTTTCTGGTCGGTAATTAGAATAAACGGGTCTTCCAGAGTGGATTCCATTTTCTCCGCGTCGGTGATCATGTAAGGAGAAATATACCCTTTGTCGAACTGCAAACCTTTGACGGTTTCTTCGGAGAGCCCGAAAGTTTGCGATTCTTCCACAGTAATCACGCCGTCTTTGCCGACTTTATCCATCACGTCGGCGATCATTTCGCCCACTTCTTTGTCTTGGGCGGAAATGGTGGCCACCTGGGCCCGTTCTTCTTTGGTCTCAATCAGTTTGGACTGCTCTTTGAGGCTGTCCACCACTTTTTCCACCGCTTTTTGGATTCCTTTGCGGATTCCCATCGGATTGGCGCCGGCCGCCACGTTTTTCATGCCCTGGGCAATCATGGCTTGGGCCAGCAAGGTGGCGGTGGTGGTGCCGTCCCCGGCGGTATCGTTGGTCTTGGAAGCGACTTCCTTCACCAGCTCCGCCCCGATGTTTTCGAATTTGTCCTCCAAATCAACTTCTTTGGCGATGGTAACGCCGTCGTTCGTGATGGTAGGTGAACCAAATCCCTTGTCCAAAACGACGTTTCGCCCTTTCGGACCCAAGGTCACCTTCACCGCGTTCGCGACTTTGTTGACGCCCGCGACCAGATGCTGTCTGGCTTTTTCGCCAAATTCAATTTTCTTGGCCATAGCTATTTTTTAATTTTTAAGAGATTAATAAAGCGCAATAATTTTATAAACAGAGAATTAGCACTCGTCAAGTTTGAGTGCCAAAACCGTCGCCAAAAGAAAAGGCCCGCCTCGCAACAACAGTTTGCGCAGACGGGCCCGCGGGAGTTTATTTCCCTGGGTTTTCACCAACGTTCAGTGCTAAGCCACGCTTCCTCCGGGTCGAACGAATCTAATCTCATCCTATACCCGCAGGCTAATTGGAGAGCTTCTCCTACAGCCAGCGGAATCGGAATTGGTTCAACCCAGTACTTGTTTTCGCCAATCCAGTGTGGTCGGGAAATCTGAAAACGGGGATTGCCATCTTTACCGATGCCTAAGTAAGCGATAGAAGCAGCTTCTTTCTGGTCTACTCCCGAACAGAGGTTCAACACCAGTTTGCTTTCGCCTTTGTAGATGGGCTGCAGATTCAGTTTCGACTTGATGTTTTCCCATCTCTCTTCGACATTTCCCGTTCCTTCAGTATTCTTGGTTTCTTTTACAAGGTTCAAAGACGCTGCGATAGGAAAGAAGACATATTTACTAATCAAAACCCCAACCCAGACAAGCAACAGAGCTCCAATGAGGGACAAAATGACCTTTTTCACCTCTTTTTCTCCTTTCTTGTTTTATCTTTAGCTTGAAAGCTTAAGTTCAAGGTGCTTTTGTCCGGAATCAGACTTTAATTCCGAACCCTCAACTATATCCGTTTATACAATCCTGTCAATACCCGCCAAAACCCAATATTCATGCGGTTCCCCACCCCACATTCCCCCCAAACAAAAAAGTTCCGACTTTTAAGGGTCGGGATGAAACCAAGATTCAACATCTCTATACGAAGTCTTCTTTCTTCTTGCCGACGTCGATGATGAAGGATTGGAGGGATTTACGGCCGATGATGACCGGGTAGCGCAGGTATTCCCGGCGCACAATGGTGGCTTTGGTGGTGAGTGAAGTCCGGTCGAGGATGATCCGGGTTTCGATCACCGGGCGGATGGTCACCCCGTTGGAGGAATAAACCAATTTGATATTGTTGATCTGCCCCTTTGAAGCTTTCACGATTTCGTCCAGGTGCGTGTCCCGCATGGAACGGCTTTGGGCAAATTGAAAATCGATGTCTTGGCCGGGGAAAAGATGAGAACTGTGGTATTCGGGAAAATATTTTTTGAACACCGCCAGGCCTTCGCCGTAGCCCAGCTCGATGGCCAGATCCTCGTCAATGGAGGTGTAATAGGCTCCGGTGTCCAGTTTGGCGTCCACGATTCTTTTTCCGCGCGGCCCTTCAATCATGATTTTTTTAAATATCCCCACCACCCGCTTGCCGGTCATTTCTTCGATATCATCTTCAATTTCCCCGCCAAAAAGGTCTTGGGATAAACGGACTGCCTTCCTTGAGCTGATAATTTTCAATCCGCGGACCCGCTCCAAGCGTTCCCGCAAGGGGACCCTGTTGGCGTTTTGGATGGATAATCCCGGCCGGACGTTGATTTCCGCCACCACCGGGCCGCGGTCGCGGTCAATCATGATGTCCACGCCCAAAAATCCCAGGTTGCTCACTTCCTGGCAGCGGGAAGCGATTTCCAAGGCTTCCTGCCAATAGGGAATGCGGATGCCGGCCAGCGGCAGGCGGGTGCCGGGCAAGTACTCCAGTTCATAGTCCTGCTGGGTGGATAAATTGCGGGTTATGGCGTGAGTGGTCACCCCGGTGGCCATGTCAATGCCGCAGCTGATGCCCCCCAAATGCAAGTTGGCCCGGCCGCGGGAAAGTTCGGTGGGCAGGCGCAGCATCGCCATCACCGGGACCCGGTTGAAAACAATGATGCGCAAATCCGGGATACCGCGGTAACTGTAGGGTTTCAGCACCCGGTTCAGCTTCACTCTTTCCTCAAAAAAAGCCTTGTCGGGCTGGCTGGAAAGCGAGAAACTGCCTTCAAAAATGTTTCGGATGTGCATTTTGAGGTCATCGACGGTGACTTCCTGTTTGTCGGCCTTCACCCAATTTCCGCTCCGCTTGTTCCGGCCAAAAATGACCAAGATGCCCTCTCCGCCCAATCCCCGGTTGGGCTTGAGCACAAAGCTTTTGGGGAGTTTCCCCCAATCAAAACTGTCCAGTTCCTGTTCATTCTTCACCTTGCCCAAAAGCGTCGGAACGGGAATTCCGGATTTGCGCAGAAGCTTCTTGCAGACCAGCTTGTTGTCGGCAATTCGGCGGGCCTCTTTGGAATTGAATGGCCGGATAAAAATCAGGTTGCGGGCGTTCATGCCCAGCAACCCGTTACTTTTTTCGAGGTAGTTCAACATTTTCAATGACGTCACGAAAACGATAATATTCGCTGAACCGGAGGCCGGTCCATTTGCCCAGGGCAATGTTGGCGATAACGAGCAGCACAATTATCACTGGGAAATTGAGCACCAGCAACTGGAAAGCTTGCCACTGGACCAGGAAATAACAGATGGCGGCCAGGAACATGGTCTCCAGTGCCAGCACAAACGCGGTGCGGAAGCCTTTTTCCGTCTGCACAATCACGAATTTCTCCACGATGGTGATCATGATGAGCAGCGGGAAAATGGAAACGCTTGCCAAACCGGTGCGCTGAAAGCTGCCGCCCACTGCCAGGAAGAAGAGCACCGAAAGAGCCACCACCGAGAGCATGATGGCCGTCCGCGACATGTATAGAAGCTGGAACCCTTTGAGGGCGAAGCGCATGGCCAGGGCCACCGCCAAAATTACGACAAAAATGGCCAAGCCGTATTTCAAGCCGGTCGCCAGCAAGGCCACCGCGATAATGGACGGGGTGTAGATGCCGAACGCCTTGATGCCAACGACTTGCCGGGCCGCAGCAATCACGGTGAGAATCACCGGGTACATCAGGATGTAGACCACCGTTTCCTGGGGAACTCCTTGGCTAATGGCCCATTGGACGAGATCGGGCATGGGAAGAAATTAGCAAATTAAAATTATTCTAATTCTAAGTGATTTATATGTATTTGCAATCTAAATGTCAAGTATTTGGGGGAATCCCGCAATACTTGACAATAAATTTCTGTGGGTTAAAATGAAATCAAAGTGGAACTTTGTGGGGACAAGTGGATGATTGCTTGAACGAAAAAACAAAAAGTTTATTAAAAAATTAATTCAAGGTTTTGGCGAAACTACCTATCTTTACTGGGGAATATCATCATCTGTTGGATTTCAAGCGCCGGCTCTCCATTCCGGTAAAGTTCAGGAATAGTTTCCATGGCAAAGCGGTGATTACCAAAGGGTTGGACGGTTGTTTGTTCATTTATCCCACCCCGGTTTGGGAGCAATTGGCTGAAAAGCTGGGCAGTTTGCCGCTGGGAGAGAAGAAAATGCGCCAATTTGTCCGCTTGATGCTGGCCGGGGCGATCGAATCGGATGTGGACCGCCAAGGCCGGGTGCTCGTTCCCAATTATTTGAGCGAATTCGCTTCGCTCAAGAAAGACGCGGTGATTATCGGGCTTTATGACCGATTGGAAGTCTGGGATGAAAAAGAATGGGTGAAGTCCCGCAACGCCGCGGAGAAAGAGAAAGACACGGTGGCGGAAGAATTGGGAAGACTGGGCATTTACTAAGTTATTTAATTTATTTATGCATATTCCCGTATTGTTGGAGGAGGCAGTTTCCCGGTGGTCCGCAACGGAAGAAAAATCAAAAATTAGGCCGGGAATTTATGTTGACGCAACGTTTGGAGGAGGCGGGCACAGCCGACTGTTGCTCGAAAAAAGCCGTGAAAACCCTGATGTTGTTGTGATTGGAATCGACCGGGATCCGGCGCAATATCAAGAATCAAAAATCAAATATCAAAGATGGATTGAAGAAAAGAGATTATTTTTATATAACGATAGCTTTGCGAACATAAAAGAAATAGTCAGTTCCTTTCAAAAAAAACAAAAACGTAAGGCAGAGGTCAGAGGAGTTTTGTTCGATTTCGGCATCGCCATCGACCATTTGGGCGCCCGAAGGGGGTTCAGCTTCCAGGCGGAGGATGATCCCTTGGATATGCGCTTCAATCCCGAAGATACGGAAGTCACTGCCGCTGAGATTCTCAACCACGAGCGCGAGGAAAAATTGGCGGAAATCTTTCGGAATTACGGGGAAGAAAAATACAGCCGGCGGGTGGCCAAGGCCATCGCGGAGCAAAGAACCCGGCGTCCCCTGACCCAAGTGAAAGATTTGCTCGAAATACTCAAAAAAACCCTGGCGCCAGTATACCGGAAGCAAAAAATTCATTTTGCCACCCGGGTGTTCCAGGCTTTGCGGATCGCGGTAAACCAGGAATATTCAGAAATTAAAGCCGGGCTTGAAGCCGCGTTAGCTGTTTTGGACAGCAAAGGACGGCTGGCGGCAATCAGTTTTCATTCAGGAGAAGACCGGCTGGTCAAGAATTTTTTCCGGCGGGAAAGCCGCGATTGTCTCTGTCCGCCGAACGTCCCCGCCTGTATTTGCGGCCATCAAAAAAGTCTGCAGATACTTACCAGGAAACCGCTCGTCCCCACCCCGGAAGAAATCCAAGCCAACCCCAGCGCCCGCAGCGCCAAACTCCGCGCCGCCGTAAAAATTCTTTAATAAATTCCTTAATCAGGGGCAAAATTCAAATAATTTTACCGCAACTTTCATATAAAATGCCCGCCATCACATTCTACAAACAAATTGCCAAAAATAACCAGGGGATGAAACCGCGCTACGGTATCACCCCCAGGCTTAAAATCGGTCCCGCCACCCTGGGGATCGTTACCATTGTCATTATCCTCCTGATGAGCCTGCTTTACCTGATCCAAGCCAATGCCACCGCCACCAAAGGCTATGAAATCGAAAAAGAACAGGAGAGGATTAACACTCTCGATTCCCAGTCGGAAAAGTTGGAATTGGAGATGGCCAAACTGCGCTCCACCAAAGAACTGGACGGCTTGCCGGAAAAATTAAACCTCAAGCCCCTGGAGGGTGAAATAACTTCGATTCAGTTCACCGGAGGCGTCCCGGTGGTCGGCGTAGCACCCGAACCCGGCCTCAATCCGAAGAGATAACCTCTTCCATATATCGTATGAATCAGGCGCGGCTCACCGGCCGCGCCGTTGTCTATTTTACGGCGCAGTTTGAGGATGTGGACCTCCAAAGTGTTGGTGAGAGAGTCGGAGTTGGAATCCCACACTCCCTCCAGAATCCGCACCTTGCTCATCACTTTGCCTTGGTTGCGAAAAAGAAAATAAAGCAAATCGAATTCCTTGCGGCGCAAATAGATTTCCCGGGAGCCGCGCCGCACCGAGAATTTTTCCGGATCAATTTCCAGATTGTCCAAACTGAAGCAGCCGGTTCTACCGGCCGGTTTTTTCTCCCGGCGCGCGAGACTGCGAACCTTGGCCAGCAATTCCCGGAAGTAGCAAGGATAAGTGATTATTTCGTCCAATCCGCAATCAAACAGCCGGGTTCTTTCCTTCAAGTCAACATACGGCAGCAGGGCGACTAAAAAAGCCGAGGGAATTTCCTCGGCCAATTTCTGGCAGGCGCTTACGAGATCCAAGCGGTTTTCGACGCAAAGAAAGATGAGGTCGTAGGGGATGGTTTTGGCCATCCATAGCGCTTTCCGGGCGTTGGCGGTCCGGTCAAGCAAGAAACCTTCTTGGGCGAGGCCGCGGGATATGTTTTCCGATAAAATTTGGTGAGGATCAATCGCGAGCGAGCGCATCGAATCCTTTTAGGAATAAATTAACTTGGCTTGCAAACAGTTCCTGTTTTCATAAATTATTAATTTATTCCTGGCAAGGGCAATTCTTAACAAAATCTTAACTATACCTCAAGAAGCGAAAAAATAGTCCCACCATTTGCGCAAATTGGAGCGGTTATCCTTTTGCTCGAGGCCGCCGGAAGCGGCGCCGGCCTGGTCGGAATTGGCGTTCCCGTTGCTTCCCGGCTGATCGCCCTTCACCAGCAGCACTTTTTCCCCTTCTTTCTGCACGCTAAGTTTTTCTTTGGCCTCTTTTTCCTGAAAGTCGTCGGTTTTGAAATATTCAATCACGCCTTTCAACTGCTCGTTGTCCCTTTCTTTTTTCTCGGCTTGGGTCTTCAAGTCGTCAATTTCCTTTTGAATCTGGTAGCGCCGGTAGGTTTCCTGGGTAAGGGCCAGGGAAATCATTACAATCGCCCCGATGCCCACCACAATCAACCCCACCCGCAAAATCGTGCTCATAGGAGTTTTTCCATTAATTGGTCAATTTGCTGGTGCAGATCGAGCTTGCTCCCTCCGTTGTCGAGAACATAATCCGCTTTTTGGGCCAAGCTGGCGATATGGTGCTCGTTTTCGCCCGAATGCTGTTTAAGGAATCCTTTAAAGGAAACTTGGTCGTCGGCTTTTTCATGCCTCGCCCGCACTCTTTTCCAGCGCAAGCGGACCGGAGCATCGATAAGGACCAGATGGTTGTTCTCAAAACCGCGCAGGAAGACAATGTCGGGAGGCAGGCGCAGACCGTTGATCACCACCACCTTGGCATGCGCTAGTTCATCGATGGTCTTTTTCATCGCCTGGGTCAGCACGTCCTGGCCGTATTTTCTCTTAAGAACGTTCATTAGCCAGGCCAGGTTTTCCCGGGAGACTTCAATGCCGAAAATCTGGAGCGCCCTGACTAAAAGATAGGAAAAACGGAATTCTTCCGCTTGATAGTGGTGTTTTATATATGACGCCGCGGTGTCCTTGCCGCTGCCGGGAGTGCCGA
>Ga0172371_10009399_pt1 | contig 13441 bp, 9 predicted proteins | sample Lak12m_FD_114543 | JGI IMG/M metagenome (GOLD analysis project Ga0172371, IMG submission 114543) | Freshwater microbial communities from Kabuno Bay, South-Kivu, Congo - kab_022012_12m | ecosystem: Environmental > Aquatic > Freshwater > Lake | place: Democratic Republic of the Congo: South-Kivu... | reverse complement strand
CACTGCCGCCGTCCGGCGACGCTCAGCGCCGAGCAGTGGCGGGAGCTCGGGCTCGGCGAACCCCCGCACAAGCGGCTCGATGTCTACGAGCCGGTGGGCTGCGGCCGCTGCTTCGGTACCGGGTATCTCGGCCGCATGGGGCTCTACGAGGTCCTGACGCTCGACGACGAGCTGCGGGCGATCGTCACCGGCGACGGGCTCGCCTCAGACATCCGCCGGACGGCGGCCGGCCGCGGCATCGGCACCATCCGCCAGGACGGCATCGAGAAGGTCCTGGACGGCACCACCAGCTACCTGGAGATCCTGCGCGTCACCGCATGAGCCGGCCGGCGTGGCCCCTCCGTGCCGCGATGTCCTCGCCGGCACAGGCCCTCTGAGCCGCGCTGCCCGGCGGCGCGGCGGCTATGGGACAATAGTCGCATGGGTTGGCTGTCCTGGATCATGCTTCTGCCTTTCTTTCTGCTGGTGACGCCGGCGCTCCAGCTCGGCGTCGGGTGGGGACGACGGCGGCGCACCAGATCACGCCTGGAGAAGGAACGGGGCAGCCGCGTGATCCCGCTGATCCTGAGCATGGAGACCGTCGCCACCTACGGCATCCCCCTGCTGCGCTTCGAGCAGCTCCCACTGGCAGAGGAGCTGGTCGCCGCCGTCGCGGCGACCGGCGGCGGGAGGCCGATCGACCTGGTCGTCGACCTGCCGCCGGACGTCGACCTCGACGTCGCGCCGCTCGCCGCCGCGCTGGCCGCACATGAGGCGCCGACGACGCTCCTTGTCCCGCGGCAGGCGCTCAGCGGTGGCCTGATGCTGGCCGCCGCCGTCGACGCGATCGTGCTGGGACCGGCGGCCGCCGTCGCCGGCGACCGCCCCGGGCATGCCACGCCTCCCCTCGACGCCGCGGCTCTGCGAACGCTGGGCTTGCAGGTCGACGAGGCACTGCCGGAGCACCTTCCGGAGTATCTGGCGCTGTTCGCCCGGCCACAGCGCCCCTCCGGACGGCTGCCCTGCTTCATCTCTCTGCCGCCCGGACGCACCTCATCACGGCAGCCGTCCGACGCGGACGACGGTGTCGTCGCCGCTGCCGTCGTCCCAGACGACGGTATGACGAGGACTGGCGGTCGCGGTTGACACGTCACCGCGCCCGGCCAGCCGGCCGGCCGTCCAGTCGCGCAGGTCGACGGTGATCACGCGGTCGTCGACCCCCAGGGCCTCGTAGTCGGTGAAGAAGAGCCTGCCGCCGCTCAGGGTCGGAGCCAGGCCGGCGACGCTGATGAGCCGCACGGTGCCGTCTGCCCGGCGCACCAGGATCCGGTAACCCGACGCCTCGTCGTCCTGCTCGGCCTCCCACGCCAGGTTGCGCCCGTCCCAGGCTATCTTGCGCACCGGACCACCGCGGTAACGGTGCCGCAACACGACCTCACCGTCGGCGATGCGCACCACCACGAACCGGGCGCTGTGCACGTCGACCGGATCGGTGTACTCGAGCAGGGCCACGGTACCGTTCGCGGCCACACACAGGTCGCCGACGCTCACCGGAGCACTGTAGAGCACCTGCCGCTTCCCGGTCGCCGGATCGGTGACGAACGCCCAGCCGCGGGAGCCCCACTCGCTCTGCGACCCGTAGGAGTTCATCACGCTGACGAGCCGGCGCCCGTACAGCGCGAAGTGCGGACGATCGACGCGCCGCCGCTCGCCGCGCAGCACCAGGCGTGGTCTGCCCACCCGCAGGGTGCGGCGGTCGAAGCGCGCCGCGTAGAGCCGCCAGCGATCCTCGCTCTGGCCGCGGACCTCCTCCCAGGCGAGCCAGCCGGCGTCGGAGACGGCCCGGGCCATCGACCACCAGGCCGGCCCGGCCACGCAGTACCGGCGGACCAGGCGCCGCGCACCGCTGCGCAGGTCGATCAGATGGTGCTCCTCGCGGATACCGTCGGCATCCCGCGCCGTAGGCGCACCGGCCACGGCGCGGTTCACGGCCAGGAAGCGGTCGCTGTGATCGACCACGTTCCACCACGCCCGCAGCCTCAGCGTGCGACCCGGCAGATCGATGACCGGCAGCCTTCCGGAGTCGTCGACCAACGGCGGGCCGTCAGACGCCGCGATCCCCGTGGCCGACGCCCGCGGGGTGGCACGCGCCGACGCTCGCGGTGTGACCTGGACCGACGCCTCCGGCGCGACCGAAGAGGCCGCACGCGCGGTCACGCTCGGCGCCCCGGGTGGGGGCGACGCGGCCGAAGCCGCGCCGCCCCCACAGGCACCCGGACCGAGCGCCAGCGCGCCGACCATCGTCACCAGCAACAGACTCGAACCGACGCTCACCTGGGTCTCCTTGTGCCTGGGATGGACGGGATCAGTAGACGATGTAGTACATGGTGCCGGCGACCTTGGCGGCCGAGTAGGTGTGCTTTCCGTACGTCGCGCCGCCCGAGCTGCCGCGCCCCAGAGGCGGTGCGGCGTTCTCGGGATAGGGGTCGTCGACGTAGATCGGGAAGCCCGACTTGCGCCAGTCGAAGCCGCGGCCGCCCATGATGTGCCCGGCGTGGTAGTAGCGGTAGAGCGTCCACTTGTCCTGCTCGATGCGGGCGGAGTACGCGACCGGCCGCTTCCTGACGAGCTCGGCGTACTGCGTCTTGCTGAGCAGATGGTCCAGCCAGGTGGTCTTTGCCACGCTCGGGAAGTAGAAGCACGCGTAGCTCTTCCCGGTCACGTTCTTGAGGCCGACCGCCATCATCGGCGGATAGGCGCCGCGTGCGTCGGTCCAGAGACGCTCCGCGTCTTCGATGGCGCCGTTGCGGCTGACGTCGTACGAGTAGGACGACCACTTCTGCTGCGTCCAGTGACTGGTGGCACCGCGCAGGAAGTGGTCGAGGATCGCCATGGTGGCCGGCCCGCACCAGTCGTTGCGAAGCTGCTTGTGGCTGACCGTGCCCAGCATGGCGTAGGGGGCATCGAGGCCGCGGGCGCCGCGCCTGCGTGCCGCCCGTGCCCGTACCTGCGTCACCGGGCTGCCGGCGAGCCACTCCTGGTACTCGGTCTCGCCGTCGGCCAGGTACTCAGCGAACGACTCCGGCAACGGCTCCACCAGGACGTCGTCGACCAGCACGTCGTCGGCCGGCTCTGCGGCGGCCGTGCCGGCAAGCAGCAGCAGACTGCTGCAGAGCACAGCCGCAAACACGAGCATGCCGAGGCCCAACCTGTGTCGTTTCAAGAGGAAGCCTCCTTGTGAGGGATTGCGGGGTCTGATCCCCGACGATGCGCGTGCGCGCCGGCGGCACTCCATCAGGGTAGGGGCATCGCCGCCCGGAGGCGAGGTGGACAAAGGGGGTCGGCGGTAGACATTCGCGCCCACACGCGGCGGAAGGGGTGGACGTTCGCGGCGGCCGGCCGGTGACGACGCTACGGCCTCACGCCCAAGGCTGTCCGGGCTTCACGCCCTGGAACGCGAAGCGAGGGGTGATCCGGCCGCCGTACGGCTCAGCGCCAGGCACGGTCCGAGCCGCGAGCGCAGCCTGAGGCGCTCTCCCTCTGTGCTCCCGGCGGCGCGGCCCGCCTGGGATCACAGCGAGCGCTCGCGCACCACCTTGGCGATGTCGACGCGGCCCACCGCCCGCAGCACCGGCCACTGGGAGATCAGGCCGGCGAGCAGTATCGCCACCACCGTCAGGACGTACGTGAGCGGCTGCACGTCGAGCGTGAAGTCGAACATGTCGCTGTTCCATGTCTGGATGAACTGATAAGCGACCCCGTACCCGAGCCCCAGCCCGATGATGGCGCCGATCAGACACAGCAGCATGTTCTCCGCCGTGACCATCGACGCCAGGCTGCGGCGCGGCATGCCGTTGGCGTTCAGCGTCGCCAGCTCGGCGGTGCGCTCCTGGACGTTGGCCGTCATGGTGTTGAAGATCAGGGCGAACGCCATCACTGCTCCGAGGATGAGCATCATGCCGATGAACACCCAGAACAGGCCCATGTACTGGTCGATCGTCTGCTGCATCGACCGCGAGTCCTCGTAGCCGACCACGCCGCTCAGGCCGCTGAGCTGCTTCCGCAACTTCGACCGGTCGGCGTCCGCGTCGTAGAGGACCATCGCCTCGCGCTCCGTGGCGGCCGCCGTCTGCTGCCCCAGCGCATCGCGCAACGCCGGGAGCGAGATGTACGCGAAGGTCCCCACCGGCTCGTCGAGGAACCCGACGATCTTCTGCTCGAACTTCTTGTCGAGCTGCGACACCTGTACGGTCACCGTGTCCCCGACCGCGACTTTCAGCTTGTCTCGCACGGCCGCCCCAAGCAGCACGCCGTCCCTGGGCAACGACGTGGTCCCGCCGCCGACCGGCAGGAAGCCGTGCATCTGCGTGTCGCGCTCATAGGCCAGCAACTCCGTCGAGAACGACCGCTGCGAGGTGCGCAGCGCGGCCGCCAGCTCGACCACCGGCTCCACGCGGCGGACGCCCTTCACGTCGGCGATCCTCTCCGCCATGGCGTCGTCGTACGGCTCGGCCAGGTAGAGCACGGCGTCCTGCTTCTGGATGTCGTCGAACTGGCGGTCGATGAGTGAGCGCACGGAGTCCACCATGCCCACGGACGTGAAGACGACCACGACCGCCAAAGCGATCCCGATCAGCGACGAGATCGTGCGCAGCTTGTTGCGGCCGAAGTTGCGGACCACGAGCTTCCAGCGGATCGGCAGGTGCCGCAACGGCGGCAGCACGTGCTCGGCCAGGCTCATCTTGCCCGGCTTGTCGGCGGTGATGCCGCGCATGGCTCGCGCCGGCTGATAGTGGGCGGCACGCAGGGCCGGTGCCAGCGTCGCCAGCACACCGGCTACGACGGCGAACGCCAGACCCACGATGATGGTGATCGGATAGTACTTGGTCACTGTCGTGGGGATGTCGATGAAGCTCGTGTAGTACCCGGTCATGGTGCGTGCCACAAGGGGGCCCACCACGAGGCCGGGTATCGCTCCCACGAGCGCCGCCGCCAGTCCGAAGGCCACGTAGTGCATGGCCACCCGGCGGCGTGTCATGCCGTTGGCCAGCAGCACGCCGATCACCGGCATCTGCGCCGACACCATGCGCGTGAGCAGCACGTAGGCGGCCATGCCGGCGGCCGCCAGGAACAAAATCGGGAACAGGTACGACAACGTCCCGAAGCTGTCGAGATCCTCGTTGAGGACCGCGTTCGACGGCTGGTCGGCGCGGCTGTACGCGTCGACCGCGTCGTTCTCCTGGGCTGTCTTCGAGAGCTTCTCGTCAAGCGCCCGGCGATCGGCGCCGCTCTCATACAGCGCGAGCACGTCGGTGGCACGCGCCGACTCCGGCAGCGGCTGCAGCAGCTCGTCCAGCGCGTAGAGCACGCCGAAGTCGTCCTGCGAGGGCACCTCGTCGTCGCGGCTGCGGGCCGCCCAGATGTACTCCGGCGAAGCCGCCACTCCGATGATACTGAGACTGCGCCATGAGTCGCCGAGGAAGGCGCTCACGGAGTCGCCCGGCTGTAGCTTGAAGTGGTCGGCCATGTGCTGGTCGACGAGTACGCTGTCGGGCTTCCCCGGCTGCAGCGGCTTGCCTTTCAGGACCTGTACGCGGTTGGCCGGCGGCTTGCCGCCGTCCGGCAGACCGACGATGCGACCGTAGAACTTGTGGTCGGCCCCGACCTCGACCGGCAGGTCGGCCACCAGGCGTGTGCTGACGTTCTTCACGCCGTCGAGCGCCCGGGCTTCCTTCTCGATGGCGGCCGTCTCGCCGCCCTGGATGGTGTAGTCGGCCAGCCTCAGCGTCTTGTAGACCTCCGCGTAGCTGGCCTGCAGGTTGCGGTAGGAGCCGTACGCGGCACCGAACAACGTGATACCCAAGAAGACGGTGACCCCCACGGCGCAGAACTGGAGCCAGCGCGCGCGGATGTCCCGCCGCAGCTTCCTCCCCATGATGCCTGTGACGCCGCTGCTCATCGCGTCACCTCCCGCTCCGTGCACCGCTCACCACGTCACCTCATCAGGTGGCGTGGGCGTGGCGTTGCGGTCGTCGCCGACGATGGCGCCGGAGCGCAGATGCACCACACGGTCGGCCATGGTGGCGATCGCCGAGTTGTGGGTCACGAGCATGACCGTGATGGCGTACTGACGGCTGGTGCGATGCAGCTGCCCCAGGACCTGCCTCCCGGTCTCCAGATCGAGCGCCCCGGTCGGCTCGTCCGCGAGCAGCAGCGGCGGCCGCTTGACCACCGCGCGGGCGATGGCCACCCGCTGCTGCTGACCGCCCGACAGAGCCGAAGGGAAGTTGGACAGGCGGTCGCCAAGGCCCACGTCTTCCAGCGCCGCCCGTGAAAGGTCCTCGGCGCTCGCCTTCCGACCGTCCGTCGGCGCGGCCGTTTCCTGCGCCGGAACGGAGCCATGCTTGTCGTGGCCGTCACCGCCGGTCGCCAGCTCGGCCACCAGCTGCACGTTCTCCAGCGCGGTCAGCGTCGGTACCAGGTTGTAGAACTGGAACACGAAACCGACCCCGGTCCGACGGAACCGTGTCAGCTGGGCGGCATTCATGGCGGTGAGCTCGTCCCCGGCGACGCTCAGGCTGCCGTCGGTGGGCCGCTCGATGCCACCGACCATGTTGAGCAGCGTCGTCTTGCCGGAGCCGCTGGGCCCCAGGAACACAACGAACGAGCCCCTGTCGATGGTCAGATCGGCGTCGTGCAGCGCGTGCACTGCCACCTCGCCGCTTCCGTAGGTCCTGCCGAGTCCTCGCGCGTCGACCGCAGGCTCGGTCTGCGTGTCGGTCGCCATGGTCCATACCTCCCCGGAGGCCGCACCGACCTCCACCCCGATGAGACGTACTGGGCCAATCGGCCCGGAGATCGGGATTCTTGAGTCCCGGGACAGGCGATGCCGCCCAGCCGCACAGGACACCCGAGGTCCGCTCGCAGCAGCACGTTCGCCTCCAGCGGCTCACAGCCACTCCCCAGCCTTCCTCCAGGGTCTCCACAGTGGCGACGCCCATCATCGTGCCACGCGGCAGAGACAGACCGGCGGAGGCCGCCGAGAGAGGAGGACGGCATGAACAGCATGCCCTCGTTCGGCAGAGGCGACTGGCTCGAAGGATTCCAGCTGCACCCAGACTGGATGGAATGGACGATGATCATGGGAGCGATCGCTCTGGTGGTCATCGCCGCGGCGCTCATAGCTCTGGCGGTCAAGGTCTGGCTTGCGCGCGACGAACAGCCGATAAGGAGCATCGCCGACGGGCCGGCGCCACAGGCGTCGACGTACCCAACGGAGCCCCCCTCCGCGACCGGATCTGCCGACGCCGAGGCACCGACCCGGACGCTGTCGGCTGCCGACATCACCGCCGCCGGCGGCGCTCCGGCAGCCGACACGGCTGTGGCCTCCGTGGCCGAGAGCCCACGCGCCATCCTCGACCGCCGCTACGCGGCCGGCGAGATCGATCGCGACGAGTACCGGATGCGGCGCGCCGACATCGATGACGCACCGGCGCCCGACGGCGCCGCCTGACCCAGGCTGCTGCGATCGCACATACTCCCGCGGGTATTCCCGCTGACTGGCGGGAATACGTTAACGATGAGCACGGCAGGCGACACACGGACGGAGAACGGCGTCGAGGATGCCGAGGCACGGCGAGCGGGTGAGACGGGTCCGGCGGACACGGCAGATCGTGCGGGGCACGGTGCCGGCGACGCCGGCGATGGCGCCTCCGGACGCGATCGGGGCACACCGGCGGTAGCGGACATCCCGATCACCGGCATGACGTGCGCCGCCTGCGTGGCGCGCAACGAGCGCACCCTGCGCGGGCTCGAGGGCGTGGCGAGCGCCGACGTCAACTTCGCGACCGAGCGCGCGCACGTCACCTACGATCCTCAGAAGCTCGCCTTCGACGACCTGATCGCCGCCGTGCGCGGCGGCGGCTACGACGTCGCCACCCAGACGCTCACCCTGGCGGTCGTGGGCATGACCTGTGCGAGCTGCGTGGCCCGGGTGGAGAAGGCGCTCAAGGCGGTGCCCGGCGTCGTGAGCGCCGCCGTCAACCTGGCCACCGAGAAGGCGACCGTCGAGATCGTCCCCACGCAGACCGACCGTGAGGCGCTGGCCGACGCCGTGCGGGCGGCCGGCTATCAGGTCGTCGCCGAGGCACCGGACGGTGCCGGCGCGGTGGACGCCGTCGACGCCGAGCAGGCGGCCCGCGACAAGGCCTACCGGACGCTCAAGCGCAAGGTCATCGCCGGCGCCGCGCTGAGCTTCATCGTCTTCCTCGGCAGCATGCACGAGTGGTTCCCGTTCCTGCCGATGTGGCTGCACGACCCGTACGTCCTCTGGGCCCTGGCCACGCCGGTCCAGTTCTGGGTCGGCCGGCAGTTCTACGTCGGCGCCGTGAAGGCCGCCCGCCACAAGACCACCGACATGAACACGCTCATCGCCCTGGGCTCCTCGGCGGCGTACTTCTACAGCGTCCTGGGCGTCGTGGCCCCGGGCCTGTTCCAGTACGAGGGCATCGGCGCGCCGATGTACTTCGACTCATCGGCGCTCATCATCACCCTGGTGCTGCTGGGGCGCATGCTGGAGGCGCGCGCCAAAGGTCAGACGTCCGAGGCCATCAAGAAGCTGATCGGCCTGCAGCCGAGGACGGCTCGCGTGCTGCGCGACGGCAACGAGACCGACGTCCCGGTCGCCGACGTGGTGCCGGGCGACCTCGTGGTGGTGCGACCCGGCGAGAAGCTGCCGGTCGACGGTGTGGTCGTGGAGGGCGGCTCGGCGGTCGACGAGTCTATGCTCACCGGCGAGCCGATACCGGTCGTCAAGGAGGCCGGCGCCGAGGTGATCGGCGCCACCGTCAACACGACCGGCTCGTTCACGTTCCGGGCCACCCGGGTCGGCAAGCAGACCGCCCTGGCGCAGATCGTCCGTCTGGTGCAGGAGGCGCAGGGCTCCAAGCCGCCGATCGCACGACTGGCCGACACGGTCGCGAGCTACTTCGTGCCGGCGGTCATCGCCGTGGCGGCCGCGACCCTCGTCGCCTGGATCCTTTTCGGCCCCGAGCCGGCGCTCAACTACGCCCTGCTCAACTTCGTGGCCGTGCTGGTCATCGCCTGCCCCTGCGCACTGGGTCTCGCCACGCCGACGGCCATCATGGTCGGCACCGGTCGCGGCGCCGAGAACGGCGTCCTCATCCGCAGCGGCGCGGCCCTCGAGACGGCGCACAAGCTCACCACCATCGTGCTCGACAAGACGGGCACGATCACCGAGGGCAAGCCGAGCGTCACCGATGTGATCGTCTTCGACGGGCACCCCGACGACGGGCGCCACGTCGACCAGGCCGGGACCGATGCCGAGGCTCTCACCCTCTCCGAGGACGAGCTGCTGCGCCTGGCGGCCGGCGCCGAGCGCGGCTCGGAGCACCCGCTCGGCGCCGCGATCGTGGCCGCGGCGCGCGAGCGCGGCATCGAGGTGCCGGCCGCGACGGACTTCACGTCGGTCACCGGCCGCGGAGTGCGCGCACTCGTCGGCGAGCGCGAGGTGTCGGTCGGCAGCGAGCGGATCCTCGGCGGAGACGAGAGCAGCGGGACCGCCTTCCTGAACGGCCGCGTCGCTGAGCTGCGCGCCGCCGGCAGGACGCCGATGTTCGTGGCGCTCGACGGCCGGCCGGCCGGCGTCATCGCGGTGGCCGACGCGGTCAAGCCCGAGTCCGCGCGCGCCATCGGCCGCCTCCGCGAGCTCGGGCTCGAGGTCATCATGCTCACCGGCGACGCCCGGGCCACCGCCGAGGCGGTCGGCCGCCAGGTGGGCGTCGACCGAGTCCTGGCCGGCGTGCTGCCCGAGCAGAAGACGGCCGAGATCACGCGGCTGCAGCGGGAAGGCAAGCGCGTGGCCATGGTCGGCGACGGCATCAACGACGCCCCGGCCCTGGCCCAGGCAGACATCGGCATCGCCATCGGCACCGGCACCGACGTGGCCATCGAGGCCGGCGACATCACCCTCATGTCGGGCGACCTCAACGGCGTCGTGACCGCCATCTCCCTGTCACGGCGGACGATGCGGACCATCCGTCAGAACCTCTTCTGGGCCTTCGCGTACAACGTCGCTCTCATCCCGCTGGCGGCCGGCGTCTTCTACCCGGCCTTCGGGATCCTGCTGAACCCGATCTTCGCCGCCGCCGCCATGGGCCTCAGCTCGGTCACGGTCGTCAGCAACAGCCTGCGCCTGCGCCGCTTCAAGCCGACGGCTTGACGATCGGCGTTGTCTGACCAAGCACCGCATGGAATCTGAGCCTGCCGTGTCCGGAGCCCGGACGAACGTTCCATTTCGCATCCGGCCGGCGGTGGCAATAATGTTGAGAGACGGCGAGCCGGAGCTGAGGGGATCTCCCCGCGACGCCCATGGCGACCTCCTCGCGACGCCCAAAGAGCCGCTCACACTGCAAGGAGCCGACTGTGATGGAAACGCCAAAGCTGTCCGAACGGTCAGCGGAGCATGCGGTCGCCGGTGATCGCTGTAGTGTCCCGCGGCACCTCGATGCTCTCAGCCAGATCGTGCTGGCGGTCAACCGGGCCGGCGACTTCTCCTCTGCCGTCGAGGAGGTCTTGTTCTCGACCATCGATCTCCTGGGATTCGATGGCGGCGGAGTGTACATGATCGACGACGACGGTGAGCACGCCAGCGTCCACTACCACCACTTCCTGCCGAGCGACTTCGTGGACGAGGTGGGGACGATCGCCATCGAGGCCCTGCCCTACAACAGCGTCTTCCTCGACAAGGAACCTCTCTTCATCGAACACTACGAGCAATTGCGGCCAGACAAGGCGACACAGTGGGGCTTCAAGTCGGTCGCCAGCGTTCCGATGCTCCACGACGGTCTCGTCGTCGGAGCGCTGAATGTCATCAGTCGACAGCGCCACACGTTCAGCGACGCGGAGAAGACGCTCCTGACCAACGCCGGCTACGAGCTCGGTTTCGCCCTCGCCCGGGAGAAACTCTACCAGCAACTGCGGAACAACGAAGCCAGCCTGCACGAGTTCATGGAGTGCGCCCGGGACATGTTCTTCGTCATCGGCAAGGACGGCCGCATCATCTATGCGAACCCGGTCGTCATGCAGGCCCTGGGCTACCGTGGCGACGAGGTCCTCCAGATGAACGTGCTGGACCTGCACCCGGTCGATTCGCGAGACGCCGCCATGACGATCGTGGCGTCCATGATCGCCGGCACGAGCACCACCTGCTCGCTGCCGCTGCTCGCCAAGGACGGACGGCGCGTCCCCGTCGAGACACGCGTGAGCAGCGGTGTATGGCACGGACGTGAGGTCCTCTTCGGCGTGTCACGCGACTCGAGCCACGACAAGCTGGTCAAGGCTGTCATCGAGACGATCCGCGGCATCTCGCAGACCCTCGACCCCTACACGGCCGACCATGAGGCGCGGGTCGCGAAGGTGTGTGAAGAGACCTGTGAACACCTCGACCTCGTTGCCGCCGCCCGCTGCACCTTGCTGGTGGCGGCAGCCGTGCACGACATCGGCAAGATCGCGATACCGGCGGCCATACTGTGCAAGCCCTCACGACTCACCTCGGAGGAGCTTGCGCTGGTCAAGACCCACCCGTCCGTGGGGTCCAGGCTGCTCACCCCCATTGTGGGGCTCGGGCCGGTCGCCGCGATCGTCGGACAGCACCACGAACGCATGGACGGCAGCGGCTACCCCAACGGGCTATTCGGCGACGAGATCCTGCCCGAGGCGCGTATCCTCGCGGTCGCCGACGTCGTAGAGGCCATGTCGTCCCACCGGCCGTATCGCCCGGCGATCGGACTCGACGTCGCGATCTCGGAGATCAACCGGTTGCGCGGAACGGCCCTGGACCCGGCCGCGGTCGACGCGTGCACGAAGGCTTATGAGGCGAGCGACCTAGCGTTCCTGGAGGCGTGAGAACGGAAAGGTCGCCCGCGGTATCCAACACCAGTCCAGACCAGCCACGGCCCCGGATCGACCGCCCGTCAGCCGGTGAGGTCTTCCGGTTCGAAGAGCGCCGGATCGTCGCGCACCGCGGCCACGAAGGCATCGACGACATCGGTGTCGAAGAGCGTGCCCCTTCCCTTCTCCACCTCCCGCACGGCCACATCCACACCCAGTGCGGGCCGATAGGGACGATGCGACGCGATGGCTTCGGCAACGTCGGCGACCGCGAGGATACGCGCCGCCATCGGGATCCGATCACCCGTGAGGCCGCGCGGGTACCCCGAGCCATCCATGCGCTCATGATGGCAGCGCACCACGTCGGCCACCGGGAGCCCGAAATCGATGCCGGCGAGGATCTGGTAGCCGGCCTCCGGATGCTGGCGGATGAGCGCGAACTCCTCGACCGAGAGCTTCCCGGGCTTGCTGAGGATCTCCACCGGCACGACCACCTTGCCGATATCGTGCACCACCGCCGCCAGGTCGATCACGCGACGCTGCTCCTCTCCGAGACCGAGTCGATCCGCGATCGCCACCGCGAGGCCGTGCACCCGATGCTCGTGTCCGTGTGTGTACGCGTCCCGCATCTCGCCCAGGACACCCATGGCCTCGATGGTCCCCTTGAGAGCGCGCTCCAGGTCAGAGGTCGCCCGCTGCAGCGCCTCCACTGTCTGGTGCTGCTCGGTGACGTCGCGGATGACGCCCTCCACCGCCACCAGACGCCCATCCTTGTCGACCACCGGGGTGTTACGCACCTCGGCCCAGATCACCCTCCCATCCTTGTGCCTCAACCGGAGCACCCGCGGTGATTCCAGAGAGATCTCTCCACGAGCGACCGCTTCCAGCAGGGGGTGGTCGTCGGGATCGACAATGCGCTGACCAAGACCTGGATCGGTGTAGTGCTCCTCCGGCGTGTATCCGGTGACAGCGGCAGCCGCCGGATTCACATACTCGAAGGCCAAGTCGGGGAGAACGCGCAAACGGTAGATGACGTCCGGCGCGTTCTCGACCAACCGGCGGTACCGCTTCTCACTCTCCACGAGAGCCGCCTTGGTCGCCAGTCTCTCGAGCGTGACGACGATCCGCTCGGCGACGTTCTTGAGAAGCTGGCTCTCCTCCGGCAGAAAGAGCGACTGCGCGGCGCGGGCCGGCGTGGGATAGCAGACCTCCAGCCGGCCCAACTGCTCGCCGTGGTCCACAAGGGGCTGCGCGAGCAAGAACCTCGACTCCGCAAAGCCCTCCGACTCGTGGACTTCGTTGCCGAGGGTGATCCGGACACCGGCCTCCTCGTCGCGCAGGAGCGCGGCCGGCAGCAGCCGCACGACGCTCCGGAGGAACGTCTCACGGTCCAAGTCCTGCTGGACGGCTAGATGATTGATTCCACGAACTGAATGGCATGAAGAGGGGCCTCCGTGGTGGCATGCTTCGTGTGCCACCGCGAAGCGACCAAGGAGGCCCCACACCATGTTCTACGCCGGATTGGATCTGTCAAGGAAGCGTCTCGATGTCT
>Ga0172371_10009397_pt1 | contig 13442 bp, 14 predicted proteins | sample Lak12m_FD_114543 | JGI IMG/M metagenome (GOLD analysis project Ga0172371, IMG submission 114543) | Freshwater microbial communities from Kabuno Bay, South-Kivu, Congo - kab_022012_12m | ecosystem: Environmental > Aquatic > Freshwater > Lake | place: Democratic Republic of the Congo: South-Kivu... | reverse complement strand
CCTATGAGGGCATATATGCCTGCTCCGAGAATTATACCAATACCTGAAAGTGTGACCTCAAGCAGCCCGAGTTCACGCTTCAATTCGACTTTATCGCTCATTTTATAATACCTGGCATTTCATTCATGAGATTTTGGCTTATAGAAAAGGGCGAACCTGTACTCATCCGGCGGTCTGTTCATCTTTCTCCACAGGATATAATCCGGTGTGATATCCGATAGTTTGAACCAGTACCATGACATCTTTGCGCTGTCAAGCCTAACGTAATCACTACCAAGATTGCGCTGCATGACATCAGCCTCAGTCTCATTCGCGTCAGAATCATGCACAACAATGAGAGGGGCATTGAATCGGGCATCAAGGCTTACTCTCCAGTGGATGTTGGAATAATGGCGTGCATACCAGAGCAACTGGGTTTCCATGTTTATATCAACGACCTGAATATCAGTGGACTGGTTCCTGTACTGAGAGGATATCTCAAAGGTTTTATTAAGGAATTCTGAGAACTTTTCTTGGGGGGGTTGTGACGCCTGTATGAGCGGTTCAGCGGGATTTGTAGAGTTCTCGTAGTTCAGGAGAAGGCTTGAATGCACAAAAAATGAACTGCTGATAACAAGGAAAATGACTGCAGCAGCTCCGGCTCTTGACCTGATGTTAAGCCCGGGCAAAAGCTCACCCAGATAGGCTGCAGCGATCAGGATAAGAGGAAGCAGCGGGTTGAGCACAAGCCAGGGAACTTTTTCCTGCACATAAGAATATATGAAAAAGTTCGAAAGAGCCCAGAAGACCAGGAATGCAATGAACCTGTTCTGGATGTAGAATACACCGATGATCCCGAGAACAAGGATAGGCAGAAAGATCAGGATGGAAGACTGGACATAAGTGGTGGGTAAGAACTTCACTGCCCAGGGATAACCCTGTGCGATGAGATACATCATGCCCACAAATACCCAGTATAGGAGCAGTACTGCCAGAAGCTTTTCTTTTTTCCTGTCTTTGCAGCCGTAATAGAACATCCCGAGTATCCCGAACACCAGTACCGGTAGCTCATAAAGGGAAATTATGGGCATGTAGTAGAAGTATGGTCCCCCCATGCGCTGGATCCTGTGCATTTCATACCAGTGGGTGACGGCTTTTTCAAATGCCACTTTCATGCCTGGGATATCAAGGAGTTTTCCTGTATAGAACAGCGAGAAAACAACAAGGATTACAATAACCAGAAATAACACTTCTGCAACCGTTATTATAAATTCCTTATCTGGTCTTTTCAGTCTTTCGATCAGGCTCCTATACCATCCTTCCCTGATGAAAAACAGGAACAAGAACAGAACTATTAAAGCCTGTATAATGTATGCGTTCTCTTTCAGTGCTGCCATAGATGAGATCGCGATACCCCCAATAGCAAGATAAAATATCCTTTCAATAGAATACAGGTCCGATCCACAAACTGACTGTCTGTCCTGGGCATATGCCTCTGCATATTTTACTGCGCATACCAGTGCCAGCAGCGTAAAGAACGATATGAATATATCTTCCCTGTAGAACCGCGAGTAATACAGGAACGAAGGCGACAGTGCAAGAAAGAATGCTGCCATGACCGTTCCGGTATTCCCGAGATATCTTCGCAGCGGTATCAGCAAAAAGAGCATTGATGCGCCAAGGATCGCAGGAAGCAACCTGGATGCATAAATTGTGTCCCCAATGCGCCGGTACATTTCGGAAGTTACATGATACATGAACGGGCCGTGGAAAGATGGATCGTATGAGTAGACGCCGTCATTGAATAATTTGTATGTGTAATAACCCACTGCTGCTTCATCATGGTGAAAAACCCTCTCATCAAGATGATATAGCCGCAGGAAAAATGCAAGAAGCATTATTAGAATAAAAACAAGATACAATGCAATTTGTCTTTTATTCATTGTTATATAAAATAGATTAATCATATTCATAGCATTTATGGTTAAATAGAGATAATCTCAGGTCATGCCAAAAATCAGGGTGAAACTTTTTGCCAATATAAGGGAATTCACAGGAACAAAAGAACTTGAAGTGGACAGTGAAACTGTAAGAGATGTTCTGAAAAAGCTATGCAAGAAATTTCCCGGATTTGAGGAACTGGTATTCGATGGGGAAAAGATAAAACCTTATATAAATGTCTTTCTAAACGGAAAGAATGTTCTGGATGATGGTGGACCTGGAACAGTGCTGCACACGGACGACGAGATCGCTATTTTCCCTCCGGTATCAGGAGGATGATGTTTCGCAAAAGGGCAAATGCTGATGAAGCAAAGGATTTTTTCTTAAGGGCTGTTCGCCCTGTTGATGGAATTGAGGTTTTACCTATTGGTGATTGCGATGGAAGGGTAGCAGGTGAGGACGTCAACGCAGGCGTAGATGTCCCTCATTACCGCCGTGCTGCAATGGACGGGTTCGCTGTGAGAGCTTCAGATACGATGGGATCTGGCAGCAATTCGCCTGTCCTCTTAAAAATTGATAATAAAATTGAAAAAGGGACATGTGTCAGAGTGCATACCGGTTCTCCAGTTCCGGATGGTGCGGATGCTGTTGTCATGCTTGAGGATACTGTCGTGCGCGGCGAAATGGTCGAAGTTTTTTCACAGGTACATCCGCTCAAGAACGTAGGGGAGATCGGAGAGGATATCAGGAAAGGTGAACTTATAATTACAGGGGGGCATGTGCTTCGACCATGTGATATTGCCGTCCTTGCATCTCTTGGTATTGAAAAAATAAAGGTTTTTAAAAAGCCACTTGTGGCGATAATCCCGACTGGAGAGGAACTTGTCCCCAGGGGTAGCAGAACGCCAGGAGAAGGCGAGGTATATGAGACCAATGGTTTGATGACATCCCTGTATGTCAGAAAGTGGGGCGGTGTGCCAATTCTACTAGATATCGTGACAGATGACCCTGAAAAAATAAAAGAAGCTATCCAGAGGGTTTCGGGTACAGATATGATAATTATCAGCGGCGGGACATCAGTGGGGAAAAGGGATTATGTGCCTGCGGTTGTGGAATCCCTGGGGACGCTGCTCGTCCACGGCGTGGGCATAAGCCCGGGAAAGCCCACTGCGCTTGGCTTTGTCAACGTGAAGCCAGTGGTGTGCATTCCAGGATATCCTGTAGCAGGCATGGTGGCACTGTACTATTTTGCCCGCCCTGCGGTACGCAAACTCGCGCATTTGCCTGATGAGCCGGACAGGGTAGTAAGGGCTGTGCTTTCTGGGAAGATAACGGGAAGGACCGGGTATAAGACTTTCGCGCATGTCAGGCTGAAAAATGGCAAAGCAATTCCTCTTGCCGCATCAGGCGCTGGTATCTTAAGCTCTGTCTCGAAAGCTGATGGATTTGTGATAATACCTGAGAACGTGGAGGGTATTGGCAAGGGTGAAGAGGTGGATGTGGTTATTATTGAATAATTTAATCCCTTTTATAACTTTTATCCACTGTGTCACGCTGCCAAAGGGTGCATTCTCCTCATAGACTGTACTTTCGCTTGTAAAGATTCTTCCTCCTCTTGTTCCAGATATGTTGGCGTATTCCATACCGTTATCAACGGCAATATTTTTCATTCTGGCATTCGGACACCAGCCCATTAGCTTATTTATATGTTCAATAACTATAGTCATTCTTATTCATCTGAATTTATTGCAACAACAGTTGGCTTGTAAAAACCATGCACAACTATGGTCTTCCTGTTTTTCTTTTCCCAATATAGGAACTGTAAGTAACTCACCCAGGAGGGAAATCCAAAGCCAGAAATGAACGCAAGAGTTGCTCCCCAACCGTAAATTGACACCAGATAGCCAATTATTATGATACTTAAAATCATTAAAATATATACGGCAAGCATATGTTTTGTTGAAGTCTTTATAGGTGTCGCGCTGCCGCCTATCCTATCAAGTGAATGCAATCCTTGAGCCCACGTTAACACGCCATATAATATCCCCATAAAAAGTCCCGCCAAAAAAACGTTCATGTTGTTTATTCCATACAAGATAAACCAGTAAATAGAAAGGTAAGTGACAATAAATTCTACTATCAAAATCCTGTTGCGCTGTTTATTCCACCATCCTGCAGTAGTATGAGTTAATTCACAACCACTACCAGGCGCATTTACCGTCAGGTTATCGAATTGCACGGATTTTCTTCTTGTAAGTACACCTGCATTGGGGCACCAACTCATCATTTTTCTTATAGTTTCCGCCACATTTATCGTCATACTAATCCACCTAACTTCTCGAACAATTCCTCAGCCAGTTTCGTGGGGTCATCAGTCTTCTCAAGCTTGAGCTTCATCTCATCAGCGAAATCCCACAGCAATTCGATGCACTGCGTATATCTCGTGCATGCGCCGCAGTTCCCCTCGTGCTTATACCATACCTGCATCCCGTGCTTTGCAGATACGAATATTATGGCGCCGGTATTGAAAGGCACAGAATGCCCGAACAGGATTCCGCGCTTTGCATTGATCTTCCCAACTTCTATCTGGTTGGCGCGCGCCATCTCAAGCAGCGTATTTTCTATGCGCTCTTCCATTGTGATAAGCGCCCTGGATACTGCTTGCTTCGATATATTGAAGAAGCGTGCGATGTTGATATTTGGAAGACCGCCCCGCTTGAGCTTCCAGAACTCGAACTGCTTATCATTTACTGGCAGGAACATACGTCAATATACTAACGTTGACTATTTATATTTTTTGATTAGGGTTTTATTAAATAGAAAGTCTCAATAGGGTATAAAACTGGAAAGAACAATCAGGAACAACATGATATTATTCGATGATATTGGAAGCTACCCGTTGCCGAAAGACGTAATAAAGGACTGGGTATCTGAAGCCGTAAAGAGAAAATACCCGAAATTCCTCGATATCATTAAGGATGCGATGTGGCAGAAGATAGACGCCCGCGTTGATGTGCCCACATATCCCCAGTACCAGGACATGAACCAGCAGTTCCTATGGATAATAAACGACGAGTCCATGACCGAGGAGCCGCTGCTGGTGCGTAAGGACAGGGCAAGGATAATGGAGCTTGAAGCCATCGAAGATGTCGGCACTGAATATTATAAAAAAACTGGAAATAAATTAAGTATAAGGGTTTGCGTCACTGGTCCTGTTGAGCTGTATTTGAAGCTGTTCGGAGGGACAGCGTACACCGACGTTCTTAACAATTTAGCCGCAAGCATCGACAGGTTCATTAGCAATTCCATAGACAATGCTAAGAATTTCAGGATATCAACCATATCAATTGATGAACCCAGCATAGGCATTAATCCCCAGATCATGTTCGATGACGCCGACCTGGCAGTCGCTCTTGAAAAGGCGGCAGCGACAGCGGCTTCGCATAAAATAGATACAGAGATACATCTTCATTCGCCCCTTCATTATAAGCTGGTATGCAATGTGCCGTCAATAAGCGTTATCGGGGTGGAATCAGCAGCAAACCCTTCGTATCTTGACCTCATTGACAAAAAAGACCTTTTTGAATACGATAAATTCCTGAGAATTGGGGTGACGCGTACCGATATATTCAATATGTCGTCAGTGCTTAACGAAAAATACGGGATCAATATCTGGAAAGAGCCCGAAAAGCTTGAAGATATAGTTTCGGTAATGGAAACACCTGAAATAATAGAAAAACGGCTTGAAAAAGCGTATTCTCTATTCGGGGACAGGATTAAATACGCAGGTCCTGACTGCGGACTTGGCTCATGGCCAACTCAGGAAATGGCTTTCAGGCTGCTTAATAATACTGGCATCGGAATAAAAGAATTTTTAAACAAACAAAACAGGGCAACAGTTTAATAGTTAATTGACATTTATTGCCTTACATGAGAGCCAAACAGCGGGTAAATAACAAAAAAAGCGGTAAATGCAGTTCAACCGCTAAGGAAAATGGAGCTAAAACAGTGACGGTGAAACCTGCAGGCTACCCGTTAAAAGGCATGTTCCATGAATACCCCGAAACATCTGAACTTGATGTATTTGAATTCTATGCCCGCGAGCAGTGGAACGGGTTTATCATAAAAAAAGGCGACTACCTTTTCGACAGGCGGATGTTCCCGGATTTTGCCTTCAGGATCATAGACGTTGACCCCGAAAACTCAGAGATAGGTAAAAACACTAAATTCATGGTAGAGGACTATGACGCGGATTTCCTTGTCCCTGATATGAAAACCGATACCTCATTTAAAAACATTATCGGGCAGAATAAAGCCAAAAAGAAATGCAAGCTTATTGAAAAATACCTCTCCAATCCGCGAAAGTTCGGAAAGTGGGCTCCTAAGAACATACTGTTCCACGGACCTTCAGGAACTGGAAAGACCATGATGGCAAAGGCTCTTGCTAATTCCGTGGATGTCCCGCTTTTGGCAGTAAAAGCCACAAAGCTTATTGGTGAGTTCGTTGGCGACGGCGCGCGCCAGATACACCAGCTTTATGAAAAGGCTGAGGAGCTTTCACCATGTATTATATTTATAGATGAATTTGATGCTGTCGCACTTAACAGGAGCTTCCAGGAAATAAGAGGGGATGTTTCCGAGATAGTTAATGCGATACTTACCGAGATGGACGGAATAGATGAGCGTGATGGCATCTGCACCATTGCGGCAACTAACATGATGGCAGCACTTGACCCTGCAGTGCGAAGCCGCTTTGAAGAAGAAATCGAGTTCACTCTGCCAACTATGGAAGAACGGTATAAGATCCTGCAGACCTATACTCGCACCTTCCCGGTAAAACTTGCAAAGGATGTTAATCTTCAGGTCATTGCAAAAAAGACGACTGACTTCTCAGGACGCGACCTTGTTGAAAAGCTGCTCAAGAACGCGCTTCATAAAGCCATACTTACAGGCGGAAAAGTAACAGGCAGGCAATTTGAGGAAGCGTTCACAGAAGCGGTAGGGAAGAAGTCAGAACCACCAAAAGGGATGTTCGCTTAATGGCACTAAAGAGCGTCAGTACCCTTGTTGGGGATCTTAAGGAAAAATACGATAAGAGCAAGAACAAATCAAGCTGGCGCGTGCTTCAGGGAATGGACAGGGATCACTATAATACTTTTATTGCAGGCGATAAAAATCTGTGGCAGGTAAAATCCGAAGAAGTCGCAGCAGGAGAAATGGTTGCTGTCGGGATGAGGATCGCGCGCATGGATGAAGAGCTTGAGAAGATCATGAAGCAGGGTTCGCCCGTGCCCTTCGGGAATGTGACTCCCCAGAGAAATAAGCCTTCGATAGTAATGGCAGGGATACAGACATATTCTTCTGATTCATCAAGCCTGTTGTGCAGGGAATTTCTTTCAAGCAAACAGGCAGAGCTTGAGCATAAGCTTAAAGGTCAGGTCGAAAAGATGAAAGATGACCCTGGGTTCAGGAAGAAGTACAACGAGCATAAGGACAGGTTGAGAAGAGCGTATTTGTAGAATTTTTTATTTATCGAGGGGTCATCGAAGTTCAGGAAGATTATGTCCTTTGTTGGGGCGTGCCGAGACTTTTGATTATGTCTTCTGTGATGTCCCTCCTGACGCCTGTGAGGGATGGGGGCATCTTTTGCGCCCACCAAGGGTTCCATGAACGGATGGATTGATCGAGCATGATGGATTGTTTTTGGAGGGTGAGTTTATATATGTTTAGATTTTAGATGATTGTCGAGGATTTTTTAAGGGTTTTGTTAGATGATTGTTGAGGGATTTGTTGTATGGGGAGAAAATTGCCGATTGCTGGATTGGAATGTGGAACAGCATAACGGTTTTTAATTCCACAAGTCTTTTTCTGATCTTATTGAGATCCTTGCTCCGATAGCTGCAATTATGATGGCTGCAAGGACGGTCAAAAATATGAACTGCTTTCTGTCATCGATAAGCGGAAAAACCTCAAGTGCACCGCTAATTACCAGGATATAAGTGCTGCCACTCCAGAACAGGAGACCGCCAGCAAGGATAAAGAAGGGGTGTGACCACTGCCTTCCGATCTTCTCATTAGCAAGACGCATGTCCACTATTTTACCTGCACTTATCAAAACTCCTGCTATAACATACCACCAGATAGAGGCATTAACATACCCTAGCAGCAGTATAAGATACCCTACCATGATATCGCGGTTATAATAGTCCCAGAATTCAAGACTTCCCTGCACAGTGCCTATGAGTGAAAGGATTATAGCTGCAAGGTACATGACAAAAGTGATTTTCCCTCCATGCATCGATTTTATCATCGCACCCTTAAAATCGTTAAAAGCGTCATCAAGACCAGTGCCACGGAATAGAGCGTACACACCTATCGTCCCCATAATGACAATGCTAGCCACTTCTGGTCTGTTCGCATACAGCGATATGGCATATATCATGAAGGCAAGGCCGATGGGTATGAAAAAGGTATGCGAGATCTTGGGATCGTCAAAAGCCTGCTTAATTATATAGTATGTGCTTTCCAGGTTTTCGTGCTGCTTAACTATTATTCTGTGTACAGAGTCGACCTTGATCCTGGACTGGATGATGGGAAGTACTGATTCATCTTCTGCTCCGTCAGAGACAAGTATCGTACTTTGCGGCTTTAATAGTTCAAGAATGGTCTCAAGCTGGTCAGCTATTTTCTTGTCCGCTGCTCTCCCAACGTTCTTGTCCCCTGCGATCGATACGATCTCAACATCGTTTTTTTCTTCTGTTAATTCGTCAAATACTTTGATACCGCCAAAAATGGTGTTGATATCCGAATCTTCCGGGTCGGCGGAGGCAAGCTTGACAGCAGCATCAAGGTTTGCTGTCCTCCCGATTATAGGACTTGGAACGCCGGCTTTCTCCCCGAGGTCATTGTCACGATCTATACAGATAATCAATGTCTGCATTGTAATCCAATATTGCCATGTTTATATAAATAACATTCGTAGCTATTAGCCTTAGCTTTCTATTCGTGCATGTTCCTTCTGGCTTCTTTGTAGAAAGGGAGGGAGTCTAACAAATATACACCGCCAATATTTTGTCAAACATAATATTTAACTCCCTGGCCGTTAAAATACGTCAATAGAGGAATAAATGCCCAAAGACCTTGTATTCATAACTGTAATAGGAAAAGACCAGAAAGGAATAATAGCGCACATCTCAAACGCGGTATTCAAGCACAATATCAATATCGAGGACCTGAACCAGAAGGTCATGGAGGGGTATTTTGTGATGACCATGCTAGCTGATATGGCGGATTCAAAGGCATCCATAGCTGATATTAAAAGAGAGTTCACAGAGATAGAAAAGCAGATGGACCTGCGGATACAGGTCCAGCATGAGAACATCTTCAAGGCGATGCACAGGGTGTAGGCAATGGAATACTCACTCGATGAGGTCATGGAAACTGTCCGCATGACCCTGTATCATAATTTTGATATCAGGACTGTGACGCTTGGTATCAACCTGAAAGACTGCATCGATCCTGACATTGAGAGCTTCAAATCAAATGTTTATGATAAAGTCACAGAATACGGGAAAAGACTCGTCCATGAAGCAGGTAAAATTGAGGACAAATACGGCATACCCATAATCAATAAAAGGGTCTCGGTGACGCCGGTATCACTTATAGTTGAATCCTGCACAGAAGATGCACCGCTTGAGATAGCAGGGGCGCTTGACATGGCAGCCCGTGATGCTAATATCGATTTCATAGGTGGGTACGGGGCTCTGGTGCAGAAAGGGATGACGCGGTCTGACTCAAGGCTCATAGACTCTCTACCTGAGATGCTCTCCAGTACTGAACGGGTATGCGCTTTCCTGAACGTCGCCTCGACTTTATCGGGCATGAATATGGATGCAATAATAAAGCTCGGGAATATCTTAAAAGACATTGCCAGCAGGACAGATAACGGGATCGGTTGCACGAAATTTGCTGTATTTTCAAACGCCCCCGAAGATAATCCCTTCATGGCAGGGGCTTTTCACGGCATTGGAGAACCGGACTTTTCACTGAATATCGGAATTAGCGGACCAGGTGTTGTGAGAAGTGTCGTAGAGAAGAACAGGGAGTGCGACCTGACGGGGCTTTCCGAGGTCATAAAACGAACAGCCTTCAAGATCACAAGGGCTGGTGAGTTGATAGGGAGGGAGCTTGCTTCAAATATGGAAGTTCCTTTCGGCATCGTGGATATCTCGCTTGCGTCCACCAATAAAGTGGGCGATTCTGTGGCAGGGATAGTTGAAATGATGGGCATCGAACGGATCGGCGCACCTGGCAGCACAGCGGCGCTTGCGCTTCTCATTGATGCTGTGAAGAAAGGCGGAGCCATGGCATCAGGGAACGTCGGCGGGTTAAGCGGTACGTTCATCCCGGTGAGTGAGGATTCGGGTATGAACGAGGCTGTGAGATCAGGCGCGCTTTCAATCGAAAAACTCGAGGCGCTGACCGCGGTATGCTCGGTGGGGCTTGATATGATAGCCATCCCGGGCGATACGCCTGCTGAGACCATTTCAGCCATCATCGCCGACGAGCTATCCATAGGTGTGGTGAACGGGAAGACAACAGGCGTGAGGCTTATTCCTGTGCCAGGCAAGAAAGCAGGGGATTATGTAAATTTCGGGGGACTGCTGGGCGAGACCTATGTGATGGACATAAGTTCGTTCAGTTCCCGCGACTTCATACTGCGCGGAGGAAGGATGCCTGCCCCGATAACGAGCATGAGGAATTGATACAAAGAATATCAGAAACGGAAAAAAAATAACGGAACTTCATTCATTTCTGTTCCTGTCTTTTCGGCGGCAGTATCATAGCTGAAACACCTGCAATGCTGTTCCTCGTCCCTATCAGAATAACAATATCCTCTGATACTAACCGGGTATTACCCGAAGGATTGAAAATTGCCTCTTTCCCGCGCTGTACAGCCAGCACTGTAACACCGAACTTCTGCCTGAAACCCACCTCTGCCAGCGTCTTTCCTGCCATTGGCGAACCTTCATTTATCCTGAAAGTCTCGATCTCACTATCAGGTAGATGCTGCTTTAGCTCGGGGAACAACGCATACTTCTGCTGCACGTTCCTGAACATCTCGTAACCGTCCCTTCTTATCTCGCAGATATGTTTTTCGATCTCGTTCACAGGAATAAAATACCTGTGCAGCACTCTTGAGATTATCTCAATTGATGTCTCGAACTCTTCCGGTATCACATCGTTCGCGCCAAGGGAATACAGGGGATTTATTTCGTTCGTATAACGCGTCCTGGCAATGATATAAACGAGGGGGTTCAACCTTCTTGCCAGTTCTACTATCCGTCTCGTAGCCGAAGCGTCTGAAATAGCGATCACCACCGTGCGGGCTGTCTTGATATTAACATGCGCAAGTAAGGACTCTTTGGTGGCATCACCATACATAATCGGGATCCCGTGTTTTTTTTCTACTCGCACGGTTTCAGGGTTCAATTCAAGCACGATAAAGGGGATATGGGAATTAGAGAGCACTTTTGAAACATTCTTTCCATTAAGTCCAAAACCCACAACTACCACGTGATTCGTTAAATTCGTTCTTTCTGCTTTTTCTTCATTAAATCGCCCTAACTTAATATCATGGGGTAAAGGCAATCGTTCAATAGCTTCTGAAAACTTCAAACTTCCCTGTGCCATGAATGGGGCAAACACCATTGTAATTATAGCAGATGCAAGGAACACCTGGTAATCATCGCCTGAAATCAGACCATAATTCAACCCCTCTTTTGACAGAATAAAAGAGAACTCGCCGATCTGGGCTAGCACTACACCTACAAGCACCCCGATTCTCATAGGGTAGCCTATAACAACAGGAACCACCATTCCTACTGCGAACTTGATCACCAGGATACCTACCACCCCGATAAGTATGATCCATGGGTCGCGAAGCACGGAACCAACATCCAGAAGCATCCCTATCGAAACAAAAAAAAGTATACCGAATATATCTTTTAGCGGCAGTATCTCGCCGAAAGCCTGATACCCGTACTCGGATTCTGAGATGATAAGTCCAGCAAGAAATGCCCCAAGAGCAAGTGAAACACCAACAAGTGAGGTCAAGTAGGCAGTGCCGAAGCATATCACAACTATGCTTAACAGGAACAGCTCCCTGCTATGCGTCTGGACAACCCGGTACAGAATAAAAGGAACTAATGAACGAGAAGTCACGATAACAATGACCATAAACGCAAAAACCAGAAAAACATTCAACACGACCTCAGGGACAGAAAAATCGGATTTTCCACCAAGCACCGGCATAAGCAGCACTATAACAACAACGCTCAGGTCCTGGAAGATCAGGACAGCGGCGGTAAGCCTGCCCTGAGGAGAATCTATCTCTCCGCGGTCAGAGAGCAGCTTCATTACAATGACAGTACTGCTCATCGCTACAAGTAAACCCACGAACACACCCTGGGATACGGATGCTCCAAGACCAATTCCTATCAGCGATACAAAGGCAGTGGTCAAAAAAACCTGGAGAAAACCGACCAGAAACATTTTTCCATTCATCCTGAGAAGCTCATTAAGCGAGAATTCTACTCCAATCAAGAACAACAACAATATTATTCCTACCTCAGCCAGCACCTCGATAGAAGCGATATCCTTAGCAGCCCCAAGCACAGATGGACCGAGCAGCACACCTGCTATCAGGTAACCAACGATAGGCGCTATACGAAGATGATAAAACAAAAAAGTAATACCAACAGCAACACCAAAAATAATTACAAAATCCCCCAGGAAACCAAGTTCTGCCATATAGACTAAACTAATTTGGTTTTACTGATATAAATAATACTAATTCAGTTCGAAGTCATGAACAATTGCCATCTTTAGAACGATCAATTCGATGATGCAAGGGAAACTATTAATGTTAGTTTCCCTATATAATTACATTGATAATTTCTCAGATACTTTCGTTCTTTTTACTCTGAGAAAATATTCGCAATCTTATAAGAAGAAGGAACAGACTATTCCAAAACCATATTTTGTCGATAACGGGCTGCTTGTTATTAATGGCATTGAGAGCAGGGGCAGGTTGATGGAAAATGCAGTTTTCATGGAACTTATTAGAAGAGGTTTTTCGACGGAGAACGATCTGTTCCACTTTGATTCACAAAAAGAAGTGGATTTTGTTTTGAAAAAAGGTGAGAAAATCACTCAACTGATCCAGGTCTGTTATGATTTAGATGATTTCAGGACAAAAGAAAGAGAATTAAGCGCGATAGTAAGAGCAGGAAAAGAACTTGGATGTGGCGATATGACTGTGATGACTTATGACCATGCAAGTTCAGAAAAATATGAGAACTATTTAATTAAATTCATTCCAGTGTGGAAGTGGATGCTGGAGTCACCCACCACGCTTTGAAAAGCGTGACATCGCTGCGTGGGTGCATGAGGGCTCTATTGCTTGTTATTTTTATGGCATCTATCAGCAAAAAGAGGGGGCGTGGAACATTATTTTATAT
>Ga0172371_10009395_pt1 | contig 13444 bp, 11 predicted proteins | sample Lak12m_FD_114543 | JGI IMG/M metagenome (GOLD analysis project Ga0172371, IMG submission 114543) | Freshwater microbial communities from Kabuno Bay, South-Kivu, Congo - kab_022012_12m | ecosystem: Environmental > Aquatic > Freshwater > Lake | place: Democratic Republic of the Congo: South-Kivu... | reverse complement strand
CTTACGGGCCCCTGGTAAAGGCTTCAACTCATTGCCTCGGGCGCCATGTGGACCACCGCTAAACATAGCCATCAGCTTGTCAGCCCCCGGGTTGAACTCCTTTTTCTTTTCCGGGTCAGAGTAGACAGCGTCCCCGAAAGCGACCAAGTTCCAGCCCGGTTTCTTGTCTCGTTTCCTGGTCCGGAGGTGCGACAGCGACGAGGCGGATGGAGCGTAACAAAAGGAGTATTTCTCCAACAAATAGGTGGGCCGCTCTGAGGCCGACCAGAACCTTTTCGTTTCGTGGGCCTGTGAGTCAACGAGCATCTCAAACGGCAGAGAGGAGAGAGGGCCGTGAGGTATTATCATCACGGTTTTCTTCCCCGCGAGAAAATATTCCACCGGCTTAATAATTTTGGTGTAAAGCCTGTACGCTACCGAGGGGTCCCAGCTTGCTTGCGTATCCGCTCGATAAAGAGGCCTGTTCAGGGCGTCTATGTCCCTTTCCAGGTCTTTGTTGGCGTAGTCCACAGAGTGAGTGTGAAAACGATGTTTATCGATGGCGAACAGGTATGTGCGGCTCCTGGTGACCATGAACTCGAGAATAGCTTCGTCCTGATCCACGATATTCTGTTGGAGCTGGTGCACTGAGACGGGGCGGGGGTACCTAAGGTCGGCGTAAGAGGGGTACTCTTTGACCAGGCGATCCTTGAGCGCCGTGAATGCCTTTTCCTTGACCTTGCGCTCTTCCAGCAGTTTCTTGATCTGGGCCTGGTCCGCGTTGATCTTGGACATTTCTTCAGCCAGGCGGCTGTTCAATCTTCTGAGACCTAGTTGGAGACTCTTTTCCTTCAGGATGAGGTCTTGAGGCAGGTCTGAAAAGCTGTCCACACTAATCCGTGAGAGGGCCTTCTCGAATGCAGCGCCTTTTAATTTTTCAACAATTCTCAGAGCTTGATGGTCGTAAGCTCCGTCCGGATCGTTCTTGGCGAGCTTCATCAGGACGCGCAAGGTAGTCTCGAAAAGCGTCTTTTTGCCTCCGAAGATAAAATCGTCTTCCTCGATTTCGTCGGTGGTATCGGCTTCCATGGCCTCTAGAATGGTGAGGGCTTTTCTGTACGATTCAAGCGCCTCCCCAGGGCTCTTCTTGCCCTCAAGGGTTCGGCCCATAATAAAATAGGCCTTCCACAGCATGCTCCGGTCCTCGGAACATTGGGCTATTTCGAATGCGCGTTTCAAGTCAGCAACCGCTCCATCAAAATCTCCGAGGATGGAGGAAAGCAGCGCAATCTGGAGGAGATTTTCGTTTACTCCTCGCCTATCTCCCAGTTTGGTGCGTTTCTCATACGCCTCCTTATAATGTTCCAGCGCTGTTCGCTGGCGCCCCAGAACCTGATAGAGGGTACCGATGCGAGTCAGTATTCGGGCCTCGGTGCGCTCATCCGCGGTTTCGCGAGTCAAGTTCAAGGCTTTCAGTTGGTACTTCAGGGCGGCCTCAGAGTCTCCAATCTTACTCAGAATGTCACCGAGTCGGATCAGTTCGGTCTTTTGCATGGCCACATTGCGGGTTTCGGAATGTATTCTGAGCGCGTCGTCAAGGAAGTCTCGGGCTTTACCGTATTCTTCAATCTGGTAATAGATGTTGCCTATACGATCATAGATCTTTCCCAGCCCTGCGTCATTTCCAGGGGTCTGCGATACTGCTGAAGCCTTGTGATAATGTTCGAGAGCTCGCTCGTAGTCTCTGAAGCCTTCATAGATCTCCCCAAGATGGAAATCCAGGTCACGGGATTGGGACGCGGGCAGATCCAGCTCCTGCTGTAGTTTAGTCGCCTGCTGCAAGGTGGAAAGAGCGTTTTCATAATCCTCAAGCTTCGTCTGAATAACGCCAATGCTTCCCAGAGCCCAAAGTTCTCCCACCCGGTCCTCTTGCCGGCGCATGGTCGTTAGTGTTTCTCCCAGCAGGGAAAGGGCATTATTATTCTCACCCGCGTCTTCCAGCACTGTGGCCATTCTCAGATTTATGGAAGCCACCGCGCGTGAGTCATTCGTCTGACGAGCCAGATCCAGAGCCGCCTTCAAGGATGACAGAGCCCCTTGGTGGTTCTTCCTTGCTCGATGAACCATGGCCAGTTCCGACAAGATCGCAACATCGCCTCGCGGGTTGTAGATTCGTTTGCTGGCCTTTTGCGCTTCCTCAAGATTAGACGCCGCGTTGTCCAGATCGCCTTTGGAAAGGTACATTCTTCCCAGGCTTGTCAGATCGGTAGCGGCCCCTCGCATGTCCCGGATCTCACGATGAAGTTTGAGGGCTGTGGTGAACTTGTCCAGGGCCGCAGACTGCATGCCTCTGGCCGCGTCGACATTGCCCAAATTGGTGAGGATGTCTGCTTCTCCTTTCTTGTCTGACAGGTCGCGATATACTGCCAGTGCCTCTTCCAGGTTCTTGAGGGCCTCCGGCGCATGATTTTGGTGTCGCTGCAAGTTCCCGATGTTAGAGAGATTTGCCGCGTAGCCTCGTCGATCGCCAATTCCGTTGCGCAGTTCCAGAGCTTTCTTGAAATATTCTAAAGCCTTGTCATGCTCTCCCAGGTTCTTGAAATGGACGCCAAGCGCGGTCAAATCCCGCCCTTCTCCGAAGCGGTCCCACATAGCCCGATGTTCGCTTAACGCGTTCTGAAGCGCGCTGAAGGCCTTATCTCGATCTCCTCGCAACTCGTGCGCCAGTCCCATTAGGTGGTCCGCGTCAGCCATGCCCCTGCGATCATTGATCTCCTGAAAATCCTTCCGCGCTTGAGCCGCGTCCTGTAAAGCCTTGTCCCAGGCTTCTCGCGCAAGTCGGAAACGAGCCACCGCCAGCAGGACTTGCGCCTTCACCCGACGATTCACACCGGCCTTGGCCTCTTCAATAGCCTCCTTCAGCAGTTTGTAAGCGAATTCTATATCCCCAAGACTGCTGTGGATATCTGCCAAAAGAACTCGAGAGAGTGCCATTTGATTTCTGTCCACGACTTTCTTGGCAACGGCCAGAGATTCCTGGGCGTATTCAAGGGCCTTCTGGACGAACCCCTGCCGAAAATAAACCTCGGCTATCAGGTTAAGAGACGCGGATTCTCCACCCACTGCGGACAAGCTCCTGAATTCCTCGAGAGACTTACCGCCCATATCGAGCGCTGACTTCAAGTTGGCCCTGTCCATTTCAAGGTTTGCAAGCGTGAGCCTTACTCTGGCGGCCATCATGCGATCGCCGGCCTTCTCATACTGATTAAGGGCTGCTGCGAGGCTTTTGATGGCCTGAATTATCTTTCCTTCGTTATATGCATCCATGCCCTTGACCAGCAAAGGCAGGGCGTTGACGCTCACATCCCCTTTTCCTTTAAGAAGAGTTTGGCCCTCTTCCACGGACTTTTGCGCGGACTTAAGGTCGCCGAGCATTTGATCTATGTAAGCTATCCTGAATAGAGTCTCCCCAGCCTCTTGATTACGGCTCGTGTCCTTATAGATTTTTTCCGCCTTCAGGAAATTCGCTTTTGCTGAACGATAATCGGAGCGTGAGACCTGAATTTCACCGATGATCAGACTTACCCTGGCTGTTTCCTGGTCGTTTTTCTCCTTTGCATGGACGGACAACAGGCGGTTTAAGGTGTTCAGCGCCTCGGAATATTTGTCGAGACGCATCAGGCAGGTGGCCATGTCTTCCAGCAAACGCGGTATCTCCGCGGACTCTGATGCGGGGATTATTTTTAACGACTCCTCGAACGATTTAAGCGCCTGCGCGTAATTCGATTGGGCCATGAGAATCGTTCCGGCCAGGAGATAGTTCAGACTGCGCTCCTTAGCATTTTTTAGCGATTGATTAATGTTTATGGCGCGGTTTACGTACGTCAGCGCTTCTTTGTCGCTACCCAATTGATGGCAAGCGCTCGCGGCCCCGCTGAGAGCTGTGGCCATAGATTTCTGATCCTCAGGAGAAGTCGCTTTTTTCAACGCGACCTCGTATTGAGCCCGCGCTGCCGCATACTCCTTCTGCTTGAGCAGTTCCGCCGCCTTTTTCAATACCATGGATAGGGGCTCAGCTTTTTTCGCGTCTTTGGGCTCAAGAGCAGGAACGCTGTTTTCGAGTGCGGGATTGCCTTTCTCTTCCGCTGGAGGATCGACTGGAACTGCCGCGTCCTCCGTCTTACTGTCTGGTAATGGTTCGTCAGGCGTGGGGGTCTTTAGAAGAGGATTTGCCGGGGTCTCGGGAGCTTCCGGAGCCTGGACCTGCTTCGCGGGCTGTTTAGGCCATGTTTCCGGCTGACGCGGCTTGCCCTTGTCAAAACGAGAGTCGTTTCCGCCTCCCATTATTTTCTCGAGCAAGGTCCCTTCGAATACGCTTGACGGTTCATCCCCAACGGGGGCCACCATCAGGCCCTGTCCCGGAAAAGGGAAGATCAGGGTCACGAGGAGGGCAAGAAAAAATCCAGGGACCAACAAACACTTCCTGAATAGCTGCATCAGATTTCCTTCACTCCATCAAGCTGTAAACCAGCAATTACGGCCTAGTCTCCCGTAAGATCGCTTCGGCCGCCGCAGGTACGGCCACCGGATTATCCGTGGGCATTCCAACGTGGAGAAGAGCTGAATCCACCGCGCAGATACACGAACAGCCCAATTCCCACGCCGATCATAAACAGGCAAAGAATCTGCCCCATTGTGACCCACGCGAAAATGAACCCGAGCTGTGGGTCCGGCTCTCTGAAAAACTCGATCGCGAATCGAAACAGCCCGTATCCCACGAGGAAAGCCGCCAAAACTTCGCCCGGCTTTCGCGTGCGTATCCGCAGCCACCACAAAATCCCGAAAAGCACCGGTCCCTCAAGAATGGCCTCGTAGAGCTGAGAAGGATGCCTGGGCAGAGGGCCGCCCGTGGGAAAAACAATGCCCCACGGCAAGGTCGTGACTCTTCCGAACAACTCTCCGTTGATGAAATTTCCGATCCTGCCCAGCATCAGCCCTATTGGCGCGGACAAAGCTCCTATGTCGGCAAGCTCCATAAAGGGCGCGTGGCATTTTCGCGCAAAGATCCAACCGGAAATCACCATGCCGACGAGTCCGCCGTGAAAACTCATCCCACCATGCCATACGGCCAGAATTTCCCAGGGCGCGTGAACGTAAGCTTCCAGGTTGTAGAAAAGCGCGTATCCCAGCCTGGCGCCGATCAATAAGCCCACGATCAGATGAAAAAGCAGATCGTCCGCCATGTTCACGGGAACCGGACCGTTCTTGCGCCGAAGTTCCGCTCTGATGACGAGGTATCCCGTGGCGAACCCGAGGAGATACATGAAGCCGTACCACCGAATTTCCAGCGGGCCCACTCTAAACAACACAGGATCTAGATGGGGAAAAGGCAAAGCCATTATTGCAGACCATTCCGCGGCCCTGAATCTCCTGCAAGACCCGACCGGAAATTCATGAGTCGAGTTTGTGCGCCGACGGCTCGATCAATGTTTTCTCCATGGTTTTGATCTTTCTGTCAGCGAGTCTGATCATGTTATCCATTTTACGGAAAATGCCGCGAACTATGGTGACATCGCGATCATCCATTTCAGCGCTGTTTAAAATGCGACGGACGTCCCTCATCATGCGCAAAGGATTGGACGCATCCAAGAAGCCGGCTCGGAGAAGCACTTCTTCGATGTGTTCGTACATGTGTTCCCGCATCTTCACGGTTGCAGTCCGAAACCGTCTGGCCTGGAAGCCTACAGGTCGGCACGCGACTTTGAACACCTCGTAGGCGATAACAGCTGCCGCGTGGGCAACATTCATGGATGCAAATTCGGAATCTGTTGGAATGATCATATGATGAGTGCAGAGTTTCAGTTCCTCGTTGGTCAGCCCTCTAGACTCTCTCCCGAAAACAATCGAAACAGGCTCCAGGAACGCTCGTTCCATAATCAGAGAAATCAACTTCTCCGGTGTTTGCGCCGTGACTCTTTTTCCTCCCAGCCTTGCGGACGTACCCACGGCTATGAGGGATTCAGCCAACGCCCCTTGCAGGTTCTCCACATGTCGGGCGCTCTCCACTATCTCATAGGCCCCTGAGGACATGGAAAAGGCTTCGGTTTCAGAGCCGCATTCGGTTGAGGAAACCAGGGTAAGCTTCCTCAACCCCATGTTTTTCATGACACGCGCGACAGCTCCTATGTTCCCCGCGTGTGTCGTTCCCACAAGGACAATCTCAATATTCTCCAATGAAGCCGCCCAGTCGGGATGAATTCCAAACCCTCTCTGGATCTTTCGAGATGGTTTCATCAGCGATCCCAATTCATCGAGTATCCAAATTCACACCGACCTAAAGGACAAGGGCTGGCAATCAAGTCAGACGGGCTGTTTTCGATCATCTGATTGTGTCCGGCAACTTGGCTTCATGGATTTTGGAAGTCATGTCTCTAGGTTAACCCATGGACTTCCAGTAACGCGCCAATTCCGGACGAAAGGCAAGATATTATGGCAAGAGGGTATTGTCAAGGCATATCAAATAACAATATGCCTTTACTAATGCATCAAATAAAGCCTAATTGTCATCGACTCAAAACCGCCGTGCGAGTGCTATGACCCTCGCCTCTCGGCAATCGGTCCAACATGATTCCACCAGTACTCCTCACCCGGAGGATAGTGCAATCCCGATCCCTGTGCCGATGGACACGGCGGCGATCGGATTGCACCACAAAGCTCACCCCACTCCGGCCGTCGAGCTTACAAGATATATTCCAAATCCCGCTGCTGCGCCTATGATTGCACCTATGACGTATCTCATTGCCGGGCCTCTTCTAATACTATTTATGGTGATTAAACTAACCTCAAGAAATCGGTTGTCAAGTCAGAGGCAAAAGACGCATATACGTTGTGAGCAGACACGCGTTGGGAATACACTGCACAAACAAAGGAAATTCAACATGCCTGAACAATGGAATGCAGAACGACTACTCGAAATGGGCGGCGCCTTCCAGTTATCCCGAATATTATTGACTGCTGCTGAACTCGACCTTTTTGCCAAGCTGAGGGGGCGCCCGCGGACAGTGGAGGATCTGTGCGAAAGCGAAGGGTGGTACCCACGCGGACTGCGAATAATCATGGACGCGCTCGCGGCGATCGGGCTACTGTCCCGAACTTCGGACGGACATTACGCGGTCGACAAACCCATAGCCGAATGGTTGACCCAGGAGGGAGGCGAGACTGTCCTGCCCATGATTCTCCATAGGGTTAGCATGTGGAACAGTTGGTCATACTTGACCGAGATTGTTCGAACCGGCCAGAGCCCGTACTATTCAACTAAGAAAAAGCGGTCTAAAGAAGATATGGAAGCCTTCATCGGAGCGATGCACGTAATCGGTCGCCGTATGGCCGGCGATGTTGCACGCTCTGTGGACCTGAGCCGTTTTCACCGCCTGCTCGACGTCGGAGGCGCCACCGGTACTTATGCAATGGCCTTCCTTAAAGCCGCGCCCCACATGAAAGCCACGGTCTTTGACCTTCCTCTGGTGATTGAAATGGCTCGGAAGAGGCTCACTGAAGAGGGCTTTATTGACCGAGTGGAATTGGTGGAAGGAGATTACATGACCGACGAACTTCCGGCCGGGCATGACCTCGCTCTGCTTTCAGCCATTATTCACAGCAACAGCCGTGAGGTAAATCGGGAACTCTTTCGCCGCGTACACCGATGTCTCGAACCCGGGGGCTCCATACTCATCCGGGATTTTGTCATGGACCTGACTCGCACTCGCCCCACGGACGGCGCGGTTTTCGCCGTTAACATGCTCGCCGCTACTACCGGGGGTGATTGCTTTACCTTTCAGGAAATCAGGGAAGACCTGGAACAGGAGGGTTTCAGGGGCGTGCAAATGACGCGTGAGGGGCAGCACATGGATCAGCTTATTGAAGCGGTGAAATAGGCAACCCCAAGCCCTCCTCCTTTATGAAACGGTCTCTGGCGCAGCGGTCAGTCAAAGAGGTCTTCATCTCGCCTGTCGCCGTCTGCTCCCTTGCCTTTGGTGTAGATTGTCTTATACCTGTCTTCAAAACCTTCCCCACCGAAGCAACTGCGACACTGTTCATCATCCTCGGGCATTCCGGGCTCGATGAGGACCTCCACACCCATGGACTCGTAAAGTTCTTTCATTTCAGAGAGGCGAGGCTCTTCTGCTGTGAACCTGCGCACCCAACCTTCTTCTAACAATTGCTGGTGGCGTGCCGAAGCGCTTTCCTTATCCATTATTTGGGTTCCTCCAATAATTGGAAGCGTGTGGATTCAAACGAAGAGTTGTCTATTTGATATCTTTACTGCTGCGCATTGAGAATGGCACACTTTACCGGACGGCCCCATACTCGTGTAAGGGCACGGCACGCCGTCCTCCTGCCAGCCTGTCCACGAGATGCATCTCTCCCAATTCCAGTGCCGAGGGTATGTCTGGCGAGGTCGCCATAAACCTGTCATGCTGATGTATTGCCATCGACCCTGCTAATCCTCGTCTTTCCATCCACCGCGGGCTTTAAATGGAAAACGGAAATCTCGGGTGGGCAGTTCACGCGCCACGGAATGAAAGTTAGACCTACTCCTCGACTCAGGTACATACGGCTTGATCCCAAACGATACCAACCGTGGGTGTAGGGTGACGCGATACGAGCCAGGCTCCATCCTCGCCCGCCAGGAACCGGCAGGATTATTTGCCCTCCGTGGATATGACCGGCTAACACAAAATCCATGCCTGCCCGGGATGCCAAGGGTAGGACGCTCGGCCTGTGAGACAGCATTATTCGCAATCCGCTTGCGTGAGGTGCCTTCTTCACAAAAGCCGAAAATTTTGGGAAATTAGAGCCCCAGACCCAATTATCCATTGGGTCGTCGATACCACCCAGATGTATCCTAACGTTCCCTTCCTCAAACGTTTTCCATTGGTTACGAAGCAGCTCGAGACCGCTCTCTCGAATGGCGGACACGGAACGCCATTCGCCAGTGTAAAAATCGTGGTTTCCGAGGACCACATAATTTCCCAGTCGCCTCGGTCTTAGTTTTCTTAGGAGTGGAGTTGCGCTTTCCACAGGGGTGACCGGAGAGTGGAAAATGTCCCCAGTAATCACTAGCGCATCGCCGTCCAATTTGTTGACGTGGTTGACCAGCAGTTCCAGTTCCTCATTTCCAAAGAACATCCCGAAGTGGAAATCTGTAATCTGAATTAGAGTCAGAGGCGTAATCAGTCCATTCAAACCGGGATGGGACAGATTGAATTCCTCCACGCGAGGGGAACGGTAAGCTTCCAGCAATCCATGGCCGGCATATCCGGAAACTGCCACCATGCCGGCGGCCGCGCTCCATTTGAGAAAAGCTCGTCTCGTGTGACTGGGCGGGGTTGTCTCGGAATGCTCCCTTCTCAAGTGAGAGTCCGGTCGAGGTGCAATGCAGTGTGCCGCCGTTGCCGCGTTGCATTCGGGTGGAAGGATTTCGGTTGCGCTCCCGGGCAGTGCCCCTGGCGGCATTTTCCAAGCAGCGCCGACACACCCTCTTTGGTTCAGTCCTGCCGACTCAGCATTTTTCTTGAGTGAGCCAACCCACGACACCATTGCTCTGCCGAGATCAATTATTTGGACAATCCCGCCCATTAAAAGAAAAAACAGGCACAGCAGGAGCACTGCGCCCAAGTAAGAGAAGAAAGCTATCGCGGCCCATTGTTTACCCGCAACGAACTCGGTTGCGCCCGCGGCTTGCAGAGCCAATTGAACGGCCGCGAAATTTGCGACTCCCAAAATTGTCAATACGCTATAGGCCACTCGTCTTGAAACGGGCTTGTATCGCTCAAAAAGATACTGCCGGACGGACACGAATATGTACCACTGGCACAGAATAAAAAGCGCGCTTATTACTGCCAGGAACAGAAAAATCTTGTTCATCGTGGAAGGTCTCCGGTGATCCAATGTCCTGGATTGTCATTTTAGTGGATTAGACCTTCCGAGCGCAATAAGCGCAAGCACGCAGAAGCCACCTATTCAGTAGTTTTCCGATAGGCCCTCTGGTAGCAATGGCCGCATCAGAAAAGTCTATTTCTTTCTGGGATCGTCGTCGGGGTTGACGTATGTGATACCCCAAGGGCCGTTCCCATGAAGTTGAACGACGGTCTCCGTATCGGTCCACACGAAATGAGTGCTCTTCGGTTGCATAATGGTCAAGCTGCCGGGACCCAACGGCATCGTCTTTGTCTTATCGAACTTGTCGCCAAATCCCATATGCAGCGTTCCGGACAGTACCGTTACGCGCTCAACGGCCGGGTGCCAGTGAGGAGATATGATAATATTGGCTGGGAGCTTGCCACGCATCGTAAAAGGAACCGCTTGGTCGAGGGGGCCTTCGATCACGGCGACCATTGCGCCCTTTGGTAGCCCCGGCGCTTGCTCCCATTTCAAATCTGCAGGGGTCACCATTTTGTGATCGCCGGACTTAGACCAAGCCGTCGTGGCCGTCCAACAAGTGAATGCGAGAAACAATAAAACCAGACTTATTCTAGCGGCGCCCCAAAGGGAATTTTTCGTAAAGCCCAAGGCGGCCGCGTTTGAAATTTTCATTTTGGCGCCTCCGATCTACCAGTCTTTAAGAATCCCATTTACATATAGATGTTAAGGGCGGTAGTTAGGATTCGCATGGTATTATTTTTTACCCATGTTCCAGTCAAGTTGACGAAAAAAGCCCTTTCTGTGCCCTTTCTGAGTGTACGTCACGCCACGGCAGACCCCGTCAAACATTATTAGCATCTGTGCTCGTCACCCCAACACAGCGCGATAATGCCCATTAAAGGTAACAATTGAAGCTATACCGCCTTTGCTTATGGCTGGTTTTTTTGAAACCCGTTAGCTGGGTGTTAGCTGGAAGGCTTTTTACAGGAGGTGACGGCCTTGACAGTGACGCAGAAAGCTTGTAATGTAACGGGCTGTGGGGATGTAGCTCAGCGGGAGAGCACCGCGTTCGCAACGCGGGGGTCGAGGGTTCAAATCCCTTCATCTCCACCAAAGAATTCAGGAATTCAAGAAATATCAGGATATTGTGCTTGGCGGCCATGTCCTGATTTTTCTTGTCCCTTGTATGGTACTCGTCTTACCCCCGTCCTGCCTTTTGATCCTCTCGCAACATGGGCCGGTTTTTTTGTAACAAAAGCTATGAAGTTCACAGCGTCCTTGACATGTGGTTCTCGCGTTATTATTTTACCATAAGGTTAATTAACCGGAGGGTTTACCACAAATGGCACTTGATAGGCTTAGCACCACATTCGCGGCCCTCGCCGATCCCACACGGCGCGCAATCCTCGCTCGCCTCACATTCGGTGAGACAACGGTGACCGAGCTGGCCAAGCCGTTCGACATGAGCTTTCCTGCGATTTCCAAGCATCTAAAGGTCTTGGAGCGTGCCGGTCTGATCGCGCGCAGTCGCGATGCCCAGTGGAGGCCTTGCCGGCTCCAGGCGGGCTCCCTTAAGGACGTCGCCGACTGGGTCGAACGATATCGCAGCTTCTGGGACAAGAACCTCGATCAATCGGGCGACTACCTACTGGAACTGCAAACAAAGGAGAAGCAGCGTGACCAAGGGAAATAATGACATTGCGGAGCCGGCAGAGCGGGAGCTTCTTATCACGCGCATCCTCGATGCGCCGCGGAGCCTCGTCTTCAAGGCCTGGACTAGGTCCGAGCACTTGATGCACTGGTGGACCAAGGACAAGCGGCGAAGAAAATGATGTCTGGGTGCGAGCGACCACTGGCTTCCGCAAGATTGACGGCAAGTGGATGGTCACGCATGACCATATCTCTGTGCCTTTCTACATGGACGGCAGCTACAGAGCTGCGGTCGATCTGAAGCCTTAGCGATTTCAAGGCTGGCGTAAAAACACGAGGAGTTCGTGGCATCCTGCTATGGAAATGGCGAACATGGCCGCCTTCATGGCGTCAGGTCGGGCCAGCGCAATAACCTGAGCCGCGGGCAACCTGCCTGGCGGAGCACTCGTCGCTTAGGAATGATTCCTCAGTGTCTAGGTCTTCGCGTGTATTTAATGGCACACGACACTGTCGAGTACATAATCAAATAAAGGAGTAAGCCAGTGTTCAGAGATACTAAAGCATTTTGCAGTTTTTCGGTAAACGATTTGCACAAAGCGAAAGAATTCTACGGCCAGACACTCGGATTGGAGGTTGCCGAAATGCCGGAGGGGCTGGAACTGCATGTTGGGGGCGGCGCCAGGGTATTTATATATCCCAAGCCAAACCACCTTCCGGCAACGTTCACGACCCTTAATTTTACTGTAGACAATGTTGAAGAAGCCGTAAGTGAGCTGACCAAGCGCGGCGTGCGCTTTGAAATCTACAATGAAGGCGACCTCAAAACGGACGAAAGAGGCATTTTCCGCGGCGGAGGTATGAAGATAGCGTGGTTTAAAGACCCCGCCGGCAACATTCTGTCTGTGCTTGAGGAAAAATAATCTTTTTGGACTCCGGTAGCCTGAAACTGTCAAGCGCGAGGAGGTTTAAGATGAGAACGTTTCAGACAATTGTGGCAATTGCAGGTCTATTGTTCTCGTTGTTCTCGCTTACAGCGAGCGCGGAGGATAAGGAGGTGAATAAAATTGGGCCACTGCCGCGAGATTTGGAAATTCAGCTAGCGCTGAGCGCTCTGCCCACGCACCTCAGAGATAATGCAACAGTATATGTTTTGAACCCTGACAAGGGCTTTGAAGTTGCACGCAAGGGCACTAACGGATTTCACACCTTTGTTGCTCGAACCGGCGATGATGCAATGAGAGGCACTTGGCCCTTAACGAAATATAGAGATGATATTCTCTACCCGATTTCCTTTGACCAAGCAGGCGCCAAGGAACAGATGCGGGTCTTCTTTGACATAGCAGAGATGCAGGCAAAGGGCACGGCTCCCGCCGAACTAAAGAGACTGATCAAAGACCGTTACAAAACAGGACACTACAAGGCGCCGGAGCGGGCCGGCATCTCATACATGTTGTCCCCCATACTGAGGACTTATTTCAACCCGGAAGAAAACGATCGTGTCGTCACCATTAACTATCCTCACGTCATGTACTACGCCCCTGATGTTTCCAAGGAAGACATCGGCAGCGGGAAGCTCGGCGGCATGTATCCCTTCGTCATACTTCACGGCCCCCACGGATACATGATCCAGCCTATCGACCTGACTGAAAAAGCGGCTATTAATAAAGAATACGAAGAGATGCTCGCAAGACTTTGCAAAATCAAAGAAGTGTGGTGCTTGCCAAAAGAGAAGGGTCAACATTGACGCAAACGGTGCTGTTGCATAGCTATCGTCCAGCGACGGCGCGGGAACGGTGGTTGTCCTGAAGGTTCATCGAGGCGTGGGAGTGTTATTATCAGAAAAATTAGTAAAGAGGAGTAACGCCATGCAAAAAATCACTCCGTTTCTATG
>Ga0172371_10009394_pt1 | contig 13444 bp, 10 predicted proteins | sample Lak12m_FD_114543 | JGI IMG/M metagenome (GOLD analysis project Ga0172371, IMG submission 114543) | Freshwater microbial communities from Kabuno Bay, South-Kivu, Congo - kab_022012_12m | ecosystem: Environmental > Aquatic > Freshwater > Lake | place: Democratic Republic of the Congo: South-Kivu... | reverse complement strand
CTGCCGGATCACACAGTGATTGAAATCGGCCCGACGGGGCGCCCTCCCAAACCCGTGCAGGAGTGGAAGAAGAAGGGCTACAAGGTTGATTGGAACGCGCGGGAGATGGTGAAGATGGAGGAGGAGTAGGAACCGGACTTCAGGATGCTGCTGTGTCCGTCCCATGTCGGGGCGGTGCTCCGGCCCCGGAGCGGCTCAGATAGGGCGCCGAAAGGAGACCTTGCCGGGGAGCTGCGGGGTGTGAGGAGGAAGAGTTAGGAGCAGGAGGGCTTGGGTGACAGCACGATCAGGCGTCTTCCGCCTCGTGCGTGGCATGATCGTAGAGGGAGGCTTACCTGCCCGACGCGCGGAGGATGAGGTAGGCTGCGGAAGCGAGCGCGAGAACGTCTTGTAGCCCAAACTGCCGACGAGGGCCGGGTACAAACACCATGTCGTCCGACTGTATGGAGATATCGGCGGAAGGTCCGCCGTAGCGGACGATGTCTTCGACATTGAACCTCAGCACGGTGATCCTGTCGCCCTTGGTACGCGTGACAGTCACGCGGCGCATGTCGCCTCCGATGCCGCCGCCCGTTGCCGACCAGCCTGCTGCAGCAAGGGCACCTAAGAGAGTGAGACCGCCCGACTCCGGATACGGGAAGTAGCCGGGTCGCGAGATCTTGCCGAAAACACCGTAGCGCCTCTTGATCTCCGGAACGTAGAGCACGTCCTTGGCTCGAAGGATCATGGCGGCCGAAGCATCGGGACGCCCATCGCGCCATAGGGTCTTGAGATCGATTGGGATCAGGTCGCTACCTCTGATGATGTACGCATCACCCAGACCTGCGCCATCGGTAGGTCCACCGGCCTGTGTAAGCAAAGAGTACGCAGTATCGCCTTCCCGCAGAGCATACACGCCCGGTTTCACCACCTGGCCTAAGATCGATACCTGGGATTCCATACTCTCCAGACGCGACAGAATCACAAGGTCGTTTGGCTGCAGCTGGATGTTCGCCTCGCTCTCAGGATGCAGCATCGCCTGCTGAACGTCAACGGGCAGGACCGCTCTGTCGGGTCCTCGAACGATGCGTCCATTGAATGCGGACGGTGGGCCCCCAAGACCGCCGGCAGCAACCACAAGATCAACGAACCTCGCACCGGCCCACAGGCTCGGCACAGCGGCGCGCTCACCTATAAGTGCGCGCACAACCCACGAATGGCGTTCCTTGACGACAATCACGACCTCTACGTCGCGGCGGTCCTTGAGCAGGAGCGTCTGAAGGTCTTGAGCGAGCGCTTCGGGCGTCTTGCCGGCAGCTAGAAGCTGGCCAACGTCCGGGAACGCTATGCGACCGTCTATCCCAATCGTGACTGTGCGGTCCAGCTCGGGGAAGTTCCTAACGGTGATGTCGATGACGTCACCCGGCCCCAGGACGATGGGAGCAGGCGGGTCATCCAGCCGCGCCCACGCCCCCGTGTTGGCGACGACGATCAGACTGATAACAGCCAGAAGGCGACGTCTCATGTTAGCTGCTCCCACCCGATCCAGATTGACCGTCGGGAACGGCGGCCTCCGGTTCGGATCCACGCGACTGCCCAGGCAGGGCGCGAGGCCGCTCGCGTCGCTGTCGCTGGCCGTTGTCCGATGTACCCTCAATACCCGACCTATCATAGTAGTAGTTGTAATAGCGGTAGTAGCCGTAGTAGTAGTCATCGCGCCGCCGGGACAGGTCGATCTTGTTGAATGCCACGCCTAGGATGCGTGCGTGGGACTGGCTGAACAGCTCGATCACGTGCCGCATGGCCGACCTGCGCGCCTCGCCGAACTGGATGACATACAACACGCTGTCGACGTAGGAAGACAGCACCTGCGCATCGGCAGTCGAGAGGACGGGAGGACTGTCATAGATCACAAAGTCCGCGCCGTTCTTGAGCGCTGCGTGCAGATCCCGTTGTGCCGGCGAGTTGAGCATCTCGGCAGCATTGGGAGGCAGAGCCCCCGCTGGAAGTACCCGCAGGCCGGGAACCGATGTAGTCTTGACGGCCTCCTCTAGGGACGCGGCACCAACGAGCACGTCCGTCAAGCCTGGGCGCTGCTCGACGCCAAACCGTTGGTGGAGAGTAGGACGCCGCAAGTCGCTGTCTACAACGACTACACTACGGCCATCCAGTGCCATCGCGATGGCAAGGTTGGCGGCGGTGAGCGACTTGCCTTCCCCAGGCAGAGTGCTGGTCACCAGCAATGAGTTGCCAGGAGAGCTAACGGTGGCGAACTGGACATTCGATCTTAACACGCGATAGCTCTCAAGCGCCGTTCCTCCGGGATTCGCGGAGTCCAGCGTCCGCATTCTCTCATCAGCGATGAATGGGATATAGCCTAGGACCGGCGCACCTAGTATGCGCCTGGCATCTTCTGGCGAGTTGATTCGATCGTCCAAGAACTCCTGCAGCAGTGCTAGGAGCAGGCCAACCACGAGACCCGTCATCAAGGCATACACCACATTCGACGATGTCTTCGGTGCGATCTTGAGCGCGGCGCCAACCGGCGCTATCACGGTAACAGGGTCCCTTGTTGCGCTTGCCCTGAGGCGCAACTCCTGCAGACTCTTGACCAAGCTCTGCACCTCTTCGCGGCGCACATCGGTTTCCCTCTGGAGTTGCTCCAATTGCAGAGCGAGCATCCCATAGCCGCCCAGACCATCGCTGTTCATAGGCCTGTTCGCCTCGAGAGCGCCGGCTTCCGCCCGACGAGCCGCGATAACCGCCTTCTGCTCACGGATCTTGCGAGACGCCTCCGTGATCTCCGGGTTTTCCACATCAGTAACAGCGGTAACCGTCCGTGGCAGCGCTCTGATCCGGTCTCTCAGGCCCGCGATCATCCGGTCCTGCTCGACCACCTCTCGGTACGTCGGTCTGTACCGGGTGAGCAATCGGTCGCGAGCGCTCTCAGCTTCTGTGAGTTGTTTCTGAAGCGCATCAACCTCGGGGTTGGCGGACTGGACGGTAGCTCTGACTTTCAGGGGGAGTGCTGTGCGCTCTCGGACCATCTGGGCGAGCAGAGCTTCCGACGCTTCGAGGTCGGCCCTGGCGGTTCGCACCGCCGCCTGCCATTCAGCGACCGTCTTGACACGTTCCTCACGTTCTTTCTCAATGTCCGGTAGCCTGGTGGACACCCGAAAATCGTGCACCGCTCTCTCCGCACTGGCAAGCTGCTCTCGCGCCGTCTTGAGCTGACCCTCCACGAAAGCAATGGCGTTCTTTACTTCGGCGAGACGATTGCTCGACAGGTACTGACGATAGGTGTCAGGCAAGGCCCTGAGGAATGACCGCACCTTCTCACGGTCTGAGGACGTGGCAGCAACGCGTATGACCTCGGTGGTGCCAATCTGCTCTGTGGTCATCGCCACGGAACCCACTGGCACGCCTGCATCCCTGGAGATACTCGGGACCAGACCCTGCAGCAGCTCCATCTGTGTTCCGAGGCCGCGCGTGAGCGGCGACGCGAGAAGGGTGTCCAGCGCGTTGGGCGTGTTAGTGGATGACGCGCCGAGGGCACGCTCCTCAATGGCTAGCCGCATGCTCGCGCTGTAGACGGGACGGCTCATCCAGTTATACACCGCCCCTACGATCAGGGCAACGGCAACGGCCTCGACGATGGCAAGGCGGCGGCGGCGGATTATGTCCATATAGGTCCGAAGCGAAACTTCCTCCGCCTGCGGACCGACGCCTTCGTTCATGCCGAATCCCTTCTGATTGGGGCTAGAGCGGTTCGGACCGGTCGTCTACCTGTTGCTGACAGGCTCATCATGTCCTGCCATTCCTGACGCATGGGCTGAACAGCGTCTTGCTTACATAGATCGGGGCGGAAGCCAGCTGCCCCGAGCGTACACGCCGAACGTAATTGTACTCGGTGATCGCACCGATGGCCAGCGCAGTACCCAGCAACACAACGGCCACAACCGGATGTGCGGGCCATGCAGCCATGGAGCCTCCGGTCACCGAAGACACCCCATACACCCACAACAGGGCCTGGCGCGGTGTCATCCCAAGGCCCAATAGCCGGTGTGGAAGGTGGTCCTTGCCCGTGGAAGCGGCCAAGTCCCTCAATCTCCGTATCCCGTACCGGTACCGGCGGATGTGCACCAGCACGCAATCAACCACAGGCAGAGTCAATGGAAGGACGGGTACGAGGGCCTCCATGGTAGATGCGGACGTCGCCACACATCGCAGCGAGATCGCGCCAAGCAGGAAACCCAGCATGCCGCTGCCGGCATCGCCCAGAAACACTCTCGCTCTGGGCAGATTGTAGGCTAGGAAACCCACACACGCCCCGGCGAGGGCCATGCTCAACCCGGCCAGTTCGGCCCTTCCCGCGCCGGACAGCGCCATACCGTAGAAGAGCAGCTGAATGGCAGCAAACCCGCCGACAACACCGTCTGCGCAGTCCAGGCAGTTGACCGCCGTGACCATGCCTGCAATCCACAGGGTGCTCAACGTTACGTCCAACGCCAGGGGCAGATGATACGTCCGGAACCCCCCTATCGCCAGCATCAACGCAAGGACGAGATGGACCGCCAGTCTGAAGCGCGCATTGATCTCGAAACGATCATCGAGCACGCCCACCAGCGCCGTGAGCAGGCACCCCACAACTAGAAGCGCCGACTTGGATGCCAGTGGGCTTGCCATCGGAAACGACGAGGCCGTGGCTGCTACGATGGCAACCCCTCCGACAAGCGGCGTCGCAGCGAGATGCTGCTTGCGCGCATGCGGATGGTCAAGAAGACCCCACCGGCGGGCCAGCCATGCCAGCACTGGAACCAGAACAACGGCGGACAGCGTTGAGATCGCGAATGTCATCGACAGGCAGACGGCTCTGTCCGGATTCATGCAGCACGACCTTTCTGAAAGCAACGGACTGACAGGCACGTAACAGGCCCCTTGTTCGCACGCCGGACAACCGGGGTGGCAGTTCAGGGGGCACGGAGACACTGCTTGGCTGCCGATATAACACGGTCGGCTTCGGCATCGCTGAGGTCCGGATAGAGTGGCAACGACAGAAACGAGCCGAACACACGCTCGGTGCCCGGCAGAGCCCCGCCGACGTAGGCGGTCAGCGGCGCGTAGACCGGTCGCTTCGCCTGAACGCCTGCAGCACCCAGCGCCTCGGCCCGGCGTGCCGGGTCCGAAGTCTGCACCGCGAAGCGGTAGTGTATGGCGCCGTCGCCAAGCGAGGGCAGACCCACGGGCAATCCGGACAGGCTCTGCGCATACCGTTCGGCCAGGCAGCGCCGGCGAGCGATGAAGCCGTCCAGCCGCGCCAGTTGCCTTCTCCCTAGCGCTGCGGCGAGGTCGCTCATGCCGTAGTTGTGGCGCAACCGGTAGTCGTCACGCTCGTCGTAGTCGCGCAGGTCGCGCATAGCATTCACTATCGCGGCGGACCGGGCGATGGCCATTCCGCCCTGCCCCGTGGTGATGACCTTCGTCGCATAGAACGAGAAGATCGCGATGTCGCCGAACGCACCAACCGGGCGTCCATCGATCGTGGCCCCAAGCGCCTGCGCGCAGTCTTCGATGACGGGCGTGCCGAGCTCCCGGCAGCCCCGAACATCGGCCGGGCACCCCAGCATATGAGGGACCACCACTGCTCGCGTCTGTCGGGACAGACGGCACCGGATCTCGTCGGGGCGTATGTTCCCCGTCCTATCGTCAACGTCTGCCAAGACGGGCTTGGCGCGCACGTAGTGGACGGCGTTGAGCACAGCGGTGCACACATAGCCCGGGATGACCACCTCATCGCCCGGGCCGACGCCGAGCGCCAGAAGAGCGAGGTGCAACGCGGCAGTGCCGCTGCTGGTTGCAACGGCTCCTGCAGCGTCATGCATGGCTGCCATCTCGGACTCAAAGCGTAGGACTTGTTCGCCGGGCCCGATGTAGCCTGATCGAGTGACATCACGTGCGGCTTCCAGAAGGTCATCCCCAAGACAGGGACGGCTATGTGGGATCACGACGGTGTCTCCACCTCTGATTGCGCGCCCTGCCGAAGGATCTCGAGCGTGCGCGGACCTTCATTGAGCAGAAGATCGAGAATTGAGAGATCAGGGATGAACCCGTCCTTGGGATGCTGCTGCCGATATGCAGGACAGTGCCATTTCTGGTACGCCAGCTCGATGCCGGCAGACTGGAAGAGCTCCGGCTCCAGGTACGCCTGCGCGGCGTATTCGCCTGACAGATATGTCGTCGCCCCTACCGCGTTGCAGATGTTCACCAGCCGCTCCGTCGCGACCCCGCTGACACCTAGATCGGAACTCCATATCAGAGGTGTATGGATGCCGATTTCGGCCAGCAGATAGCTCAGCAGTGAATCGTTTAGTTCAGAAAGTCTGGCCCAGTCTCTGCCGAGAATTTCACAGATTCCGGGCATATACCTGTGGAAGTAGGGAGCCCTGGCATAGTTCTGCTCGATAGCCCGAAGATGTTTGGAGCGCCACTGGCCTCCGGCGATTTCCACCTCTTTGATCGGTTGGCCAAGCGATACCTGAACCGGTACCGTCAGATACATCCACCCGGTGCTGGCTTTGATCTTGTTGCGGTTCTGCCAGCCGTTCTTGGTGAAAGCGGCATCGTCGAGCACGACGAACACTTCGCACGAGGCTATCTTGTGCAAATAACGTAGCCATGGCATGTAGTGGGGCTGGTGGATTGCGACGATCACGAGCTCCGCACCGCTTCCGCATCCGCGAAGTGGACGTTTGCCGAAAAGGCGAGGCCGATGTGGGTGATGGAGACAATCAGGCGGCGACCGTGCTGATCGAGCCGCTGCAATGTGCCCACTGCGCCTGTCAGAGGGCCTGCGACTATCCGTACCTTCTCTCCGGTCTGAAGCGGAGCCACCTGCTCAACGTCCACCCCCGATTCGAGGAGAATACGGAGCGATCCGACCTCCTCCTCCGGAATGACGCACGGTCTGCCGTCCACGGACACAATTCCGACCACGCCCGGTGTCTTCTTGATGGCCGCACGCAACGCAGGGTCGATGCGGCAGCGAACGAGCACATAACCCGCCAGGGCCGGTACCTGAATGAGTTTCCGGCGGTCGCTCCACCGATGCCACACCCAGCGCAACGGGACGTACGTCTCCACTCCGCTCTGGTTCAGGTGCGCCGAAACAGAACGCTCATGCCGAGACCGCGTGTGGATAGCGTGCCAGAGCCGCCGGCCCGCATGAGGCAGGCCGGCGCTCGGCGAGTCGGCGCATTGCCCCCCGCCTCTTCCTTCTCGATGGACGCCGGGTACGCCCCTCATTGAAGTCTCAGGCTTTATCAACCCAGGCACTCGTGGCGAGCTGAGCTACGTCTTCACTCACGCTAGACCACGCACCGATAGCACTCGAACGCCTCGGCGGCCTTTACCGAGACCTCGGAGCCGCGCAGGCGTGCCAAACGCTCCAGGTTCTCAAGGCTCGCATGGTGCGGGTCGGGACGCAGCTGAGAGCGATGGCACGCGTGGGCCTTCAGCTTCACCTCCAGGAAGTCGCTGATGTCCACATAGAAGTTCGGATGGAATGAGGAGGCGTTCCACGCGAGCTGCGGCTGGTCGTATGCCAGCACCAGGCTGACGAACGGCTTGTCAGCATTAAGATGGGGCCGACAGGCCGCGAAGCCGGCATGGAAGACTGCCTCATGGTCCTGGTTGTAGGAGACAGCCGGCAGGAGCAGAACGTCGGGCTTCAGTCGGTCGATGGAGAGTTCGCCTTCCCGCTCGATCTTGGCGATCAGATCACGTTGGGGAACCGTATCCAGCCGCAGGTGCGAGTAGTCATCCGTATACAGAACAGCGTAGTCTTCAACGCCCAGGGTTCGCATCGCCTCGGCGATCTCACCGGACCGGGTATCGCCGCTCACGTTGCGATGTTCGGCACTGTAGTGCTCCAGGTTGGCCACCGAGACGTACATGACGAACACCCGGCTGCCGAGACTGCGAGCCTTCGCCTTCGTCCCTGCGCATCCAAACGTCTCATCGTCGGCGTGCGGCGAGACTACGAGGATGGTCCGCCCCGAGAGCAATGCTTCGTTGGTCATCGCGTCTCCTGCGGCACTCTATCGGTTTGTGCCAACTGACGTATTTCATACAACGCGTAGCCATCTGCGGACCCGGCCGGCCGCAAGAACGGGCGGACCTCGGCCCAGTGTTCCACAATAGATACATAGATATCGTTGCTTGTTCCCGAACGTAGCGCCTTCGCGGCGCCCCAGTGCCACTCCGGAAAGGTCTTGGCTGCTATAGATCGCACGTCGTCTTGTTCGAGGTCACCGGAACTTGCCTGTTGCCGGGCCCAAGACCATACCGCTCGTGAATAACTCTCATAGCCAAAGGGCATTACGAGCCAGCGGATCCCCAACTCGCGGCAGTTCTTAAGCAGGGCTGATGGCTGATCTTGCGTCCAGTCGGCCACAACAGGCCCGCGTGCCGTGGGTCCCGCAGTGTAGCCAACCAAGCCCATCCGATAGCTTATCGCGTCGAAGACCAACACGCGGTCGCTCGGGGTTGAGATGGGCAATACCGCATGCACCAGGCCAAGTTGAGGGTACTTGCTCCGCCGAAACTGAACATCGGACATGCGCCCTGAGAGAACGACACGACGCGACCAGAGCTTGCCTCCGGCGAGCGCAAGGCCAAGTGCGCACGACAGCACCGTCACAGACGCCATCAGCCATCGAACCGCGCGAAGTCTGTCGAAGTAGGAAAGGGTAATGGCGGACGGCACAATCGCCAACACGTACATCGGAAGTGCGAAGCGCGGATACTGCGCGCATGTAACGTACGCGATGGCAAACCCTATTCCGCAGAGCGCCCAGAGCTGTCGCACACCACCCACGGCATTGCGGTGAGCTAGATTCAGGACTGCGGCGACCACGATTGTCAGGGTCACCCACAGAGGCACGGAGTCGCTCGTCAGTCCGCTCAGCCTGGCGTGGTCGAGCAACATCCGAACCGGACCGAATGGAAGAGCGGCAGGAGTGCTTGTTGCGTAGACTGGAAGAGGCGGTAGAGGTAGGTGTGTCAGACTTGGCAACGCCGGGAAGAAGGGATTCCCTGTATGCACCCAGGTGCGCAGAACCCACGGCAGCGCGATTGACGCCGAGGATGCCCACGATGCGAGAACCTGCACTTGCCACGTACGACCGCGTGCGATATCTCTGAGTTGCAGAGCACAGAGGGGCAGGAGCCATAGCGGGGCAGATTGCTTTACTCCCCAAGCATAGCCAGCGAACAGACCGGCGATGCATGACCACCCGAGCGCCGGGCCTTGCGCCGGTCTCCGCTCCCAGCTTGCGATGGCCAGCAACACACTTCCTGCGAGAAGTAAGTCCACCATACCGCCTGCCGACTGATGAACGGTGACTGGGAGTGTCATCACAGTAAGAGCGCCGAACTTCGGCCATGGGTGCCTTGCATACCGACGTATGAGCCAGTGAACTGCGGCTGCTACGCTGCAAGCTTGGAGTAGGAAGAACACGTTGGCGAGCCGCTCGCCGCCGACGGCTGAGAACAGGTACACGAGAAGCTCGCCATTGAGATGAAAGAAGTCGAACAGCGACAGAGGCTGGGGCGAAAGCGACCGTGAGGTCCTGAACGTCTCAGTTAGCCTGTAGTGGTATGTGTAGGCGTCATACGTAGTGTTCGGCGCCATGCAGATCGCAAGCTCTATCATCAGCAGAATGCCACTGACGAGCCACCACATCCGGTGGGTCCGCAGGCTGCTCGCGATCTGCGAAGGCATGCTGGCGGCAGTCTCCCGCGCCACGCGAACTCGACGGACTAGCCAGATACAGAGGACACCCAGAAGCCCGGCCGCCGCACGCCCGAGTAGCGGAGTTTGGTTAGGCGCAAGAACCAGCAACGCGGCTAGAGCCGTGCATGGCAGCAGGCCTAGGCCACAGCACACCCCGAGCGTCTCATCAAGGGCGACACGCTTCCGTAGGATCAGCGCCCAGATGACCAGCCCCGGACATAGAACGATGAGCAGGCAGGTTGCGAAGCACGCAAGTGCAACTCCCCAAAGTTGCAGGGCAGTTAACACGCTTTGTAAAGGGTCGGGCATGGCTGGCTTGTGCCCCCTAGCGGTTCTTGGACACGGGATCTGCGACGCCACGGTGTTGGGAAAGCGCATACACCCGCACGCCACCCGTGAGTTGCGCTGTTCTGGCGTACATACCCAGCACAGAGTCCGGTTCTGGGCCATGCGCGAGGCTAACTATGTAGTCCGGACTGCGGCGCTGAAGGAGACCATACAACGGGTGCCTGGGGTGCCACCACCTTTCAGCATCAACGCCTCGCTCAGACCTCGTCGCTGTCGCCAGTCGTGCCACCTCCCGATCAACGAGACCAGCGAGGTCGATGAACCGCATGTTCATGTTAACGAAGGGCGCATAGCCCATCTCCGTATAGGCAACCAGTGAGCCTGCCGGTAGATAAGCGTGTATCCAGTCTCCTGTGGCAACCCACGTCGGCCCCCAGCCGTTACGGCCGCGGGCAAGCAAGGACCGTCCTGTTTCGCTAAGCGACACGAATGGCTTGTGGGGCGCAAGCCACTGGCCAATTCCGAGGGAGCATACGTAGACCCACAAGCATGGGAATGCGAACCGGCGTAGGGACGGCATAGCACGCATCGTGCGGATCCCGTGTACTTGCGCTACGCCAAGCAACGGCAGGACGCCAACCATATGGCGCCATCCGGGCATCCAGTCGCCACCGGACCGCAGCACGAACATGGCTGTGGCGAGCACGGCAGTCGCGAGGAAGACGGCGTGCGAAGATCGCAAACGCAGCAGAGCGCGGCCGCCAAACAGCACAAGCATCCAGTACAGCGGGGCGGCTATGAGTGACAGCGCAGTGCCAGGGGGAACTACGCCATTGCGAATTGCCCGGATGCTCGGCTGCGAGTCCTGGACTGTGCGCATCAGATACAGAACGCCGGACTTCAGACCATACGGCAACGCGACAGACTTGGCGAAGTACGTGTTTGGCAGGAGTTCACCGTAGTATCCGTACCGCCAGAGCTCGAACGCAATAATCGGCAACGCGTATGGTATCACCATGCCGGAGACTACGGTGCGCAGCTGCCGTGCACGGACTGCGCCCGGAATCCTCAGGCACAGACAGCATAGCCAGAGCATGGCCCCCTCGGGTCTCGCAAAAGTCGCGAGTGCCATAAACGCCGAGAACCAGACGACAGGCCAAGAGTCGGCGCGCCTCGACGTCAGCGCAAGCAGCGACACAGCCACGAGAGTGCCGTAAAGCGTGGTCTCGAGTGCGTTTACGCACGCCACCGAGTAGTTGACGTTGACTGCAAGCAGCAGTTGTGAGATCGCAATGCAGCGAGCGCTGAGGCCGAACCGCTTCGCCACTGCCGCAGTCAGCGCCAGCGTCAGCCCCCCCCACAGGATGCTGCACAGCTTGGCCTTCATCAGGATATCGACCGGACCACCCAAGACGGTCAGCACGACACACAAGACCAAGTGCAGCGGGCTCGTGTATCCCTCCACTCGCTCGCCGGGGTTGAACACCGGACCATGGCCCGCAAGCCAGTTGGCCGCATAGCGGAGCGTGATGTAGGGGTCGTCGGTCGTCACGCCAAACACGCGGGCGACCGTGCACGCGTACCCACCCCATGCGCCGAGCGTGATCAACCTAGCTTGAGTGTCAGTCTCGGTGCCGACCTTGCGGATCCAGTCATACCACCCGCTGAATGAGCCAGCCCTGCTCATTTCTTCCCGACACCAACGATGCTTAGGCCCGGCCACGGCACCAGGCGATCTACATGCCTGATGAGCGGCACGAGCATCTCGATGGCTTTGAGTTGCGTGCGCGGCCACGACTGAAGCCGGAGTATGCGCCCAGACAGAAGCCACGCTGGCACGGCGAACCTGTTCAGGTCGAACACCGCCTCAGGGCTCAGTCCGGCTCCTGCCAGCATCTTCGTCACCGCGTTGGGCGTGTAGCGTCTGCCGATCCCCAATGCGGTGTCTAGTGAGCCAGAGTACGCTGGGCAGTTAGGGGCCACAAGGATCAGCCTGCCCCCTCGCACTAGCGTGCGCGATAAGTTCCGGACAGCGGTCGCGGCGTCTTCGCGCTCACGGACAGTGTCTACCATGAGCACCGTGTCGTATCTCTCGATATGGTCGAGAATGCCCTCGCAGGTCCACGGGTCAATCCTCGCAACGTGCAGGTACGGCTTGCCTAGCGCGTATGACCGGAGATGATCGAGGGCGAGTTCGCTGGTTTCACTCACGACGTAGAGGTCCCTCGGAATGAAGTGACAGGCTAGGTTCCCTACACCTGCCCCGATCTCCAGCACGCGGTCGCCGACGTAGGGCCGGACGGTTGCTGCCATCCATTCCCTAAGTCGCGGCGCCCCTTTCGTTGCTCCAAGCAATGGGGCCAGCGACCCCGTGTCGCAGTACAGGTCATCAATCGCCCAGTGCTTCAGGATTGCGACTACGGCATACAGCCCGTCTCTTAGGCGGATCTTCTTACCCTCCGCGTAAGTGCGGGGAGAGTATCGTATCGGCACCTCAAACACACGCGCGCGGCGCTTAGCGAGCTTCATCGTCAGCTCGATCTCCACGCGGAAGTCCCTCGATCGGAGGGGTATGGACCTCAGCAAAGGGGTGCGCACCGCCTTGTAGCAGGTCTCCACGTCGGTCAGGTCGAGGTCGCTGAACCAGTTGCAGAGCGCCGTCACCCAGCGGTTGTTGCGCGTATGCCGGTACATCAGCACCCGGCGGTAGTTAGCTGACAGGTACCGGGACCCGAACACCGCGTCGGCGCCAGCCTCCAGGAACGGCCGCAGGACGCTCGGCATGTCGTTCGGGTCGTACTCCAGGTCTGCATCGTGGAAGATGGTGATCTCGCCCGTCGCCACTTCGATGCCCGTTCGGACTGCAGCCCCCTTGCCCTGGTTGCGATCGTGGCGGAGTACGCGAACCCTTGCATCAGAGCGGGCAATCCTCTCGACGACCTCGTAGCTGCCATCTGTACTGCAGTCGTCGACGACAATCACCTCGATCCGTGAAATCTCCGGCGCAGACAGGGCAAGCAAACCCCTGAGGCTGGCTCCAACGAGGTGCCGTTCGTTGTATACAGGGACAATCACCGAAAGTGAGACAGCAGGGAGCCTCCTCGGCAAGTACAGCGGCTGGGGCTCCTCGGCATAACCCAGTCCGTGGCCTTGCCGCCGTGCAGGGATAGCGACCTCGTTGATGCTCGGCTGTGCTGACGGGGTGGTTGCAGCGCTCATGCCCCTACGGTCGCCATCACATGTCCGCCACTGCAACTCTTCGCCGCCTTGTAGTGCTCCCTGCACCAGGCGATGGTGCGTTTGAGTCCCTGATCCAGGGGCACCTGCGCCCGAAAGCCGAGAAGCCGCTCGGCCTTCCGCACGTCCGGCTGTCGGCGCGGCGTG
>Ga0172371_10009393_pt1 | contig 13447 bp, 9 predicted proteins | sample Lak12m_FD_114543 | JGI IMG/M metagenome (GOLD analysis project Ga0172371, IMG submission 114543) | Freshwater microbial communities from Kabuno Bay, South-Kivu, Congo - kab_022012_12m | ecosystem: Environmental > Aquatic > Freshwater > Lake | place: Democratic Republic of the Congo: South-Kivu... | reverse complement strand
CTGTATTGCTCTATGGCCTGCTTCAATTCGCCTGATTTTTCAAGTGCAACGCCGAGATTATTGCGGGCGGTAACCATGCCGGGATCGATCTCGATTGCGCGACGGTAGTGGACCATGGCTTCCTGCAGATTACCGGATTTTTTCAGAGCCAGTCCGAACAGATTATGCAGAATCGCGGAATTAGGCGCCAGCTCTACAGCCTTTTCGTATTCCTTCAGGGCGTCCGCCAAACTCCCCGAATATTCCAGGGCCAGCGCTAAATCACCGTGGGCCGCAGTCAGGGAAGGATCAAGTTCCACCGCCTTGCGGTAGTTCTTCAGAGCTTCCGGGACGTTGCCGGATTCTGCCTTTATGCGGCCTATTTTGTGATGGACATCGGCCGAATTGGGATCAATTTCCAGGGCTTTCTGGAACAGGTCAGCGGCAAGCGCCGAATGGCCGGCCTGATGGTACAAGGCCCCCAGGTTTGCATACGCCGATGCCAATCGCGGGTCGAGCTGAGTGGCTTTCCATAATTCCTCCGCGGCCGCACGCAGATTTCCCGTCCTTTTCAACGCCAGCCCCAGGGTCTGATAATTTGTCGCAGTCCACGGGTCATATTCGATACCTTTCCTGTAATCCTCTATGGCTCCGGGTATGTCTCCCATATACTCCCTAATTGACCCCAGACAGAATCGAACGTTCGAATGGTGAGGCTCGATATCGAGGGCTTTCTTGTAAGGCTCCACCGCATCCGTGAATTTGCCCGTTCCCGAAAGCGCCACTCCGAAGCCGATCAGGCCGGCAGCGGCCCTCATCGGCTGGCTGGCGAACGCGTTGGCGAATTTCTCCGTTGCCTGGTTAACCTCTTCCGTCTTTTCTATAGGTCTTGGAAATGCTGCCACCGTTCTGAAAAGCTGGAGAGCCTCGGTATACTTTTTCGCTCCCACCAGTGTAGCCATGTTGTTCAGGGATATATCCAGGTAAGGAACCATTTCCAGAGCTTCCGAATACGGGGGCAATTTAGCCGTGGGATTGCCCCAGAATGTTTCAGGACTCCAGTTTTTAGCCTGCCAATAGGTCACCACACTGAAGACAATCAGCGCCACTGAAGCGGCCGCGGCCAAAGATACCCTCACAGCCTTGGAAGGCATCCCGGCGCGGCTCCAGGCCAAGAGAGCCAACATCGCCTCGCCCAGTATCAACAAAACGCCAAGGGAAGGCAGAATAGCCCTGTAACCGAAAAAGAGGTATTGCGGAATCAGCAGAGATTCCGGCAGCAAAGAGATGATATAGAAGAGAATGCCAAACGAAAGCAGCGGCCTCTTGCGCACGAGCGCGACACTTATGCCCAAAAGACCGGCCCACCCCAAGCATGCCAAAAGGGTGGAAGGCGGATTCAGGAGCGATTTGGAGAGGATCTCCGGTCTCATTAATTCAAGGTCGTACGGAACAAGTATCATTCCTAGGTAAGAGAATATGATTCTGGCCTCAGTCAGGGCCACATGAAGGGGGGAGGTTGCGGCATACGTGTAATGGTCGATTATTCGAGAGAAGATCCCTTTTCCGACCAGGCTACCCGATCCGTGGAGGTAATGCGTGGCAAGTAGGTAAATGACCGCAACAGGGACCGCTATGGCTGCAACAGGGAGCGCTCTCCTGGCCAGATCTTTCAGACCTTGGCGGAAGAGGACCAGTTCCGCCAGGACCAATACGGCCGGGAATGTCACCACATTTTCTTTACTCAGCATTCCGGCCAGAAAAAGGATCGCGGAATAGACGTAAGCTATGATCGTGTGACGCAGACGCCCCGAACGGGCAGCCAAATAGAAGGCCAGCCCCGAAAAATAAAAGAAACAGGCCATTATGGCTTCACGCTGCCAGACGTACAGGATCACAAAGCTCTGCAACGGATGTGCAACGAACAGCAGACCCAGCAAGATGCTGACAGCTTGCTTTTCAAGTCTGGTTCCAGGCACTTGGAGCCCCGGAATCTCGAAAATGATCATTGCCAGGAGAGCGAGAGCCAGGCCGCTCCCGGCCAGGAACAGTATGTTACCAAGCCGAAAATGGTAGGGCTCCATGCCGCCCACAAGATAATTGACGTAGAGACTCAACAAGAACAGGGGGCGTGCCGGCACCACGCTAATCAGTTTTAGAACCTCATGCTGTTTATACAGAGCGGCCTGACCCTCTATAAAGTAGGTGCTGTCATAAACCAGACGCGAATGAAACCCTGGCCGATGAAGGGCAAAGCTGATTACGGCAAACACCAGGAAGATCAGCAGGAGCACTGACCCCTTTATCCAACCTGTTGGCTCACCGGGCTTGAGGCGGCTCTGCGCCCGGTGTGGATGGAGGGGGAGACCATCTCCCCCTCCAAACCTCCCCCATCGTGATTCCAGAGGCTTGAACTTTTCCCGGTGACCGGTGACGATCCAACGGTCAACTTGGCCCAACGTGCCCTCCGCGTCTTCCGCTCCTTCCGCTCCTTCCACATTCACTTTTTCATCTGGACCGCTCAATTACATGCTCTCCTTCCTCATGAATCGGCTAAATTTCACACAAATTTAATTTTCGAAGCCGCGATTGCGGCCATCCTCAAGAGAAGGAGGCCGTGCCTCCAGCGTCGGATGTTAGTGTCGCCGTACCGCCGGTTACGATAACGAACAGGCAGGTCAATAATTGCCAAATTCAACCTCGTGGCCCCCAAGATAAGGTCGAAATCCCCAAACGGATCAAGAGTCCCGAAATAAGAGCGGTTTTCAGCTATCATTTTGTAGTGTTTCGCCCACAGGACTTTAGTTCCGCACAGCGTGTCCTTGATGGGCTGGCCCAACAGCCATGAAAAGCCCCCGCTAAAGACCTTGTTGCCCACCAAATTGAAGAAGCGCATAGCCTGATCTTCCATCGGGTAAACCAGGCGGACGCCATTGACGAATTCGCCCTTCCCGGAAACCAGGGCCTCATAAAATCGGGGAAGGTCTTCCGGCGGAACCGTGAGGTCAGCGTCAAGAATCATCAGGACATCGCCCGCCGCCTCTGCGAATCCCAATCTGACAGCGTCCCCTTTCCCCTCGCCGGTCTGCTTGAGGAGCTTGCATCGACGATCCGGATACTCCGTAACGGTCTTTTCAATGGTGGCAAAAGTCTCATCCTGAGAGTGACCTTCCACAAATACGATTTCAGTGCCGCGTCCCATTTCAGGGACTCACTCGAAGATCTCCCCAATGTTACCGGCTTCATTTCGCGCGGGCACCACCACGGAGACCAACGGCTTTTGTCCCTCGTTTTCGGCAACTTCAGAGGGCCGGGCTACCATGAAATTGGTCAAGGCCAGGAATCTGAACGGCCACAACTTTACAAGAAAGCGATTGAGAACCTGCTCGATCACAGGGACATTCAGAGGCCAAAGGATTTCGCTCCAGTGCCGAATCAACTGAAAGCCCGACAACTGAAGTAAATGTGTGATGTCGTCCACCGTTAACCAGTTCTGATACAAAGTGGGGCGCGCCAGATCCAGGGATTCCGTAGCCGCAAGTGGAAGTTCCCAAAGACGGCTATAACTGTTGATTATCAGTCTGGTGTGGCTGTGGGAAATTGAACGGAGTTGCTTGAACGCTTCCTGAACATCCCAAAGATCGTTCACCAAGTCAGACAGGATGATCACATCGAAAGGCCCTTTTACGGGCAATTCATGCGTGTCCGCGATGACAAATAGCAGCTCAGGATGGCGCACCATGGCCGCTCTGACCATCCCCTCGGAAAAATCCACCCCCACGCCCATAGAAGGTTTGACCGCGGCTAATAGCTCCCCGTAAGCACATCCAATCTCAATTACGCGTTGCCCGGGCAGGACCAGATTTTGGAAAACCTGATTTATTCTCTTGTGGTAGAATCTGCCCCACTTTCTGTCGGTCCCCATTTTGTTCCAGACCGAGTCCCAGTGAAGCCGGCGGCTCTCAGTATACGCGGCCTTTTCCCTATCCATCAACGTCAAGCCTCAACACAGGATCAATTAGCTCATCATCAATTAGCGGCCGTTTATAGCATAGCAGCCCCAGCCAAGAAATTCCAGACGTAATCGTTCAGCGGGGCTTCCACCTAGCGGCGTGGAACCGCCGCTGACCACGGTAGGGAGACCATCTCCTTCGCTGTGCCTCCCACATCGTCATTTCATAGGGTTCGCTATCCCGGCAACGCTTACATCCAGCCTGTCATTGACCTCGACTCAGGGTATGTGTCATATTCGCGACTTATCAGCAATTACAATGTAATTTTTTTGGTGTAACGGCCGACCGTGGCGTTGAAAGGACTCGATGATGACACACAGTGAAACCGGCGCCCCGCCCCCCGACGAGAAACCAGGAATGGAGGCTGATCCCGCGCAGCAAGTTGAATTCGCGGATGAAGAAGAGCCCGTACAATTCCTGGACAGACTGATAGCTTTTTTCCTGCTCATTGGCCCCTGGTCGATTCTAATAGTAAAGTTTCAGGAACTGTTGGGAGGCATGATCTCGGACTGGACCCATAACATGATTCTACTTGCCGCTATTGTCATCTTCTTAATAGTGGTGGGCTACGTCTCCAAATGGATTCACCGAGGCCGCAAGAAGTGGCGCGGCCACACGGATACCCATTGAGTAAGCGTTCAAATGGTGTTTCCTGCTTGCGGCACTTAGCCATCATCACCAACCTTCCGGGGGGATCACATGACACTAGGGGGACTGTTCGGCGATGCAGACAAAAATCGCTCTCCAACCGTTGTCGAGGGTAGGATTCGTGCCGCACAGATCTCACAACTCTACTTTCAATCTTTACCGGGTTTGATCGGGGCGCTATTGAGCGCCGCAATATTGGCAGCCGCTCTTCGGGAAGTGGTCCCCGCGTCACATCTGTTGATATGGCTAGGCTGTTACGTGGTAGTCCAATTGCCGCGATACGGTTTAATGGCATCGTTCCGTAAGGCACACCCCACGGGAGAAGAGGCCATGCAGTGGGGGAAATGGTTCACTATCGTTACGGTGGCATCAGGACTCGTTTGGGGCATGGCTGGCGTGTTTCTTTACCCAAAGGATTCCGTTGTTTATCAGTTTCTGATCGCCCTGTTTCTCGCAGGGATCGCATCCGCGGCGGCTGTAGTCTACTCACTTCGTTGGTCAACCTACCTGGTGACTATCATTGCTGTGCTGTTTCCGCTCTCCGGAAGATTTGTGTTTGAAGGTGACGAAGTTCACATCATCATGGGCGCTGTCATTGCGCTTTTTGCGCTGGTTCTCATCCTGACCGGTACAAGTATGCACCGACTTCACATGGACGCCCTGAGACTGGGCTTTGAGAACAGCGATCTGATCGATTCCTTGATCCTGCAAAACTCCAGGGCCGAAGAACTTAACCGATGTCTCGAGGAGGAGATTGCTGAACGGAAAAAAGCTGAGGGGTCACTGAAGGCCTCCCTGAATGAAAAAGAGGTGCTTCTTCGCGAAATTCACCACCGGGTAAAGAACAATCTTCAGGTCATATCTAGTTTGTTGAAGCTTCAAGCCAGACACATCGGCGATGAGCAATACAGGTTTACATTCCTGGAAAGCCAAAACCGGCTCGAATCAATGGTTCTGATCCACGAGTTGCTGTACCGGTCTAAAGACTTGGCCAAAATTGACTTGAACGGCTACATTAATCGCCTTGTCAACCTTCTTCTGTCTTGCTTTGGAATTAGTCGAGGGCAGGTCTCATTTGAAACAGAAGTGGCTCCCGTATCCATGTCCGTTGATACTGCCATACCTTGTGGGCTGATCACCAACGAACTTGTATCCAATTGCCTCATGCATGCGTTTCCTGACGGGAGAAGCGGCAAGGTTAGAATTTTCTTAGGCTCAGACGACAAGGGTTTTCACCTCAGCGTTTCGGATGATGGAATCGGGCTCCCTCTGGAGCTTGACTTCAACAGCGCTCAGACACTGGGACTGCGGCTTGTACATACCTTGGTCAAACAACTTCAGGGGGATGTCCGGATCGACCGGGCGGGCGGAACGGCAATTGCCATAAAATTCAAAGAAGTGACGGCGACCAAGCAGTCTTAATACGGGGAGCCTTGGGTCCCGCGGGATTATAGTGATTGCCAAAATTGATGTCCAATTGCCCTTGAGGAGGCCCGCCCATCTCACCGCATGGTGCCATTAACAGGCCACCGTTTTGCGGCGGGTGCCACTGTTGGCTAGTCCAGAAGTGCAATTTCTTTCCGACAGAATCCTTGAAAACTGCTATATTACCAGTGATCGTGATGTATGCGGTCCTGTCTGAACCGGTTAGGAGGCGTTTTTTTCTCGGCAGGGTGGCCCAGGGAAACCACACACAGCGGAACAACAGGTTCCGGAATCCCCAGCAACTTCCGCAGACCTTGAATCCTTTCATCTACCGGGTAGATCCCGACCCAAACTGCTCCCAGGCCCATCGCGTTGGCTGCAATAAGAATGTTTTCAGTTGCGGCCGCGCAATCCAGCGGCCAGCGATCTCTCAGTGATCCCCATGTGGGGTCACCGCAGACGGCAATGCCCACTTGTGCTTGTTTCAGCATTTCCGCATGAGGATGAAAGGCAGGAATGCCATCCAATATGCTCCTGTCTCGAATGACAATGAAGTGCCACGGTTGACTGGCCGCAGTAGGCGCACTCATTGCGGCCTGCAGAAGGTGATCAATCGCCTCGTCCGGCACCGCTTCCGTCGTGTAACTGCGCACGCTGCGACGAGTCAGAATGGCTTCCATCGCGTCCATGATTCGCCCCCTTTCAAGTGTTTTGTGCGAATTTGCTTGCAAAGGAATAACTACTAGCAATGCGCTTTCGAAGAAGTAACAGACAGGGAGGAACCTTTTTACAAAAAGGTTCTCCCCGTATTACGTGCTTGAAAGCGCATTGGTTTAACGACCGGCCGTCACGGCAGAGGTCTTGGCAATGGCGGCGGCGCGACTCCAAGTCTTAAGGGCCCGACGGCTGCGCTGATTCCTGACCGCAGTAGCCTACCGGGACCGATCAGAGACCGCGGCCCCGGTTGGACATAATAACCCGATTCTGGTCCCTCATAGTAATAATAGTCAGGCTCAGTCACCACATATTCCCCTGACTCGGGGAATTCATAGAACTCCGCATCGTCGGTGGAACTTCCCGAGGAGCGCCGCCCTGCGGCAGCAGCTTTCGCGGGGAAGAGACCTTCAGCTCTGATCTGGCGACCAAGAACCCAACCTTGGACCGGCGAACCGACCTGAGCCCATCCTTTCTGAACAACTCCTGTGAGCATCAACACCTCCCCCTTGGGGGCGCAACCGATAATTTGGTGTGAGGTGCCGGGAGCGTTCCTGATTCTGAGACAGTTTTCAGGGCGATCTACCGAGGTCACTACCGCTTCCAAGCCAGCCTGGCTCGCGCCGTGCGTCGCACCCATAGGCGCGCCTGTTGGCACTGCCCCCGATTGACCTAGCAGCTGGGCCACATCGCTATGGCCTCCTGCCTGTGCAAAGGAAAGAGCGCTTCCATCGTCACGCGCTCCCTTGTTGAGCAGAATGCCGACAATTTCAGCATTCCCGGTATATGCCGCGGCGGCAAGAGCCGAAAGCCCCTGGGTGTTCCTGGCGTTGGCATTGGCCCCTCGATTCAGGAACTCCTGCACACGATTTATATCTCCGAGGCCGACAGCGGTCATGAGTCCCGCGTCAAGCGAGCGAGTGCTAACCATTTGCGATTGACCGACCCCTGCGCGTGGCGCCGCCCCGGGCGCAGCACCCTGTTCTCCAAAAGCAGGGGCCGAGAAAACTGAATACCCCAACAACAGGAGAGGCACCGTTATGGCGGCCACTATTGAGACTTTGGCTGCAAAATTCATAGTGTTCCTCCCTTTCTCGCAATTTTATTAGAATTTAATGGTCGAAATGGAAAGAAGCAAGATGATCTGAGACTTTAAATCATGATATCAACATGATAGCGTATCGGCATAATTGGTCTAATACCAGTTCGCCGTTTCCCTAACGAGAACGGCGGCATGTCTCTTCCGCTGCGAACGGCAGCCTAACTTCGATCCAGAGACATACCGCCAGTTCATTCGAACTTGGGCTTTTTGTCGCGAATTGGTCTAACAGCAGGCAATTGTGAGGAATTCGAGTAAGCCAGTGTTTGCGTCTCTTGTAAAATTTGAGGGCTCGGGAGTTTCGCTTTGTTCCCACGTCGGGCAGGCCGAGGTAAAAGGTTTTGACGCTGGAATCCAGAGGGACCGTCTTGCTGACAAGAGCTGTGGAAGTGCGTCTCGCCGGGTCGCGAATGGAATTTCCTGACAATTTCGAGATGCGCACTTTGGAACAAGTGGAAAGAGATATATTCGCACGGCTCTTGCCAGATGCGCGGAAATATTTCTGCCACGGTGAAGGGATTGGGGGGTTCGAGGCCGACACTGCGGAAAGGGCTAAAGCAATGCGGGATCAACTCCGAGAAGGGCCGACTTCGTGTCTACCTGGAAAGAACCTTTCCACGTACCGCAAACAAATTTTCCACTCTTTCACAGCCGATTACTCCCAACTCCTGAAGTGAATTGTCTAGCGATTGAGGCCGTGTCTGCTCATCCTGCAACGACAATGGGACTGGCACAAAATTTGCTATCTGCGGTCCGGACGTGGCGAACGTATTCTTGCGGTGCACGGTCATGTCATCTACGCCGGTGATAGAGGTCTGGCTTGAAGGCAGTTATCAAAAGAATGGTTGAACGACGATCATAAGTAGCACAGCGACTGATATGAGTGTCCGTTACGAAGCAGTGACCAGGGCGGGCATGCTCTCGGAATATTCGTTCGAAGTCACAGGCCGGATACCCCTTTGGTCGAATCATGATGACGCCAAAGATTGTGCTTGACTGATGGAACGACGGAGAGGTACGCTCAAAAAACGGCCTAGAAATCCGTTAGCCCTGAGATGTCCATACCTCACATCATTTTCGGCACGGCATCCGCGGCGAATTGGAGCTTAGTTCGGGTTTGGTGAAACCGTCGGATGAGTGGCCAGGCGCACTGGGCTTCGTCAGCTGTAATGGTCGACGCAAGAACTCGCTTTTGAGCGACGACCAGTGTCCATGCTCTAAAGAACCGTTTGTTTGGTAATGAGGTCTGTCTGGAGAGTTGTTAACCCACATAGCGGCACAAAAGAAAGTGCAAAGGGGAATCATCAGATGCGTACCAGAACAAAGCTACTCCATTGTGTGCTTGTCGTACTAGCCTTCCTGGTTGTCCCTCTCACAGTTTCGGCGGCGGAAAAGCCCATACTCATCGGCTGTCCCCTCGCCACTGCATTCCTTTACGGCTGGGACGCTGAACGGGCTATCAAACTTGCAGTTGACGAGATCAACGCCGCGGGCGGGGTAAAAGTGGGAGACAAGAAACAGCCCTTCGCGGTGGAAGTGATCGACACCCGAGACCTCGAGGCAGCCGTCCCGGTGAGCGAGGCGCTCCTCGCGGTGGAAAAGCTCATTCTGGAGAAGAAGGTGAACTTCCTCGTCGGCGGCCCGGTGCGCTCTGAGGCGGCTCTTGCTGCCATGCCGCTGCTCGTCAAACACAAGATGATCTCCATCCTTACCACGGGAGCACTCACACCCAAGTATAACGAGATTATCGCTAAGGAGCCGGAGAAGTTTAAGTACTGCTTCCGTATCTCCGGCGAAGCCAAATGGATGGTCATGGGCGAACTGGTTCCGTGCCTCGTAGAAATCGGCAAGAAGTTCAACCTCGATCGGCTCATGATCATGGTTCAAGACGTGGCCCACGCAAGGGCCGGCGGTGACATTCTGAAAAAGGTCATGTCGGGCAAAGGGTGGCAGGTACTTGGCGACCCGATCGTCTACCCGACGGGAACAACCGACTTTTCCATGGGCTTACTCGAGGCCAAGAAACAGAACGCACAGGTCATCATTATCTGGATGGATATGCCCGAGTCCGCTATACTGCTCAAACAGTGGCATGACATGAAGATCCCGGCGCTGCCGTTCGGGACAATCATAGCAGCCGCGGAGCAGCCCGGCTTCTGGAAGGCCACTGAGGGTAAAGGGGAGTTCTGCCTGGCCAACGTGGTCAATGCAGGAAATGCGCCGAGCAACGCCACTCCCTGGACCCAGAAGTTTGTCGATGCTTACAAAGCAAAATACGGCCTTGAGCCGGAAGGTTATGGAACGTCGTCCAGCTATATGGGAGTGTACGTGTTGAAGGACGCGATCGAACGGGCTGGCACCCTCGATCCCGACAAGGTGGCGGACGCAATCCTGAAGACGGACATTATGGGTGTCTACGGGCGCATCAAATTCGACCCCAAGACCCACCAGGTCATCCCGAGCGTCGACCCGAATGAAGGCGCGGTGGGGACGATCTTCCAATGGCAGGCTGGAAAGCGAGTTGTGGTTTTTCCGCCAAAAATAGCCGTGGGTGAGATCCTCCTCCCGCCCTGGATGAAGAAATAACTTATACGCGTTGCCCGAAGTTCTGTCCGATTTGAGGTAGCCTGATACCGTCATTCCGGCGAAAGCCGGAATCCAGTCCCGCCTTGGCGGGATTCAATCCCGCGTTCCTCCCAGGACTGTACCCCGGCTTTCGCCGGGGTGACGGGTGCTGAATAGGCCATTACTTCGTGCAAACAATATAACCGCGGTAACCGCTTTTTTCATAATTTCGTTAACGGAGGGGGCGGTCTCCCTCCGTTTGTCTTTTTTCGCTTGGATCGAGGCCCATTTCATGGACATATTCATCTATGGCATCATCAACAGCGCTTCGCTGGTGCTGATGGCCCTCGGATTCACGCTCGTGTATGGGGTGAGCCGTCTGCCAAACTTCGCACACGGCGCTCTATACGTGCTCACGGGGTACATAACGTGGCTGCTCCTGAACCGAGTTGGGTTGAGCTATCCACTCTCCATGGCGATTTCGCTCGCTGCCACCGGCCTGATCGGCGCGGCGATGTACCAGTTCATCCTGGTGCGGGTTCGGGGTATGGCAATCTCGGAGATCATTGCGTCGTATGCAATCGGCCTGGCGATCCTTGAGGGGCTGCGCTGGGGCGGGCTCAAGGGCGGGACGTTCACACTACCGCCGTTCGTGGAGGGGAGTACGCTGTTGTTTGGCGTGTCGGTCGACTACCAAAGGCTCATCGTGGTGGTTGCGGGAGTGGTGCTGGTGAGCCTCTTATGGCTCTTCGTAAGCGGGACAAAGCTGGGGCTTGGGCTAAAGGGCATGGCCCAGGATGAGCAGGCCGCGATGACCCTCGGGATCGACTCGGATCGGATGGCAGTGGTGGCAATGGCCGTGGGGTCAATGCTGGCCGGCGCTGCCGCGCTGGTACTCCTACCGTTGGCAAACATTATCGTGGAGACCGGGTACAATGTGCTTATCATGGCCGTGGCTGTCTGCATCGTAGGGGGCCTTGGGAGCTGGAACGGCGCAATTCTGGCAGCGTTCATCATCGGGTTTGCGCAGATACTGACGGTGGTGTTTCTCGGGGCGCACTATCAGGTCGTGGTGGCGCTCATAGCTATTATTATCACGCTAATCATGCGGCCCAGTGGACTGTTCGGGCGCCAGAAGGAACTTGAGGAGAGGGTGTGACCATGTCCGTCGAAAAGGGAGACCGCCGCAAGGAGCGACTGGATAGAGGGATCAAAGTGCGGACGGACGGCGTGTATGCGATATCCTCGTGGATAGAGATCACGTATCTCGTCCTCCCTAGGATGGCGCTGATCGTGGGGCTTCTCGCTTTGCCGCTCGTCCTGACGCACTTTCCGTACTGGCAGCGGGTGGTCTCGATCATCGGCATATATGCCCTCCTGGCTATCGGGTTCGATTTCCTGGCCAATTTTGTGGGATTGGTGTCGCTGGGTGGGGGACTGTACATCGGGGTGGGCGCGTATATCGCGGCGCTTCTGAATTCGGAGTTCGGGTTGCCGACGTACGTCACCGTGCCGGCGGCAACGGTTCTGGGAGGCGCTCTGTGCACTATGATTCTGTTTCCCTGTCTGCCGCTTCGAGGGGTCTATTTCGCGATTGTGAGCCTGATGTATCCTCTCCTGGCGGGGAGGGTCATCGAGGCGTTGAACATATTCGGCGGCACAGACGGTATCATAGGATTGGACGGATTTTCCAGCGGGTGGGTGGAGCAGTACCTCCTGATCGCATGTGTCCTCGTGGCCCTATTTGTGCTCCGCCGGATGGTGACCGAAGACGTGGGGCTGGTATTCCGAGGGGTAAAGGACAACGATCAGGCGGTGCGAGCGTCGGCGATCAACATCACCACGTACAAAGCGTTGGGAGTGTTCATTGCCGCGGCTCTGGGGTGTCTGGGCGGCGCATGTCTTGCCCACATATATATGTGGGCGGGGATTTCGCAGTTTGCTCTCGATTTCTCGATCATTCCCATTGCGGCCACAGTTGTAGGAGGGGGCGGCACGCTTGTGGGGGCCGTGATCGGGTGCGTGATCCTTGTGCCCATAAGTGAAGTGCTACGCGACTTCGGCACGCTGCGCATCGCGGTGTACGCTCTGATCCTCACTGGGTTCATCGTGTTCAAGAGTGAAGGGATCATGACCTACGCGACGCGGAAATACGAGCAGACAGAACGTTGGGTGGAAATTTGAGAGGCACATTGAAGGTGGTTCAAATATGAGCCGGGAATCACTCCTACGCGTCGAGAACGTAAGCAAGGCATTCGGCGGCGTGCTGGCACTTTCCGCCGTGGACCTGGAAGTCCACGCGGGTGACATCGTCGGTATCATTGGCCCGAACGGCTCCGGCAAGACCACGCTCGTTAATGCCATTACCGGCTTCATTAAGGTGGACCATGGCAGAGTCTCGTTCAAGGGCCGTGAGATCACCAACTGGAAGCCGCACAAGATAGCTGACATGGGACTTACCCGCACGTTCCAAGTAATGCGGCCCTATTTTAGCCTCCCCGCGTTCAAGAATCTTATTGTGCCACTCTTTTCGCGCAGGGCCCGCCGCACGGGCGGCTGGCGCGGTGGTGGCAAGATGGGTAGTCGGGACACCGTCGCGGTGGATATTCTCGAGGAAATCGGCTTTGAACGTGACTCGTACGTCCCTTACAAGGTGGCTTCGTCGCTGCCGACTGGGTACTTGAAACGCCTGGAACTTGCACGCTGTCTGGCCCTGCGGCCCGAACTGGTGATCTGCGACGAAGTTTTCTCCGGGTTGAGCATGAGCGAGATGGCCAGCATGGTTCCCCTCATTGAGAAACTCCAGATGGAGGGAATCACGCTCATCATGGTGGAACATCGGCTCAGGGAATTGTTTCGCTTGGCCAACCGGGTGGTGGTCCTCAACTTTGGCTGCAAGATCGCGGAGGGTACGGCAGAAGAGGTGATGGGGCACAAAGAGGTCAAAGAGGCCTACTTCGGATCGGAGGAGGTTCTCTCCTATGTTTGAAGCCCGAGGGCTAAT
>Ga0172371_10009392_pt1 | contig 13451 bp, 10 predicted proteins | sample Lak12m_FD_114543 | JGI IMG/M metagenome (GOLD analysis project Ga0172371, IMG submission 114543) | Freshwater microbial communities from Kabuno Bay, South-Kivu, Congo - kab_022012_12m | ecosystem: Environmental > Aquatic > Freshwater > Lake | place: Democratic Republic of the Congo: South-Kivu... | reverse complement strand
TGATCCACGGTCCATTCGGTATAAAACCCCTAGGTCCTGTTACAGAACTAGGGGGACTTAGCTAACCGAACAGCCCAAATTTAACTAATTTGCTTACCAAAGTCAAGGAAATTTGCGTTGCATCATTTAATTCTTATTACAAAAGCTAAGCAAAACTTATAACCGTCAGAAACCCGTATTTAAAGGCTAAAACTAGTGTTTTATGTTTCGCGTAGCGAAACAGAGGAAACCACGGCTTAAGCCATGGTTCTTCATAAGAAACGAGCTAAACTTATAAACATGCAAATCCCGTTACGGAGGGATAAAAGCCACCTTTTATAAGTTTTTACGGACAAAACTCCAAACCAAATACCCCACACACAAGGCAAGGGTGGCTAAGGAAATGCCCGCGCCCGCATAAAACAGGCGTTGAGGCCAAAATTCAATGATCAGCTCCATATCGTAAGTGCCATCGGGGTTCTTTACGCACCACTCGCCCGATTGACACAGCTCCTCCGCGTTTATCAGCCAGCCGTTGGCATAGCCGTTTGCTATAAAATGATTTTCTTTAGGTAGCTCTTTGACGCGGGAAGGCAACCATGTTTCCCAAATCGGTTCGGCGGGGAGGTTGCCGTTTTTAATCGTCCCGTAGGTAAGTTGTTCGACTTTTATTTAAACTTATATAAAATAGCCGAGTTTGTTACTGAGGAGCCTGCTTCAATAATTCTTACAAACGCACCTATCTGACGCTCGACTGGGTCTTTTTCCTTAAACCCATCAACCTGCATAAGTAGTGGACTAGTAGCAAAAAAGTCCGCGTCCTCGTTCCTGCCATCTTCATAAAAATATACCAAATACTTTGCACCCATGTTTTGCGCTACCTCAAGTCCGCCAGCTGTGGTTAGCATTTTTGTAAAATCTTCCGATACAAACCCTGTTTCCTTGTTTTCATAAAAACGGGGGTTGATGAGCGGTTGCTTATGAGCGGTCATCCAAAAAAACGCTTCGTTAGTTTTGTTATAAGGGTAAACAACTATGGGCGACTTTGGGAGACCGGTTGTTTCAAGGTACGTGTATACTTTTGGTGGCGTGCCGACATGCGTGACTTTTAGCGGGATAAAAAATTCCGACATGCTAAACAGTGCTAGAACTAAAAGTGTTAGCTGTATTACCTTGCGAGATATATTTCTAGCGACTAGTAGGTTTACTAACGCAAGGTAGCCAAACCCGGTAAAGATTAAAGTCAAAAATAAAATTAGGACGCCCATGCGTGTCAAGACCCTAAACATTGGGAATATCTCAAACAGAATATACGATGGGCTATAAAGCGTAACGCCGTTTAGAGAAATCGACGGTGGCATAGTGAGGATTATTAATCCTACGATAGCCATCAAAAGCGCGGAGTAATTAATCAATGCGGGCATTTGTAACGATATTTTCTGTCTGAATAAAGAAATTACTCCAACCAAAGCCAGCGATAAATTGATCCAACCCAAATAAGAGGCGGAGTGCTCTGCTTTAAAGTAGTTTTGCGTTAAATAATTCCCTCGGTCGGCAAGTTTAGCCAATACATTTTGCGACAATCTGCCAAGAAAAGGGTTATCTACGGAAGGCAAAAGGTAATACCACGGTCGTGAGGAGAAAGTGACAAAATCTTCAAATGGCCTGTTTACGGCTTTCTCGTTGGTGTTTATTTCTACCCGTACTCTGGGCATAAAAAAGTTTGCTTTGACATACGGTGCCATAAAAAGTGCTGACGATAGCATAAAAACAACCGTACCCTTAATTACATTGCGGTAATACAGCTTTAAGGTCAACGCTTTGTTTGGACGCACTAGAAAGCAAAAAGTTAAATAAAGCACCATAAAAAGCACTGTAAAATAACCAAGGTAATTACTAATGCCGGTAATTAAAGTAAGTAGTAACCCCAAAAACACGGCTTTGTGACGACTTTGGGAGAAGAAAAATGTATCCAAAAACCAAATCACTGGCCAAAATTGCAGTAGATCAAAATGTGAGCGACTTTGATAAGCAAGATATGGACTAAAGAAAAATACCGTGGAGAGTAAAACGGCAATAAATCGTCCAAAAAGTTTTTTAAAAAACCTATAGGCAAAGAAAAAGTTTAGAATTGTGCCACCCAAGACTATCAGATTAAAAGCCAAAACAGGGTCAACCAACTTTGCTATCAAAAGAGCGGGAATAAAGATTAGTGGCTGGTTACTTGCCAGAAAATCTCGGCAAAGACCAACGGGATAGCCCACATAATCCGTACAGCCTCTTAAACTAGAAATAAGCTTAGGGAAAGTAAGAAATTCAATGTTATCTTCCATAAAGCCTATAAGATAGTCGATTAGAATCATAGCTTTAGGGCTATGGTATCACAATGTGCACCCAAAACCTTGCATACGTATACGGCTTTTAACTCCATCGTTAGCTCTTCACTTAAAAATAAACCCGCACCCATGTTCGTCAACAAATTGCCCGTAAAGTCGCCCGGTAATAGATGTTACAATAAGCAGAGAGTGAGTAGTTCCGATGCGAAAAAGAGAATAAAAGTACTCATGTTAAATTATGAGTACCCTCCATTAGGTGGCGGCGCCGCTTCTGCCTGTCAAAGCCTGTTGGAAGTTTTTTCCAGAATACCGGAGATAGAAGTTGACCTTGTTACATCCTCCCCGAACAAATTTTTTAAAGAAAACCTAGGCACTAATATTACAATCCACCGGTTGGATATTGGTAAGAAGATGAGGAACGGTCACTACCAAAAACTTAAAGATCTACTCACATACACAACTCGCGCTTTCTTTTTTTCAAGGCAACTTATGGGTAAGAATAAGTACGATCTTATACACGCGTGGTTTGGTGTACCTTCTGGTTTTATTGCCATGCTTTTGAGATTACCATACATTGTAGCCTTACGGGGAATGGATGTACCGGGGTTTAGTGAGCGCTTTAAATACTTAAACAATTATATTTTTAAGTATCTAGACCAGGTGATCTGGGGTAGGGCAAGGTTTGTTGTAGCCAACTCTTGTGGGCTAAAAGAACTTGCATTAAAGACAAGGCCTTTGCAGGATATTGAGGTTATAGGCAACGGTATAAATACCGAATTGTTTTCTCCAAGACCACACCAGGGCGAAAACAAAGTATTCTACGTCCTTTCCACTTCCAGGCTGACAGCAAGAAAAGGGATATACTACCTTATTCAAGGATTTTCCAAATTTCATAAGGAAATACCGAATTCAAAATTAATTCTTGCAGGTAATGGCGACCAGAAAGGAGAGTTGTTTGCTTTGGTAAAAAAGCTAGATTTAGATTGTTTCGTGGAATTTGCAAATTCCATACCACACGAGGAGATACACAAAACCTACCAGAAGGCTGACGTTTTTGTCTTGCCATCTCTTAATGAAGGAATGAGCAATTCGCTTTTGGAGGCCATGGCTTGTCAGCTTCCCGTAATTGTTACGGATACGGGAGGGACTCGGGAACTCGTCGATAAGACTAACGGCATCATTGTTGAAAAAAGAAGTAGTGTGGAAATTTCCGAAGCGCTAAAGTTGCTTTACACGGACAAGGAAATACGCTTTAGGATGGGACATTCGGGCAGAAGCAAGGCACTAAAGCTTAGTTGGATAAATATCGCAGAGAAATACATTAAACTTTACAAAAGCGCGTTAGAACAATGAGTGTCAGATACAACATTTTGAAATATCTGTCCCTTATAACAGGCAATAGCGTATACAAAAATTTTCGGGAAGAACTTTCATGGGACGGCTTGTCGTTGGAGGAGATAGAGGGCAAGCAGGGGGAATTACTAAAGAAACTACTAGCACATGCCTATCATAAAACCGTCTACTATAAAGAGATTTTTGATGATATCGGTTTGATTTCAGAAGGTAAAGTGGACCTAAGCAAATTTACCAATGTACCAATTCTTAATAAAGACATTCTTAGGAACAGGTTTAAGTCGCTTCTTACATCAGATTGGCGGGAACTTGGTGGTGTGAAGAACACGTCCGGCGGGTCGACAGGAGAACCCGCGGTTTTTATGCAAGATAAAAATTATAGAGCCTGGAATCTATATGCTAACAAGCTGTATTTTAACCATATGCTGGGAAAAGAAATGGGAGAGAAGGAAATAAACCTGTGGGGCTCCGAGCGGGATATACTAAGAGGCGGAATCGGGTTAAAACAAACGATAACCAACTTCCTATATAACCGCCTGTTTCTAAATAGTTTTGTCCTTACAGAGGTAAAAATGGCAGAATTCGTGGAAAAGATAAACAGCTTTAGACCAAAGTCCTTGTGGTGCTACGCAGACTCTATCTACGAACTCGCTACTTACATTAAAAAAGTTGAATTAAATGTTTTTAGCCCCCAGATAATTATATCAACTGCAGGCGTACTGTATCCGCACATGCGTGAGTTGATCGAAGGTGTTTTTCATACAAAGGTTTATAATCAATACGGTTCGCGTGAAGTAGGTCCTGTTTGTTGTCAATGTAAAGAACAGGAGGCCATGCATTTTTTTCCGTGGTCACATTATATTGAGCTGGTAGACGACAACTACCAGGAAGTTATGCCGGGCGAGGAAGGAAAAATACTGGTCACCGTGCTGACAAATAAGTGCATGCCTATAATACGATATGAGATAGGCGATACGGCTATAAAGTCAAATTCATATGCTTGTTCCTGTGGAAGAAATACCGCAAAGATTAAAGCTGTTACCGGTAGAGTGGGAGATCATTTCACCCGTCCTGATGGGGTAAAGGTTCACGGAGAATACATCACACATCTATTCTATTACCGTAGTTGGGCGAAAAACCTCCAGGTAATACAGAAGGATTATGACAAGGTTGTTTGTAAAGTTGTTAAGTCGTGTTTTCCGCCCACAAGTGACCTGGAGGATATTAAGAGTAAAATTAAGAAGGTTATGGGAAATAATTGCGAAGTGAGGTTCGATTTTGTTGATAAAATTGACCCGTCAAAAAGCGGAAAGCACCTATATATAGTTAATGAAATGGAGCAAAAAATACATGGAGACTGAGACCCTACCGTACGAAAGGGGAGATATAGAAGCAAGTTGCGCTTATTTTTTAAAACATAATCTGAACAAGAGCCTTAGGTTATTGGATATCGGTTGTAAATACGGATCATTCATACGAAACATATATAAAAGTGGTTATTATAATGTCTATGGTATAGACATTAACAAAGAGGTTGTTGAAAAAGGAAGATATATGCCTCCCCATATGGGTGACAAGATAATACTTTATGAGGGTAAGGTACTACCTTTTAAGGACAACTCCTTCGATGTTATAACAATGTGGGATACAATTGAGCACATAGCGGATATAGAGGTTTTTATAAAGGGGCAAGTTCATCGGTGTCTCAGACCGGGTGGGTATTTTATATTCCAAACGCCCAATAAATACATTAACATCGTATGGGAAATAGTACAGACACGCGACATCTACTCTTGGAGACACTACCACTGCTCACTTCAAACAAAGAGATCCCTAGAAAGCTTGTTAAAAAGGGTAGGTTTTTTAAATATAAAGACAGAAAAACAAACCACACTAAGTCAGTATAATAATGCAAAAGTTAGAAAAAAACTGGGGCGGTTCGGCGTTTTTTTGTTACAGCTTTGTGACAAAGTACCTTTAGAAATGTCGCCTAACCTGTGGGGTTCTGCTCGGAAAGAAGCCAAAGTTTATCTCGGACACAAATAATGAAGACGATCATAAAACAATATTATTTCGGAGAAATAGTATCTAAGTATCTATATGAAAGATTTAGAAGGAATTTAACCCTTCCTTTACTGGATGTTGGCGCGGGCGGAGGGGATTTTATTAAATTTCTTTTTAGCAAATACCCAAACAGAAAAGATGAGATACAAGGACTCGATCTAGTACTAAAACCCGAACTAAATATAACAAAAGGGAATATAAACAAAATCCCTTTCAAAGATAATTCTTTTCAAACAGTAATTTGTAGTGAGGTATTGGAACACCTTGACGACGCGACTCTTCTTCGAGGATTACAAGAAATTCACAGAGTTTTAAAGAAAGATGGTAAGGTTTTATTTACGGTGCCATTTAAGGAGGACTTGAGCAAATCTATGGTTATATGTCCTCATTGTAAAAAAGTGTTTCACAGAGTGGGTCATGTTAGAAGTTTTGAAAGTAAAGAGCAAATTAAGAATTTGATAGAAAAATATGGATTACTAGTACAACTTGTAGACATTCTGCCTCTGGGGGCGGTAGCTACCGTTCCTATTTTACGATATGCCAAATGTTTATTAAATAGATTTGATAACCCACCGGGTTTTAAAAAGAGGGCAATTATTTTAGCCAAGAAGCATGAATCCTAACACAAAGAAAAGGCTTCTATCCATAGGAAAAGCCTCATGTACAGTGACTTTCCTCGCATTACTACTTTACAGCGTTGATATGAGACAAGTAACTCATACTCTAATAAGTGCAGATACATCCCTCTATTTTGTTAGTTTTCTTTTATTTGTTTTTAATTTTCTATTACAAAGTACCAGGTGGGGTTTAATGCTTAAAGGTATGGGGTTCAATGTCCATCCAGCAATACTCTATAAGTTGTATATTCAGGGACATTTTATAAACAAGGTCCTACCATCAACTATTGGAGGAGATTTTGCCAAAGTATACTGGTTACAAAAACAGTCGGGAGGAGGCAGTAGCACAAAGATTATAGTGGCAACGATAGCGGAAAGGACCTTGGGTTTGTTAGCAACTCTGTTAGTAATTGCAGTTGCGACTATTTTCTATCCAAATTTGGGACTACATACTAAATATTTACTCATCGTCTCGTCCCTTACACCTCTAGTGGTATTTATGTATTTCGTCTTTTCTAAAAACGAACGTCTTTCGGCTTTGATACAGCGGACATGTTTATCGAAAAGAATGTGCAAGTTTTTAATGAAACTAGAAGATATTAAAAATGTATACAGTAAACAAACACAGTTATTGGTTGCAGGATTCGGGCTTTCCATCACCTCGCAGTTTCTGGGGGTAGTTTTACAATACATCATCTTTAAATCGGTTAATGTAAATGTTCCTTTCTATGCTTTAGCGGTAACAATACCAGTCTCCCGACTCATAGCAGCATTACCGATCAGCATCTCGGGAATGGGTTTAAAGGAAATTAGTTTGGTTGTTATGCTTAACGATCTGGGTGTCTCTAAGGCTGATATAGTATCTTACTCTGTGTTGACGCGGTCTCTTGTCCTACCCCTACTACTGATTGCGGTTATTTATTCCGGAATAGTAAGGTTGAGCAATAGTGAAAGGAAAACCTAAATGGTCGCTTTAGTGGTAAAATTCACCAATAATGCAAATAAACACAAATAGGCTTATAGAGAATAAACAGCAGATCCTCATTGTGCTGACAGGGATACTTATACGTTTGGGTCTTATGCCTTTTGCGTTTCATTACGATATGATGAGTATGGCAAGGAGGGTAACGATTCTACTGTTTGATGGAGTATTCCTTATGTCTAATTGGGCAGAACTTACTTACGCAGCACTCATACTTCCTTTAAAAGGCTTATTAGGGCATCTTCCCGCAATCCTCTTCTTAGAGTTAAGTACAAACATCAGTATTGTTCCGGGGCAGTTAGCATATAACGCTTTTATTCAATCGCACGAAGCATTCTTCACATTGTTTCTATTAAAGCTTCCCTATCTAATTGTTGATATTTTGTTACTAGTAATAGTTGCAACTAAAATAAAGTGTACGAAAGCAAACCTTATTTTTTGGGCAATTAATCCATTCATATTGTATAGCGTTTATATGTGGGGGAGATATGAGATACTTCCAGTTATTTTTGCGTTATCATCGTTAATAATTGCCCGTGAAGCAGGGACAAATAGCTACAAACTAATCCCCGCTTTACTTATGGGGCTTGCTATCGGATATCGTGTATCCTTTTTGATTTTCTTACCTTTACTCCTTATCTATCTAAGCCGTAATGTTAGAGATCTTATCCTTTTGTTATTTTTATCACTTAGTCCATTCGTAGTATTCTCTACTATTGTAAAAACATTGGGAGGTGGTGGTATTATACAAGATTATTTTATTAACATTGCACTTACCGCTAAGATAGGGGAGGGTTTCTTTTCTACCAGTCTCTTTGTTGTTGCATTTTTTTCAATCCTTTACCTTGCATTAAGGGATAAAACCGACATCAAACTTACCTATAATAGATTTGTTGCGTACTCTGCCTTCTTGATATTGAGTTACTATGCTTTTTGTATCTTTCATCCGCAATATATGGCATGGGTAACACCCGTCGCAATAATCCTGATAGGTATTCACAAAAGATTCTTTTGGCCTTTTATCGTACTATTTATACCGCTATTTTTCTTAATAGATGCATATTACGGGTGCTACGCGTCCGTGTGTATGGTCAGTGATACCATCAACACCGGTTTTGCCCACAGCTTTAATACTTTTAAAACCCAACTTGCAGAAGTCATCTCTGATGCTAATGTTTTAACTTTTTTTCACTCTGCCTTTGTATCAGTAATTATATATATTTGTTATTTAATAAAGAAGTATGTGTATGAAGATAAACTATCCTAGATTATTGCTAGTACTTTGCCTAATTTTGCTTTGTGTACTTGGAGTAGAATATTTTAGGTTTGACTATCTTGGTTATTTATCTCCAGAAGCAACTGTAAGCAGTACACCTACCGAAACAGTCATTGTCTTTGCACCAAAACGCCCAAATATTTCTGCGGTAGTTATTTTTGTAGAAACAAGTTTTTACCCCAGAAATGCGAACAACACGAGTGTCAAGTTTGTAGCCAAAATTATCGAAGATAAAATAAATGAGCAAGAGAGAATAATGGATAGCCAAACATTACCGCTATCCGTATTTCCCTACAAAGGGTTCAAAAAGATCTATCTTAGCAAACCTATACATAACCCCGAACTCAAAAAAGTTAGTTTTTCTTTCGATAGCGGGCAAGTGATGGTGGATGGTGGGTTGTTTAAGATAGTAGAAGTTGACACCGGTATTTCAGTAAAGAACGAGACGCCTAGAATCATGTACCAAGATAGTATCGGCGATATTACCAGAGAAGCGCGCGACAGGTTTTTTGAATATAAGGTCTTTGCCTACACATATGTTGCTATTACAGCATTAATCGGCTTGATGTTGACGAGCCTGTTTGTTTTTAGCTTCCGAAATAGCGCTGAAAATTAAATAACCGATGCAAAAAATAAGCGCAGTACCGGAAATCCCTGCTCCTATGTAAAAAAGTCTTTGTGGCCAAAATTCTACAATTAATTCCATATTGTAAGTTCCATCTGGGTTTTTTGTGCAAAATGAGTTTGTACCGCAGAGTTTATCGGCGTCAAGCACCCAGCTGTTAGCGTAGCCGTTTACCATTAAATGATTCTCCTCCGGTATTTGTACGACTCTATTTGGAAACCATGTTTCCCAAAAAGGACCACTTGATAAATTATCATTTTGAATTGTCCCTTGAAAGTTTTTCGAGATAAAGCCAATATTATATTTTTCGATGTAGTCCAGCCTCTCTTTGCCTGCTTCCCATTTAAGATGTTTGATCTGTTTTTCCTTGCCGTTTCCTAAGGTTGTTATCAATTTACTGTCAATAAAACCCATTAAGCTTTCTTTATCGGCCTGGTCGTCTTGATTGCCGTCTAGTATTTTGTATTGGCTTAATATGTTTACATCGATCTCTCCAGTTTTAGTTCGGTTAGGGGAGATTTTATTTATATAGGTTTTCCACCCCGGATGGAAACTTTCGGAAAATACTAATGGGAAAATTCCCCTAACTGAGTGGACGAAGATTCGATATTTAACTGGATTGATTTTTTTATACTCTATAAGAGTGTAGATTTTTGGTAAAAATTTTACAGCAGTTAAGCTTTCTACCAGATCTTGTTTTTCTCTGCCCACATCTTCAAGGGTTATGCTCATACCGAGATTATTATTTAATAAAGAGGCTGAAGTCCGTTCAGATTTGCTGTTGACGCTAGTTATATTTTGCGGAATGTAAAAATGTGGGAGAAAAATGCTTTCGTTTAGTCTAAAAATTTCTAGTTTATCGAAAGATGTTTCCTCGGAAATTTTTTTAAGAGAACTTCTTAAGTTTTCATCGGCGGTTCTATTATAAGACATGGTCCTGTCGTATAGGGTTGGGTGAGTATCGCTGTGTATTAAAATATATCTCGTATTTAAAAACGGGAGCAACTTAGTAGCAGTTTCGGATTCGCCACTGATTACAAATTTATTTACGAGTGAGGCTGTAGGATTTTCTCCGTACATCACAGTCCCTATTAATTGTGGTGTTATATCAATGCCAGCATATCCTCTGTCCCAAAGATAAACCGCCCCGCCAGTCCTGCTGTAAGGCAAGGGGAATATTCTGGATTCAAGGCGCTGTTTTTTTAGGAAATCGCTGGCTTTATAGTAATAATCCGGAATATTGAAGAGATTGGAAGGTAGCATGGTAAAGGAAGATGGGGATCTTGGGGAAAATATTTCCCCTGTCCAAACTGGTCTGGCATTTACACCCACAAATAAAACAACTGCTACTAAGGTGTAAGCTGGCTTATTTAACTTCAGCTGTTTTTGTACGATATAAACCCCCACAGCAACTAGAACAACAAAGGAAAGAGTAAAATAAACTCCAAATATTATATATGGATATGAAAAAGTATCGATAAAATAAGTAACCTTCTTAATAAGGATCGAATTTATTTTTCCTAAAGGTTCGTTTAAACCAAGCATTCCCAGAATTGAGAGTATATTTAAAAAAATAAAGAAGCGGTACTCATTTCTTACGGTTTTTATAAGAAACGGGACAAATGAAAAAAACACCAGAGCAAATTGTATAATAATCACGATGGGGAGTCCGTACATCTCAATCCAGTTAAAATATTGGACCCCGTTAAAATTTCTGTGAAGAGCCCATAAACCTAAAAGTCTAATTGCATTTGTTGCACTGGTGGCACTATTTAGACTGTATGCTGTATCTCTGGTTAATCCTAGAGAAGCGTACGCTTTTGCGGTATCTCCCAAGGCCTCGGAGATAAAGTTTAAGGTCGGCATCAACCAATAGGCGCAAGATAGCAACAGGAAAGAAATAAAAATGATTGAAAATTTGATGGCCATTTCTCTTTCCGCTCGCTGTTTGGAAATACAAGTTAGATAGAACAAAAAGAACAAAAACAACGGTAGCAGATCTAGAATCAAGTACTTTGGATTGGTATACTGACTTCCCGATGTTAATATCCATACAAGGATAAAGGTTATTATATATGCTAAACCCCTCCTTTCCGTTAATCCTTTAATATATAGACCTAGTTTTAGAGGTAAAAATGCATATGTACCCCAGAGATATGTGTAGGAGGTGGCCATTGCACCGACAAAGGGATTAAACATAAACATCAACCCTGCAAAAAGTGCAACAGTATAATCCACCCTTTTTTCTATTATCTTGCTAAGAGTGGCGACAAGAAAAAACATAGATAAACCCGAACCAGTGAAGGTGTAGTACACCCACATCCTTTGGGTGGTAGTTAAAGATATTTCAAGGAATTCAGTAATGCTTAAAAACAAGCCGTAGGGTACTAATAGTGCAATAGAAGAGCTAATAGATCCTAAAGAGCGGTCGTCCCAAGCAAAAATAGCAGATATCACCGAAGAACTCCTGTTTTGAGGAAAGTAAGTATCTGTTCCGCTAAAAAAATCAACTCTCCTGAACCAAGTTATGGAAACAAGGCCAACAACTAGTATCACGAAAATCGATAATAGAGCCCCGTTTTTCTTGTAAAAAGCTACTACACATTTAGTCATAAAATTGAAGGGAGTAACTTTATACATTTTGTATTTTCCTAAAAATACACTCGTAATTAACCGTAATTCTCTCATTATAATCTAAATTGTCTAAAACATACGCGAGTAACCCAAGTAGAAAAAGGGGTACAGTAATAACTGTTAGATATAGATAATATAAAACGGTATCCCTTTTGATAAATAAGAAAATGGGCAAATTAAACAGCAAGTAATAAAGCACCTGAAAATAACCACCCTGCGGTCTTATAGATTCAACTTCAAAACCGCTCGATTCACCCAAGTATTTAAGCCCATATTGTGTATACCTAAAGTAATCATAAGGAATCATATGTTCTTCATAACACATATTGGTAGTCAAAAACAGCCTTCCCCCCGGTTTTAACAAGCGATTAAATTCTTTAAATACTTTGTGTGGCTCTTTTATATGTTCTAAAACTTGGGTGGACAAAATGAAATCTATAGTCGAACCTTCTATTTCCGGTATTCCTTTGTTTATATCGCACACATACTTTATACTTTCGGTTTTGTTTTGGACAACATCTTGAGTTAGATAGCAAACATTTTTAAAATATTTTCTATTAGGGAAATCTCCCGCTCCTACATCAAGTAAAATCGCACCCTTTTTATCGTATTCTTTTGCCATTTTTTGACAAAATACCGCCGTTCTTTGGTAATGGTTTCTAACGATCATTAAAAGAAATAATTTAAGCTCATCAAAAAGCCTCGTCTGGCAGTTCATAGCTGTTTTATTAAGCACCTTTCAATTTTGTTTCTGTGAATCGTGAATAACAACTTATGTTTTAAAGTAAAAACCAACATTATTGGGGCGTGAAGTAGTACAGGCAACATGTCTTTTAGCTTTGTTATTTTTAACATCGTCGTTGATTTTTTGTATGACAGTCTATATTTGATAATCAATTGCAACAAGTGGGTTATATAGATCGGCGTCAGGAAATTTTTGATATTAAAGGCCAAGGCGTATTTTTGATACAGCGCGATGCGTCTGTGGATACATTGTTCCAGCTTGAGGGATGATGTAATTAACTTCGCTGACTCCTGGTTGGTATACATTCTGGCAAAATATATGGCTACATCAACATATTTAATATCACAGTTCGCTAAGAAATACAGCGCGTTACCTAAATCAGCTTCGTTTCCCCAAGCTGAATCAAATAAGTGATTTTTAATAAAGGAAGTTCTGTATATAGTTGACCCAATTATGGATAAAAGGGTATAAAAGCCATTTTTATATAGAGTTTTAAAGCCTTCTTTTTTCTTAATCGTCGTGTCTTGGTTAAACAAGCGAAATTCAGCAATTACCTTGTCTACAGAATTTATAGCACAACCGTTAGTCGTCCAAATATCAAAGTTAGGATATTTTTCCAAATAATCAAGGCATTTTTCCACATAAAGAGGAGATAGCAGATCGTCGTTATGCAGAACACACCAAAGGTCACCCTGTGCCAGTGAGATGGTTTTATTGATATTTTCTATTAATCCTAAATTTTTAACATTGCTTTGGTAGGAAAAACCGCTAGCTTGGCAAAATTCCTCAACCTCCTGCATGTTTTCCGTAGAACAGTCGTTTAATACTAAAACTTCAAAC
>Ga0172371_10009391_pt1 | contig 13451 bp, 6 predicted proteins | sample Lak12m_FD_114543 | JGI IMG/M metagenome (GOLD analysis project Ga0172371, IMG submission 114543) | Freshwater microbial communities from Kabuno Bay, South-Kivu, Congo - kab_022012_12m | ecosystem: Environmental > Aquatic > Freshwater > Lake | place: Democratic Republic of the Congo: South-Kivu... | reverse complement strand
GGTCGTAGGCGTAGGCGCTGGCCAGGTGGCGCACGGCCGACTCGCTTTGGATTTTTACGTACTGCTCATAGCGCTGCACGTCGAAGACGGCTTGGGCCGTGTCCTCGACGCGCCACACCACCACGGCGCCAATCTCGATCGGATTGCCCCGCTTGTCGTTCACCTTGAGCCGCTCCCCTTCGAGGTTTCTCGCCCGGAGCGAGACCCGCAGCTTGGTGTTGAGCGGGTTGGTCCAGTGCCAGCCGCTGGCGCGCTCGGTGCCGCGATACTCGCCGAAGAGGATCAGCACCCGGGCCTCATTCGGCTCCAGGCTGAAGAACCCGAAACAGACGAACACCCCGAGTCCGACCACCAGGATGCTCCCGACCAGGAGATAGAAATTCGGCACCTGGTGCACCCGTTCGGCCTGAACCGCCCCGTAGACGAACCAGGCAAACATGCCGATCCCGGCGGCGAAGATGGCGATCGTCACCACCAGCAACGCCCAGCCATTGAGCGTCCGGACTGACCTTTCACGATTCATGTGCGTCCCTCCCAAAGAGCGCGGTGGCCCCTGTCTATATCGTGATGATATCACAACGATATCTAGTGTCAAGTGACGGTCTTGTGGAATGTCGTAAGTGTATGACATATCAAAGGTTATGAGCGCGCATGGTCACCCGTAACACGGCCGCCGCGGAGCCCCCAGTCAACCTCCGGCCGCGTTCTGCGGCCAGACGTTGCACGGGCACGCCATCTGCCTATGATGGGAATAACGCAAGGCAGCAGGACCACACAGTCCTTGATGGCCTTGGGTGGCGCGCCGTTGCAGCGCGTGCCACCCCGTAAACAGAGCCGGAGGTGCGAGATGGGACTAGTGCGCGATACGTCCTTGTTCGTGAGAATTGGTCAAGCCATGGCGGCCTGTCTGCTGGGCCTTGTTGGCGGCATCCCCGCACCGGCCGGGGAAGCTGCGATTCTCACTCGGCGTGCCGAACTTCCCGTCGTGATCCCTCATCCGCAGCGGTTCCTGGCACTGGACGGGCAGGACATCCTCTTGGGCGAGCATGGCCGCATTGCGATCGAAACGATCCTGCCGACCCGGGGCGGTTTCTTCGACGAGGCGGCGAGCCTGATCCAATCGGCCCTGAGAAAGCACGGGCTGACGGAGCGGTCCGAGTGCGTGGCGACGCGCATTGTGCTTCAAACCGTCGCCGCGGCCAAGTTGGGATCATTCCCCGAGCTGACACCGCAACAGTCGGCCGCGTTGGCCAAGAGCGACCAGGCCTACGTGATCCGCGTCGAGCCGGGCCCGGCGGCCAAGGTGTGGGTGATCGGCGCCAGCCCGCTGGGGACCCACTACGGGGCCACGACCCTCGTGCAATTATTCGAGTCGCCTCGGCCTGGCACCGTTGTGCTGCGGCCCATCGAGGTGGCCGACTATCCCGACACGCCCCTGCGCATGTCGGCCGACTGGGTGCTCCAATGGGACTGGGAAGTGAACTGCTACGACTGGGGCGACGGCCTGGCAGCGTTCCTCGATCGGTGCAAGCGAAAGATCGACCTCTGCTCGCAGTACAAGGTGAACCGGGTGCGGTTCCTCGGCGGCCGGATCGCCCCCGGGCCGTCCTACACGCGCGAGCGCTACGAGCGGATCAAGCGATTCGGATTGGAGCTGAACCGCTACGCGCGGCGCAAGGGCGTGACCTTGCAGTATTCCTCATCGAGTTTTGGCATCGACTACTATGGCTGGGGGCTCCCTTATCCGCAGCCGTGGATCTTGAACCGAGAGCGCTATCCCGACGGCCCGGTCTACTCCTGCGTCGGCGGAACCGTCGGGGGCTGCCTCTCGAACGACGCCCTGATCCGGATCATCGCCGACCGGCACAAGCAACTCGTGCGGGATCTGGAGCCGGGGTCGATCTATCTGCACCAGATCGACGCCGCGGCTTATGCCGAGCTCGTGCGACTGTGGAAGACCCGCTGCCCGCGCTGCCGTCAGCGGTTCCCGGACGACGAGCCTTGTGCCCCCCGGGGCTACGCTGCGGCCGTCGCGCATTTGTACAACACGATCGTCGCCGAGCTGAAATCGGTGAAGAATCCCCAAAGCGGTTACGATGCCTCGCGCGACCTGGAAATCGTCTTCGCTTCGCCGGGCTACTCGTACTCGACCGAGAGCGACTCGGACTGGGAAAAGGACCTCAAGTACTTCGCCGAGATCGGCCGGCAACTGACGGACAAGAGGAACGTGCAAATCACGTTCCGGGAGCAGTTCAATCGCCTCGACGAGCGCGGGCTGCGGATCCGCGAGATGGCCGCCGCGCTGGAGCAGGCCGGATGGCCCCGCGCCCCCTTCGTCTTCGCCGTCCAGGGCGGGGGTTTTTTGATGAGCTCGCGGATGTTCGTTTCCAGCCCGGTGCTCACGGGGATCGATGAGGGGGCCAACACGCTCTACAACTTCAACGGCCACGTGCACAGCGAGTTGCAGGTCCTGGCCAACGTGAATTATGCCTGGAATCGTCGTGCGCCCGGCTGGGTCGATCCGCTCCCTTTCCGAGGCCGGGCCCTCCAGGACGAGGCTTCGCGATACGCCGTCGGCGCGCGCCATTCCGACTTTCTCTACGGCCGGTTTCTCGAATCGGCATGTGCGGCCCTCTACGGCAAGCAGGCCGCGCCTTCGATGGTGGCCCTGTTTCGCCTGGAGCGGGACCGAGGCCCGATCCTCGCCGTGCCCGCCTGGATCGACCACCAATGGAAGAACGCCGGCTTCGATTGGCGGGCCCAAGCCGAGCGCAACCTCCGGGCCAAACGACTCGTCGAAAACGCCCTGGCAATATGCGATGTGGAAGCCAAGGCCGACCTGGCGTGGCTGGCGAAGTGCCTTGAGGTGGCGGCCCGGTTGTGCCGGTTGTGCGACGCGGTCCATCGGGAAAAGCGGCCGAAAACTGAAGTCGAGGCCCTCGCCGCCGACCTCTCCGCCTGGCTCGACAAGAACTTCCAGTTCCAGGTCACGGAGCCCGACGGCGGCGATCCGGGGCTGTGGAAAGCCTTGATCGCGCGCATCGCCGGCGGGCAAGTCCAAGCCCCGGCGCCGGGGAGTGACGCCGGCGACCGTCCGAGCTGGCCGGAGTTTCACGGTCCCGGCCGCACCAACATCTCCCCGGATAAGGGCCTCTTGAAGAAATGGCCCGAGGCGGGCCCGCCGCTGGTGTGGAAGTACGCGCCGTGCGGCGTCGGGTATTCGGGCGTGGCGATTGCCCGGGGCATGATCTTCACCGCCGGCGACTTCGGCGACACGGAGATGCTCCTGGCGCTCGACATGGAGGGCAAGCTCTTGTGGAAATCGCCCAACGGCGGGGCATGGACCGGCGCCAGCCCTGGCTCGCGCACGACGCCCACCTACAACGACGGCTCCCTCTACCACATGAACCCCAACGGCCGCCTGGCGGCCTACGAACCCCGATCGGGCAAGCAGCTCTGGGCCATAGACCTCAAGAGCGAGTTCGACTCGCAGTTCGGCGTGTGGGGCCTGGCCGAGAACGTGATCGTCGACGGGGACAAGGTCCTGTGCATGCCCGGCGGGCCGAAAGCCCGCGTCGTCGCCCTCGACAAGCGCACGGGCAGAACCCTCTGGGCCAACACCGAGATCGAGCACTCGGCCGCCTACTGCTCGCCGCTGGTCGTCACCTATCGCGGCGTGCGCCAGTTGATCACCATGACCCAAAAGTCGGTGGCTGGCGTCGACGTCGAGACCGGGAGACTCGTCTGGTCGGCCCCCTTCGTCCCGCGCTCGCCGCAGAATGCCCTGACGCCGGTCTTTCAGGACGGATACGTCTTCGTCGCCTGCGGCCACTGGTCGGGCGGCACCGTGCTGAAAATCGACCCGGAGACCCGCACCGCCGCGACCGTGTGGTATCGCAAGGATCTCGACAACTGCCACGGCGGGGCGATCCTGGTCGACGGCAAGCTCTTCGGCTGCGGCTGCCGGCAGGGCGGAAAGAATTTCTACTGCGTCGACTTCCTCACGGGCAAGACCGTCAAACTCGACAACACGCTCGGCAAGGTGGGCATCAGCTACGCCGACGGAATGCTCTACTGTCTCAACCACCGCGGCACCATGTCGCTCTTGGCCGTCACCCCGGACGGGTTCGACATCGTCAGCCAGTTCGACTTGGGAAAGCGGCCCGACAACACCTACCTCGCCCACCCCGTGATCTGCGGCGGACGCCTGTATCTCCGCTGCGAGCAAGAGCTTCGCGTCTACGACATCCGCGCGAAGTGAGCGGCCGTTGGGCAGCGGGAACGACCGCACGAGTCGGTGGCGTGCAACGCCGTCACGAGTGATCGACTCTGATGGGCTTAGAGCCTATCCCAGAAGTCCCCTCTCCCGTTGGGAGAGGGTTAGGGTGAGGGCACGTGGTCGTCGCAATCGACCTGGAAGACTTGCGTCGATCGCGGCCGCCCTCACCCCCGGCCCCTCTCCCGCGAGCGGGAGAGGGGAGGTTGTGGGATAGGTTCTTAACCTCTTGTAGAACGGGGAGTTGCGGCTCCTCTCTACTCGGGGCCTTGGCGGGATAGAACGGGTAGTGCGGCAGAGGCTGTTCCCCGGGAGGATTTCGCTTCTCACCGTGGGCTTGGCGGGCCTCACGGCGTCCGGTCCGCCCTCCATGCCTCCGGGGCACGGGCGAAGAAAATGGCTCGCAGCACCTTTTCACGTCGAACCGGCCGGGGTAACGTGGGGGAAAGGGGCTTTGGCCCGTTCGTTCGTCCCTGACCTGCGATCTTTCCAGCCTGCGCAGAGAGCGCCCCATGCGGTGGCCCATTCAGATCCAGTTGCTTCTGCCGACGCTGTCGGTCGTTGTCCTGGCGATTGCCCTGGCCAGCGCGACGGCGGCCTACTTCGGCGTGCGGCGGGCCGCTCGCCAGGAGGAGGAGAACCTCCGGCGCGTGGTGACCACGCTCACCGAGGCCACCTTTCCGCTCACCGAACGCGTGTTGCAGCAGATGAGCGGGCTGTCGGGCGCGGAGTTCTTCCTGCTCGATGAGGATGAACGAATCCTCGCGGGCACGCTGCGGATCGGCGAAGACGAGCGGGACATGCTTTGCCGCATGCCGGCCGACGTGCGATTGGAGGGCCTTACCGCCAGCCCGGTGGTGACGCTCGGGGGACGGGGCTACCGGGGTTGCCGCGTGCCGATCGCCAAGTCGCGGTTCGCGGCGGAGCCGGGCTCCCTGGTCGTCCTGTACCGCGAGGACCTTGGGTCGGGGGCGGTGCGGCAGGCGGTGTACCCGGTGGCGATCGCCGGGGTGGTTGCCGCGGCCGCGGTGGTGCTCGTGACCACGATGCTGGCCCGGCGGTTCGTCCGCCCCATCCGCCGGCTCGGCGATCAGACGGCCGTGCTCGCCGGCGGCAATTTCCAGCCCGTGGCCGTCCCTCCCCGCGACGATGAAATCCGCGACCTGGCGATTTCCATCAACCAGATGGCCGCGAAGCTGGGCCGGTACGAGACCGATGTGCGCCGCAACGAGCGGCTGCGGACGTTGGGGCAGCTCGGCGCCGGCATGGCCCACCAACTCCGCAACTCGGCCACCGGGGCGCGGATGGCCATCGAGCTCCACGAGCGCGAATGTGCCCAAGAGGCCGACCGCGAGGCGCTTCAGGTGGCGCTGCGGCAACTGCGGCTCATGGACTCGTACTTGCAGCGGTTCCTGAAGCTCGGCCGGAGCCGGCCCATGCCGCACGAGCGGGTCGATTTGGAGGCACTCGTGGCCGACGTGCTGGAGCTGGTCCAGCCCGCCTGCGATCACGGCAAGATCCGCCTCACCTTCCAACGGTTCCCGGAGCCGCTGGCCGTGTGGGGAGAGGCGGAGTCGCTCCGCGAACTCTTGATCAATCTGATTCTCAACGGCGTCGAGGCCGCTCAGCGCCACGGCGAGCGCCCGCCGCAAGTCATTGTCGAGCTGGCCACCAGCGGCACCGACCGGGCCCTGCTGCACGTGAAGGACTCGGGCCCGGGGCCAGCCGCGGACGCCAGAGAGCACCTGTTCGAGCCGTTCGTCAGCGACAAGCCGGAAGGAACCGGACTGGGCCTCTACGTGGCCCGGCAGATCGCCGAGGCCCATCAAGGCACGATCGGCTGGCAGCGGCTCGATGGAATGACGTGTTTTACCGTCGAACTCCCTGTGATGCGTGATTGAACCCGAGGGCGGCTTTCGGCCGCAACCGGAGGGTTCAGGGTTCAGGATGCGAGTGAAACGTCGATGCGAAGTCCTGAACCCTGAACCCTCAGCCCCATCGGATCTTGCCTCGAGAACAAGAACGGAACGGACCATCCTATGGCGCACCTCCTCGTGGTGGACGACGAACAGAGCATCTGCTGGGGCCTTGCCCGGCTGGGCCACCAGATGGGATGCACCGTGGACGTAGCCGCCTCGGCGGAAGAGGCCTTCGTCTTGGCGCGGAACATTGCTCCCGACGCGATTGTGCTCGACGTGCGATTGCCGGGCATGGACGGACTGACCGCCCTGAATCGTTTCCGCGACGACCTGGGCCCGGTGCCCATCATCGTAATCACCGCCTACGGGGAGCTGGCCACGGCCGTGCAGGCGGTCCGCAACGGGGCGTTCGACTACCTGACCAAGCCGTTCGACTTGCAGGTCGCCGAGCGGGCGATCCAGCGTGCCCTCCGCGCCCCCAAGCCAAGCGGCGAGGTTCTTCCGCAAGCGGCCCAGCCCCAGGCGGAAACGATCATCGGCACGTCGCCCCCCATGCAGGAAGTCTTCAAACGGATCGCCCTGGTGGCCCCTTCCGACGCCTGCGTCCACCTCCGCGGCGAGAGCGGCACGGGCAAGGAGCTGGTGGCCCGGGCCATCCACCGCTTCAGCCGCCCGGCCGAGGGGCCGTTTGTGGCCGTGAACGCGGCATCGCTCACGCCGTCGCTGGCGGAGAGCGAGCTGTTCGGCCACGCCCGCGGGGCGTTCACCGGCGCCGATCAGCCGCACAAGGGGCTTCTGGAGCGGGCCAGCGGGGGAACCATCTTCTTCGACGAGGTGGCCGACATCCCCGCGGACCTCCAGGTGAAGCTGCTCCGCGTGTTGGAACACGGCGAGATCCTCCCCGTCGGCGCCGACCGGCCCGTGCAGTCCGATTTCCGCGTCATTTCGGCAACTCACCGGAATCTCACGGAGCGGGTGGCGGACGGCTCTTTTCGCCACGACCTGTACTTCCGCCTGATTACGTTCGAGATCGAGCTTCCCCCGTTGCGCGAGCGGGGCGACGACGTGTTCGTCCTAGCCGAGCGATTTCTCGATCTCTTGTCGGCGCGGAGCGGAATTCCGCGGCCCACGCTCTCGGAGGAGGCCCGCACCGAATTGAAGGGTCGGCCTTGGCACGGCAACGTGCGGGAGCTGCGCAACGCCGTCGAGCACGCCATGATCCTTGCCCGCGGCGGCCACATCCTCCCCGAGCACCTTCCGCCGCCGGCGCCTTCCACGACCGACTCCGGCGCCGTGGGCAAGGAAGCCATCGTGGGGTTGATCCACCAATGGGCGCAACTGGAGCTTCAAGTGCCGGACCGGGCCGGGGACCTCTACGGCCGGCTTCTCAAGCTGGTCGAGCCCCCGCTGCTGAAGGCGGTGATGGAGCAGTGCCACGGCCAATGCGCCGCCGCGGCCCGCGAGCTCGGCCTGCACCGCACCACCCTGCGAAAGAAACTGGATGAGCTCGGCATCCACAGCACGTGAGCAAACGGTTGATATTACGAGGCAACAGGAAGGCTAACGTTTGCGATCACCGGGCCGCCGGGTGAAATCACGGCGAGTTCTCGTCTGACCGTCCCGTTTCCTACCGCGGCACTGCCCGGTCCATGGATTGGGTGGCCGCCCGGCTCCTCGGCAATCCATGATTTCCCGTCGGCGCGGCGCACGCAGGCGCCCCCGTTTCGGGTCGGGGCCAAGTGGGGTTGTGTGCCACCTTATCCACGGCGGGACTCCTTGGTCCTGGTTTGGAAACCCCGATTCTCGGCCCGCGCCGGACGCTTGTCATCGCAGGCTCGCGAGTCGACACGCGTCGGCCCATGGGATACCATGTTCAGCGTTGGCTGCACGTATCGAAGGAAGGGGGAGATGTTCGAACATGCAAAATTGGCTCATTCCGGCCGTCGTGGCCATCGTTCTGGTGCCGTTGACAGCGCGGGGAGAATCGACGCTCGCCAGGCCGACCGCGCTGCGTTGTGAATACCTGGAGAACCCGCTGGGGATCGACGTTCCACGACCGCGATTGAGCTGGCGTCTGGCGGCAAGCCACATGGCCGAGCGTGGTCAGCGTCAGACGGCCTATCAGATCCTCGTGGCCTCAACGCCGGAGGGCCTAGCCCGAAACATAGGCGATCGCTGGGATAGTGGCCGCGTGCGCAGCGATCAGTCGATCCAGGTCGAGTATGCTGGCAAGGCGCTGGTGTCCGGCGCGGAGTGTTACTGGAAGGTGCGGAGCTGGGACGCGGCCGATTCGCCCTCGCCGTGGAGCGATGCGGGGCGCTGGTCGATGGGATTGCTTCAGGCCGGCGATTGGACCGCGCGCTGGATCACCGGCCCCTCTGCCGGCGGCCGGGATGGCCTGACGCTCCCCTTGCTGCGCAAGCGATTTCAGCTCGACCGGCCCGTGCGCCGCGCGATGCTCTACGTCGCTAGCCTGGGCTACCACCAAGTCGACGTGAACGGCCGGAAGGTCGGCGATCACGAGTGGGATCCGGTGCAGTCGGACTACAGCCGGCGCGTGTACTACGTGGCCCACGACGTCACCCGCTGCCTCGTGCAGGGCCAGAACGCGATCGCGGTGGGGCTGGGCAAGGGCTGGTACTGGAAAGGCCTTCGCGGAGTGTCGCAAGACCGCCCGGCGCTCCGGCTGGAGCTCGTCGTCGACTGTAACGACGGTTCGCAGCAACGCGTGGCCAGCGACAGGTCGTGGAAGGCGGCCGTGGCGCCGGTGCGATTGGTGGGCGGCCAAGGCAATGCGGGCGGCGATTTCGGCGTCGAGGTGTACGACGCGCGACTCGAGCAGCCGGGTTGGAATCGGGCGGTGTTTGATGACTCGACGTGGAAGCCGGCCGAAGCTCTCGAACTGCCGCCGATCTGCTGCTCGGCCCAGATGATCACGCCGAACCGCGTGGTGGCCCGGCTCCCGACGGTCGCCATTCACGAGCCGCAACGGGGCACGTACGTGCTTGACTTCGGCACGAACCTGACCGGACGGCTGCGAATGAAAGTCGCCGGGTCGGCCGGCAGGGAGATCAGCTTTGTCTACTATGCCTCGCACACCGGCGATCCGCAGAAATTGGCCGAGAACTTCCGCCAAGCGGATCGCTACCTATGCTGCGGTGGGCCGAGCGAGGAGTTTTCGTCGCAATTCAACTGGCGGGCGTTTCGCTTCGTCAAGGTCATCGGATTGGATCGCCGGCCCTCGGACTCCGACGCCGTCGCCGAGCTGATTACCACCGACCTGCCCCGCTCCGGAACCTTCGAGTGCTCCGACGCGGTCCTCAACCGGCTGCACGCACTGGTCGTGCACACCCATCGCTGCATCACGCTGGGCGGGATCCAGGTCGACTGCCCGCACCGAGAGCGGCTGGGCTACGGCGCCGAAGGGCAAGCCGCACTCACGCAGGCGGTCTACAACTTCGATGCCGCGGCATTCTACGCCAAGTGGGCCCGCGATTTTCAGGATGGCCAGGACCCCGCCTCAGGCATGGTCTACTACACAGCACCGTTTCGGATTCACTCCGGAGGCGGCCCGGCCTGGTCGGGCGCGTGCACCGTCTATCCTTGGAACGTCTATCTGTTCTACGGCGACGAGCGGGTCCTCGCCGAAGGGTATCCGACGATGCGCCGTTGGCTGGCGTGGCTCGACGCCCGGTCGACCGGCCACCTCCTCCGCCCGTACGGCCTGCCGCAGATGAACATCTGGCAGTACCTGGGCGACTGGGCATCGCCGCGGCGGCCCAACGACACGCTCCCCTGCAACGGCCACTGGACGAGCGCGGAAGACAACCAGGTCTTGAATGATCTGCACCACTACCTGCAGGTGACCCTCGCCGCCCGCATCGCCAAGATCCTCGGCCGCGCCGACGACGCTCGCTCGTATCGCGAGGAAGCCGCGGCCATTCGGCGGGCGATCAACCGCACCCACTTCGATCCTCAGAGCGCACGTTACACCCACGGCGAACAGCAGCAAACCTACCTGGCCTTTCCACTGTTGCTGGACATCGTTCCGGCCGAGCAGCGTGCGCAGGTGTTGCGGAACCTGGTGGACGATATTGTCGAGAAACGCGGCGGACACCTCGATTTCGGCGTCCTTGGAGGTGTGTATACGCTCGCCTCGCTGGTGCGTGAAGGCCGTTCGGATCTGATCTACGGCATGGCCTCCCAGCAGAGCTGGCCGGGCTGGCGTCACATGATGGATCAAGGGGCGACCACGCTCTGGGAGCATTGGCGCGCCGGCGATTCGAGCATCCATAATTCGTTCCTGGCGATCGGCGGCTGGTTCTTTTCCGGCTTGGCGGGAATTGCGCCCGACCCCGATGCGCCCGGTTTCCGCAACGTGATCCTCCGCCCACAGCCGGTGGCCGGCGTGACGTGGGCGAAGGCCGCCTACGCAGGCATGTACGGTGTGGTAGAGAGCCGGTGGACCATGGAAGGGGACCGCTTCACGCTTGAGGCGATTATTCCGCCCGGCAGTACGGCCACGGTCTACGTGCCGGCGCAGAGCCTCGATTGCGTCAAGGAATGCGGAAAGCCGGCCGCGTCGGCCGCCGGAGTGCGGCCGGTCGGCATGGAGGCTGGCCGGGCCGTGTTCCAGGTCCAAGCCGGGCGGTACGATTTCGTGTCGGCTACGGCTTCCGGGGCGGCTACAGCCTCATCCGGTACGGCAGCCCGACCGGGAACCACGGCGGGGACGCACCACCCTGGGGAGTAGTTCACCCAGGGTGGTTTTCTGAGACATCCGAGAAAAGGGGTCACGGTGCGGCGGCCACATGATCCCACCCTTCAAGTCGCACGCAAGCCGCCGCTGCCGTGCAGTTCCCCGTTCGGATCCGGCGGATCCCAGGCTCCCCCAATCCGTTGCTGCGCCGAAGAAAGAAGAAACAAGAATGGTGCATCGCGCCGAGGAATCGTGTACCATGAAGATTCATAGGGTCAAGGATCGTCACGCGACCACACGGACCGCAAGTCCAGCCGTGCGAGGCCGGCTTCGCCAAGCCGGGCAATCCTCGACCGTATCGGGATCCATCAATCGGTTCGAACCTCAAGTCTCTTCAGGTGAGTCCATGAAGCGAAATCACTTCAACCGGCGTGCGGTTCCCATGACCAAATTCTCCCGGCGCGGTTTTCTCGCGGCCTCCACAGCGGCCCTGGGCGCGGCTACGCTGAGCCGGCCGCTGGTCCTGCTGGGCGCCACGGCCGCGTCGACGGCCGCCAACAACAGGGTGAATTTCGCCCTGGTGGGGTGCGGCGGACAAGGTCGCGGCGACATGCGCGGCCTGCTGGCCTGCGGCGCAAACCTCGTAGCCCTGTGCGACCCGGATCCGGCGCAGATCGAAAAGGCCCGGGCCGACGCCCTCCAGTCGGGCGGCGAGGCGACCAAGAACGCCAAGGCACTGGACGACTACCGCAAGTTGCTGGAAGACCCCGCGAGCTTCGACGCCGTGCTGATCGCCACGCCCGACCATTGGCACGCCCCGCTGTGCAAGGCGTTCATGAAGATCGGCAAGCACGTCTACTGCGAGAAGCCGCTGACGCACAGCGTGGCCGAGGCCCGCGAGCTCCGCGAGCTTGCCCGCGGCAGCAAGGTCGTGACCCAGATGGGGAACCAGGGCAGCGCCAGTGCCTCGTTGCGACGCTGCACCGAGATCATCAAGGCCGGCGCGCTGGGCCAGATTCGCGAGATCTACGAGTGGGGCATCGGCGTCACGGCCAATGAAGGCAGCGCCCCGGGCGAAGATCCCATCCCGTCAGGCTTCAACTGGGACCTGTGGGTCGGGCCGTCGGCCATGCGTCCCTTCAAGAAAGACGTCTATCATCCCTTCCGATGGCGCGGGTGGTTCGACTTTGGCAACGGCGGCCTTGCGGACATCTGCTGCCACACCATCAACCTGCCGATGCGGGCCTTGGACCTGGGCTACCCCGACCGGCTCGTCCTCAACATGCACAACGGCAAGCAGACGGCCGGCAAGGCCGCGGTGGAATTCCATTTCCCCGCTCGCGGCAACCTCGTGCCGCTGACTCTATACTGGCAGGGCAACGGAACGCCGCCCGCCGCGGTAATCCAGCCGGTGGTCGATGTCTACAAAGACAAGGTGCCCGGGGGCATCGTGATCGTCGGCGAAAAAGGCTGTATCTATACCAGCCATTGGAACACAGGCGGCCTGATCCGCCTCAACGGCGAGCCTCGCCTGAAGGATGTTCTGCACCACGCCGCCACGAAGGACATCCCGGTGAGCCTTCCCCGCTCGAAGGGACATGAGCAAGAATGGATCGATGCCTGCCGCGGCGAGGGCCGGACGTTCTCCGACTTCGATATCGGCGGCAAGCTTACGGAGATCGGCCTGGCAGGCTGTGTCGCGATCCGCGCCGGCAAGAGCCTCGATTGGAACGGCGACAAGATGCAGGCCACCAACGCCCCCGAGGCCGCCAGGTTCGTTCACACCAAATACCGAACGAAGTGGCTGACCTGATTCTCTGCGGGGGCCACCGCCCCGATCCCGCCCGCCGTGCCCAAGAACGCCCGGCGGGTTTGCCGGGCGATTCGAAAGTCTGTAGTATTCATCCGTCCTCCTCTCCCTCTCTATGAGAGATGGGCCGCAGTTCTACATTGCTGGTCGGCAGTCGCAAAAGGGGACTGGCTCCGTCGCCTCAATCACCGTCTCTTGATCAGTACGCGCTGCGGCGACGGTGCCTGTCCCCTTTTGCGACGGACCACCGGGGCAGCGCCCGCGGAAAAGGGGACAGGCACCGTGGCGGCGACGTTTCTGCTTACGCCACACCGGTTAGCGCCACGGAGCCAGTCCCCTTTTCCTCCTAACCCTCAGCGGGCGGGGCAGCCGTGTCGCCAATGCGGTCGGTCGAAGATCATGCGAATTGTCCAAAGCCAACGCTCGACGTTCTTTTGCCCCGCCCGGCAGCGAGCGCGGGGAAGGCATCCTCGGCGCTCCGCACGCTCCGAGGCGTAGCAATGACTTGACCACGCGGTGCTCTCCGTCGCCCGGCTCGCCGATGCCCGGGGAACCCTCCTCTACTTCCCCGGCATCCGCGTCATCAAGCTCCAGGCGGTGAAACCGCAGGACGGCGCAATAGGGGAACCGTCCGTCGTGATGCCCTGCAAGACGAGTCCTCGCGCCTCCAATGCGGCGCGGAAAGCCAGAAAGAACTCGCGGATGTCGTCGTGCGTGGGGTCGTGGTCCAAGACCCGGTAGGAGATC
>Ga0172371_10009383_pt1 | contig 13463 bp, 12 predicted proteins | sample Lak12m_FD_114543 | JGI IMG/M metagenome (GOLD analysis project Ga0172371, IMG submission 114543) | Freshwater microbial communities from Kabuno Bay, South-Kivu, Congo - kab_022012_12m | ecosystem: Environmental > Aquatic > Freshwater > Lake | place: Democratic Republic of the Congo: South-Kivu... | reverse complement strand
GAAGCTAGTTTTAAGAAATTTCTAAATATTCCTGAAGAAAAAATAATTTCAATCACAGGAACAACAAAACCAGAAGAAAGAGAACAAATCTACAAAAGTGCGCTTGTAATAAATGCTACCCCCCAAACAATAGAAAATGATTTACTTACTGGAAAAATTAATCTGAAAAAATTTGGTTTAGTTATTTTTGATGAAGCTCACCGAGCAATTGGTGAATATGCGTATGTATTTGTTAATCTTCAATTACAAAAACAAAACCCAAAAGCACTCGTACTTGCTCTTACAGCAAGTCCGGGAAGTGAAGAAGAACACATCCAAGATGTTTGTAGAAATTTGAGCATAAAAAATATTGAAATAAAAGAAACCACTGATAGCGATGTTGCACCTTATGTTAATGAAATAAAAATTGATTGGGTAAAAGTAGAACTCCCCCCAGCATTTATTCAAATAAAAAATTATTTAGAAGAATTCCAACGAAAACAATTATCAGTCCTAAAAGGACTCGGATTTGCCATAACTGAAAATAAAAAATATTACAACAGAGTACGATTGCTTGAAATGCAAGCAAGAATACGCCAACGCCTCATGAGCCACGGAAATACCCAACCAAGCTTATATGTTGCCGCATCAAAATGCGCTGCCATGATGAAAGTATCACACGCTGAAGAACTAATAGAAACACAAGGGATTGGAGCCCTAGTAAATTATTTTGACAAATTAGAAGACGAATCAGCAAAAGGGAAAAGTAAAGCAGCAAAAGCAATAATCGCTAATGAAGAAATACAAAACGCAATAATCCTAACAAGGAAACTATTTAATGAAAAAGTACAACACCCCAAATATGAAGAACTAAAAAAAATTATTCTAAAACAACTCACCACAAACCCAAAAAGCAAAGTAATTGTGTTCAACCATTATCGTGATTCGATAAAAGAAGTGGTGGAATTTCTTTCAAAAGAAAACGAAATTAAACCAGTAAAATTTATTGGACAAGCAACAAAAGGAAAAGAAAAAGGAATGTCACAAAAAATACAACAAGAAGTGCTCCAAGAACTAAGAGACAATAAACACAATGTGCTTGTTGCTAGCAGTCTTTCTCCGGAAGAATTTATAATATTACAAGACGCTGAAGAAAATATTAAGATTAAAAAAATAGGGGATTTTATCAACGAATTTATACCTGAAGAAGTTGAAAATACTAAAGCAATTAAAGTGAATAAATGGAAAACTCTTTCTTCAAATGGAAAAGAAATTATGTTCAAAGAAATAACTCATGTACATAAACACAAACGAACAAACTTCGTTCAAAAAGTAAAACTCAGTTCCGGTTTTGACACATTGGTGACAGAAAACCATAGTTTAATCTCATTTAATGAAAAAGGTAATCAAAAATCCCAAAATGCAGAAATTAACAAGTTTATTGAACTTTTAGGGAAAATTCCAAATTCAAGAAATATAAGTGAAATAAACATAATAAAAAAACTTATTGAAAATATGCCTAATAAACAAATGCCTTTTTGTTTTGTTCTTGGAATTACCCAAGCAAAAGTAAGAATTATGAAAAGCAATTGGAAATTCATAAAAGCAATTCTTAATTCAAAAAAGAGAAAATATGCCGCCTCAATAACAGGATTGGACTCTTCAACAATAACTGCTTGTTCAAAAAGGCTTTTTTATGAAAAAATAATTTATACAAACAAACAAGGAAAAGAAAAGTATTTTGAATTAACCCCTGTAGGAATACAATATGCAGATTTTTTAAATTGGTTTTTCTCAAATGTTAAATACCATAAAGGAAAATATCGTTGTAATCTAGAATCAGCAAATCAATCAATAAATATTATTAAAAAATTCTGTGAAATAAAAATTGATGTACCTTATGGAAAAACAGCAATTAATACAAAAATAACACTCAATACCCAGTTAGCTAATTTTTTAGGATTCTATGTTGCAGAAGGGCATGCAAGAAACACAAAAAAAACTTCTAGCATTCATCTTGCTGCACAAAAATTAGAAATGCAAGACGCAATGGAAAAAAGCATTACTCAAGGACTACAAATGAATTTTTTTAGAAATTGGAGAGGACTAGATATAAACTCAAAAATGGCATATTTACTTATCAAATACGTATTTCAATGTGGAGAAACTGCATACAAAAAAGAAGTTCCTGAATGTATTTTCAATGCACCAAATAACATCAAATGGGCTTTTATTGAAGCATATTGCAAAGGAGATGGACACATATCAAAAAATAAAATACAATTTACTACAGTAAGTAGAAAATTAGTAACAGGGATTGTTTTTTTACTAAGACAATTAGGAATAAAAAAGATACGAGTCCAAAAAAATGATAAAAGAACACCTTATCAAATAGAAATTTATGAATCTCTACCTTTTGCATCAATTCAAAAAAATTTAGGTAAAAGAGCATACTTTAATACTACCCCAACTGCACTAAATTCAAGAAAAGCATACTACTTATTCCAAAATAATTTTAACAAAAACGCCAAAAGAATAAGAAGCAGAACCGCGTCAGATACCACAAAACTAATATATTATGACTACATAAAAAAAATAGATACTCTTGAAAAACAACCCCCTTATGTTTATGATCTCTCAGTCAAAGATAATGAAACTTTTTGTGGAGGAACAGGATTAATAACCCTCCACAATAGTGTTGCTGAAGAAGGACTGGATATCCCTAGCGTTGATCTAGTTGTTTTCTTTGAACCTGTCCCAAGTGAAATACGAACAATACAACGAAGAGGAAGAACAGGAAGATTTGCAAAAGGAAAAACAATTATTTTAATGGCAAAAAATACTCGTGATGAAGCATTCTATTGGGCTGGACGAAGTAAGGAAAGAAAAATGAAAGAAACTCTTCGCGAAATGAAAAAAACAGGTTTTAGTGCCGAACAAACAATTTTGCAAAGCTTTGATCAAAAAAGTGAAGAAATAATTATTTTTGTTGACTCCCGAGAACAAGCATCAAGTGTGACAAAAAAATTATTTGAAAAAAATTGCAAAACAATACTAAAACAATTAGAAATTGGAGATTATATTTTGAGCAAAGATGTTTGTGTAGAAAGAAAAACAATAGAAGATTTTGTTGCCTCAATGATTGATGGAAGATTATTCAACCAACTTGTTGATCTTCGCGAAAATTACCCAAAACCAATGATAATGCTAGAAGGAAATATTAATGAAATATTCTCTTTAAGGGATATTCATAGAAACTCTATAATTGGAGCTCTTACTTCAATCGCACTTGATTATCAAGTCCCCATAATTAACACAAAAGACTCCGAAGAAACTGCAGAATATCTTTATGTTATTGCAAAAAGAGAACAAATAGGAAAAGACAAAGAAGTAGGAATAAGATTTGGGAGAAAAGGACTCACTACTAGCGAAAAACAAAGATTCATCATAGAAGGCCTTCCACTTGTAGGACCCACTCTTGCAAAAAATTTGCTTGAAAAATTTGGGTCAGTAAAAGAAATAATAAATGCTAGTGAAAAAGAACTTACCCAAGTAGAAGGAGTAGGAAAAAAGAAAGCCCACCAAATACAAAAAATACTTACTGAAAAGTATGATGAAAATAAGAAAGAGGAAAAAAATGATTATGACGAAAATGATGAAGAAGAATTAATTGAAGAAAAGAAAGTTAATATTGAAGAGGAAGATAATTAATTATTTCAAAAAAATGAAGAAACAAAATCCCCCTTTTGAAAGGTTTAAAAACCTGCCTTTGAGTAATTATTTCATCATCTCATATAGAGAGAATTTAGTTTTAAAGGTGTAAAAAAATGGTTCAATGGCACGAAAAATCTGATAAAAAAGCAAGCGGTGGAAGAAGACAAACCGTAAATAGATGCGATAAGAAAAAAGCATGGATGGGCGGAAGCGCTGCTAATACAAAAACCCAAGAAAATTCAAAAGAAGACAGAAAAGAAAGAAAAGGAAGAGGAAATACTAAAAGAGTAAGACTTACACACACACAATACGCAAATGTTGTGATGGATAAAAAAACAAACAAAATACAAAAATTAGCAGTTATTGCTGTAAAAACTAATGATGCAAACAGATTATTTGCAAGATCAAACATTAGTACAAAAGGAGCAATAATTAGAGTAAAAGTTGGAAGTGAAGAAAAAGTGGCAAAAGTAACATCAAGACCAGGACAAAACGGAACAGTAAACGCAACACTCCTAGAATAAAAAAATAAACCGAATTTTTTTAGGCAAAATAATGCACAAAAGTGCTTATTTTGTCAATCTTTATTATTATATTGACCCCTTTATAAATCAGAAAAGAAACCAAAAGCTTTATATAGTTTCCCATGGCAGGTTTAAATATTCAACTGGTTCTGGTGAGTTTCTCGAATCGGTATCCATACAAAAAAGGTGATAATATTGGGTAGAAAGTGTCCTGAATGTAATAGCGAAAGAATAAGAGTAGACTCCTCAAAAGGAGAAGCAGTTTGCATGGATTGCGGACTAATTGTATCAGAAGATGAAATGTTTGATTCAGGCAAAGAATGGAGAAGCTTTGACCAAGGAGACGAAGACTCTGCAAGAGGAGGAAGTCCCCTAAAATACACTAAACTAAACAAAGGTTTAGTTACTATGATTGATAGAAGAGGAACTGATCTTCGCGGAAATAAACTTTCTTCAAAAGGAAGAGCACAAATGTACCGTTTAATTAAATGGCACAAAAGAGCTTCGGTTTCAAGTTCAATGCAAAGAAATTTATCAATTGCTTTAACCGAAATGAGAAGAGTAGCTTCATACTTAAATATTCCAGAAACTTTAGTAGAAGCTGCTGCTTTACTTTACAGAAAAACTGTAAAGAAAGGATTAATCAGAGGAAGATTAATCGAAGCTGTTGTTGCCGCAGTACTTTACACGGTTTGTAGAACATACCATGTTCCTAGAACCTTAAACGAAATGGCAGAAGCAAGTTGATTAACTAAAAAAGAAATTGGAAGAACATACAGATTTTTAGTTAGAGAACTAAATCTTGAAGTTCCATTAACAAATCCAATCCACTACATCCCAAGATTTGCTAGCGAATTAAACTTGAGCGGAGAAGTTCAAGAAGAAGGAAGAAGAATCTTAGAAGACGCAATAAAGAAAGGACTTATCTCAGGAAGAGGACCAACAGGTGTTGCGGCAGCCGCTGTATACATCGCTGGACTTTTGAGAGGAGAAAGAAGAACACAAAAAGAAGTTGCAAACGTTGCGGGTGTTACTGAAGTAACAATTAGAAACAGATACAGAGAACTAAAGAAAAGACTTAATATCGATGTAGCGGCGTAATAAAAACAATTAATGATGTAGGGGAAATTCCCTTACATCAAATCTTTTTTTAAAAAAAATTAATTATATAATAACTTAATTTTATTCAGCTTCAGTACCATTGCCAGAATTATAAATCGCTAAAACCTCACCACTTGATAAGGCTTTAATATAAATACGAACATCATCCACAGTTCGAGTATTTACATACGAATCTCCTCACTCCCTGCAACAGTAAGAGAAGTTGTTGTGTAAGTAGCGGAATTAGTTCCAGTAGTCAAAGAAACCCCATTTTTATATAAATTAAAACTATTTCCATTCCTTACAAAAACCCAATGAGCCCAAGTGTTTGCCGCAAATGCTGTTGACCCCCCAAGTTCAGTATTTCCTATACACCATTTCATTTGACCATTATCTTTGTTGTAATAAGCATATCCCACACCAGCTCCAGAAAAAGTCCAATTAAACCAAGTAGAGTGAATATTAGTCACTGCTCTTTTTCCCCAAAACGCAATTGACCAAGAATTACTAGACAATGCCGACAAAACCCCTAGACTTGTAGTTGTAAAATACTCTCCAGTTTGGAAAGTAAGTGCGTTATTGATTAACCCTGTTGTTGTTCTACTTGAAGTATTTTGTGACGACATAATTGCATTAACCCCACTCGGACTTGAATCAATCACAACCGTACTTGCAGCATTATCATTCATTAAATAATGTGCGACTAAATTATCTCCACCAACCAAACTCTTATCCAAACTTCTGTTTTCTGAAGTATTTGTGTCGCCGTCATTATCAGTGCAGGAAATGTTCCAATCATAACTACCCACACTCAAAGTATAATCCAAAGTATTCTCTACACCATTTACAATATTTGAAGAAGAATTAGCATCCATTAATCCAGTTATATTCAAACTACAACTTGCAATAGTCCCATCCGAATCACTTGGAGTAAAAACAAAAGAAATTCTAGTATCAGCAGTAGAATAATTATCAACAGGAGAATTCAATACAACAACCGGAGCAACATTAATAACACTAAAAGTTTCTTCAACAACGCTTCCTGAAGGAGTCACTACCGGAACGCAATTAATACTGATTGTTTGAAAATCTGAAGTTTTACTTAAATCATCAACGCTTGTGTAGTAAACTTTTATTGAATAACTTTTCTTCGAACCATCACAAACATTCACATCCTGTAACTTAAAACTCTTATCCCCACTACCCGGCAACAACTCATTAACAAAATTATGATCAAAAGAATTCACACTAATCTTATTTACATAAACAGAATCCACACCCAAATTCTTCAAAACCAACAAACCATTCCCATCCTCACCCATAACAGAAGAACTTAAACTCAAACCACCAACACCCACCTTAGAAACAATCTCACCAGAAGTAGAAGAAACATTACTTGCAGAATCAGATTGAGAAATAACCAAACCCACAACAACCAAAGAAATAACAACAACAATACCCACAATCAACAAATACTCCATCGTACCCTGAGCTCTTACTTGCCCACAAAAATTAGAAACTAAATTACTACTCTCTCTCTCTCTGCGAATTCATATTTCTCACTCCTCAAAAATTGATTAAACATACACAACAACAAGAAACAAACCCATATATAAAACTAATTTAACCCCCGCCACTAAAAAAAGAAAATTCAGTTTTTTTGATTTAGTTTCGCATCATCTTTTCAATATCTTTTAAATCAATACAAATAACTCTTTTGTCATTAAAAGAACTAATTTTTTTTGTAAAAGTTTTTGCAAATAAAAAATATTCTTCTTTCCTTTTTTCATTAAACCATTCAACAAATTTAGCTTTCTCTACTAATTCAACCATAATCTTTTCAGGGTTTATCTTATCTTGCCATTTACATTCCCCAAACAATACCTCTTTATTTTCTTCATTAAAAGCCACAACATCTATTTCCTTATCTTTATACCACCAACGACCCAAGGCAGAGTATTCAAAACCAGGTTTTCTAATTAAATACTGTTTACAAACATCCTCAAAAATAAATCCTAAATAAGCAGAATAATCTTTTTTTATTAAATCCACTTTGAATATTCCTTGTTCCATACTACTCAAATTAGGATAAATATATTTGAACCAAAATTTCAAGAAATTATCGTTTAAGTAATATCTTCCAAATCTAGACTTAATATTTTCTGTTATTGGAACCTCTCTTTTTACAAACCCAACCTCTATCAAATTACTCAAATAAGGAGATAAATCAGTTCTTTGTAATTTAATATAATCTTTTATTTCATTTATCACATTTTTACCATTAGCAATAGCTTCAAGTATTAATTTATATGTACTTGCGTTTTCAAATTCTAGTTTCATTAAAAAATCTACTTCATCTTTCAAAAAACCTTTTCCTCGTTTTGTTTCCTCTTCAAGCCAAACCCAAAAAGGCCTATCAATCATAATAAGATAATAAGGAATACCATCAGCAAAACCATAAATATTAACTAATTCTTCAACACTAGCCTTTGGAAAAAAATAGTGCAAATCAAAGAAAGATACCGGTTTTAATTTCAAAGAAGCAGTTTTTCTTCCAAAAACAGGACTACTATAACTCAAAACCTTTGAAGTAATTATTGAAACTGACGAACCCAAAATAAAAAACTTCAAATTAGATTTTTTTAACTTAGTATCAACTATGGATTGCAAAAGACTAAGAAAATTCGAATTCTCTTTTATAAGATTTTGAAACTCATCAATAATCAAAACATCAACATTATCTTTTAAATAATCAAACAACACCTCATAATCCATTTTTAATTTCCCAATCTCTGAATCATACGCAATACAAGTATTATAAAAACGTTCTAAATTATTTTCCCCAACAGCCAAATAATAAATCCGCTTATCCTTTTGAGTAGCATGCAAAATGAGCTCTGTTTTACCAACTCTTCTCCGACCGTAAATTATTTCAAAAGCAAACCCCTTCGCTTCAATAGATTCTCTTAATCCCAAAGACTCCTTTTTCCTATCTTTAAACTCAGTCATTTTACATCAACCTTAGTATAATCTACATTAGTATAATTACACTTATACTATTTAAATGTTTCGAGAGTGTTTTACCAACCCCCCACGAAAAAAAACAACTAACCTCATCAAAAATAAAATTAAGTTCAATAAAAATAATACAATTATTAAAACAAAAATAAAAAAAAATCACACCCCTATTCTATTATCTTTTCTTTTATAGCTTGTCCAAAGTGTCTTCCTGCTTCACCGAGTTTGACTAAGATTTTATCACCCTTTTTTAAGTCAGCTACAGAAATTGATTTTCCACCAGAAGTAATTACTCTTATCGTTTCAGCATTTTGCAAAATTACTGCCCCCTCTTGTGAACCAACTTTTGCTTCTATCAAAATTAAGGGTCTGCTTTCAATTTTGTTTCTACCAACAATAACATTTTTTGTTTCACCAATATGATTTATGGATAAAGCTTCATCCCCCGATTTTAGTTCAAGCAAGTATTTTGTTTTTCCATCAGGAAGAAGAACATATGAATGAACTGATCCAGCATTTACTCTAAAAGGGCGAGTGGCACAATATTCTACTTCCATTGATTCTGATTGAACTAAGAAAAGCATTTTTGGAGAATTACCAACAAGCATTCCTTCACCTAAACCCATTATGTTGCAGGTATCAACACAAGCGCGTTCTCCAGAACCAAGAGCTTTAACGGTAGTAACTTGGGCTTCAACTAAATCAATTTTATTTACATTTTTTGACATTGCATTTTTGGCGTCGAGAATCTCTTGTTTTGTTTTTGCTTTAACAACAACACCTTTTACTCCTTTTTCCAAAACTCCAAGCATGGTGTCAATTTCTTTCACAGAGCACGAAACGAAAATATTTTCTGATTTTGAGACAAGATTTTCAAGAGGAATTATTTTCCAATCATTTGCGTGGATTATTACTCCCCCTTTTTTTGACAACAAAAGAGCCTTATCTTCATCAGCCTTGCTTTTCACTTCAACTTCAAAAATATCAACACCCAATTTTTTATCACCATCATCACTGATAGTTTCAATTCGTCCTAATTTATGTGTGTCAATAGTTGTGCCTTTAGGAACAATTATTGTTTTTACCCCCGCTTCAAGAGCGCTAGTAACTAGTTCCTTGTCGTATGGCCTTATGTCAATAATTAATTCTTTACCGTTCGTCATCCCACCAATCTCCGTTTTGTTTTTGCCCAAATAGTTTGAATATTTTACAAATGCTTTGACTTATCCACAACTATTTTTTCATTAATAACATTATTAAGTCCTGATTCTTTCATTGCTTCTTCAACTGAATAATTATTGTGAATAATTAAAGAAACTGCTTGAATTATTTTTTTAGGTTCTTTGTGTTGGAAAGCATTTCTCCCCATAGCAACACCAGCTGCCCCAGCATCCATCGCATCCTTAATCATTTGTAAAACTTCTTTATCAGTACCTTTACATCCACCCGCAATTACAACAGGAACAGGACAACCTTGCACCACTTGTTTGAAAGATTCTTTTGAACCAGTGTAATTTGTTTTAACAATATCAGCCCCAAGTTCAGCACCAATTCTTGCAACCATTTTTACTACATCCACATCTTTTTCATTTTTTACTTTTTCACCCCTTGGGTACATCATCATTAAAAGAGGCATCCCAAGTCTCTTACAATCCCTAACAACTTCACTCACTTCAACAATCATTCTACCGGTATCTTCTGCACCAACATTAATATGAACAGAAATCGCATCAGCCCCTAAGGCAACAGCTTCTTCCACAGTTGTTACAATAACTTTACTTAATGGATCTGGCGAAAGCGAAGTACCTGCACTCAAATGAACTATTAAACCCAAATCTTTTCCACCCCCGCGAAAACCCGTAGTGACAAGACCTTTATGCATCAAAATAGAATTAGCCCCAGATTCAGCAATGGTTGAAACCGTTTCTTTTACATCAATCAACCCAGAAATAGGCCCATCACTTATCCCATGATCAATTGGCACAATCAACATTTTTCCTGAATTTCTATCACTAATTCTTTGCATCCTAATCATTTTTCCAATCATAAAAAATCCTCCGATTTTTTTTAAATTATTAATCGGAACCAAAAACCAGAATCTATTAAATTTAATAAAAATGAAACTTGAACAAACTCGGACTTTAGTTCCAAAGTTTATTCAAACCAATAGAAAAAGCCATAACTAAAATCAAATTGCGCAACAGCATTACTTGAATTTAATTGACTCATTTGAAATAAGATACTACTCAACCTATTTAAATACTAATTTTAATAACCTGTAACAAAAAATACACACTAAAAAATGTCAAATTATTTACATTTAAAGCCACAGAGTGTGTTTTTATTCTTTTTGATTAACAACTTTGTTGGAATGGTTTCAGAAATATCAAGCGCTTTTCTCACAGCAAAAAGGAATTGCTTCCTTTGTCACTCATATAGAAACTTTAGAGAAACAGAGCCTCAAAGAGAAATGGCAAAAACATCAACAAGAAGAGCTTATGATTTATTGAAAGTTGCATTTGATGAAATGAGATTAAAAGACGCTCCACTTCAACAACTTGATACTATAAGAGCAGCAAAAGTACTCTCACTAGATGCACTTGAAGCATGCGAAAATTGCGACAAACAAAGACCTAGAATAAAAGAAATACTAATTGATGTAAAATAAACCCCTCTAACTTCTTTAACATAAACATATTAATACCAAAAATCTAATTTTCTAAAGGCGAGAATCATGTTAATTGCAGGAGTTGATGAAGCTGGAAGAGGGCCTTGTTTTGGTCCAATGGTTATTGCAATTACTGTTTGTGATTCTTCGAAAGAAAAAACATTAAAAGAGATGGGAATAAAAGATTCAAAACTTCTTACAGAGAAAAAAAGAGATTCTCTTTTTGAACCAATAAAAGAAATTGTGGAAGAACACCAAATACTCTCGCTCGAACCTAGAGAAATAAACTCTATGATGACGCGTGAGTCTTTAAACGAAATAGAAGCAATAAAGATTGCTGAGCTTATTAACAAATTAGACTCAAAGCCAGAGAAAGTTTTTGTGGATAGTCCTGATGCTATTGCAAAAAATTTTGAGAAAAGAATAAGAAAATACCTAACCAATGAAAGACAAAAAATTATTATTGTTTCTGAAAACAAAGCTGATTCAAAATATTTAATTGTAGGAGCAGCCAGTATTCTAGCAAAAGTATCCCGAGATAATGCAATTAAAGAACTTGCAAAAAAATATGGGGATTTTGGAAGCGGATACCCTTCGGACCCCTACACTAAAGAATATCTTGCAAAATATGTAAAAGAAACAGGAAAACTCCCCCCATTCTCAAGGATATTTTGGAAAACCTGCGAAAATGCTCTTGAAGTACGCGGGACAAAACAAGAAAAATTATTTTAAAAAAAAATAAATAATGTAAACAAATTATTTCTTTTCAACTTCAACAGGAATGAATTGTTTTGCTCCACAAGATTTGCACTCATAAAGTGCACTTGTTTGAGGAATTGGAGAAATTATTTTTTCACTTTTACAAAAAGGACAAACCTTAACAAAAATCTTTTTCATCAAATAAATAAACTCCAGAATAATTATTCATCATCATTTTCTTTTTGTTCAAAAACTTCATTAATTTCTTTACCCACACTTGATTTTGCATCATTTGATGTTTGAGCAACTGCGGGAGATTTATTTTTACCAAAATCTTTTCCAAAATATTCAATAAATTTGGTTGTAGTAAAAAGAGCATATGTTCGCCCTTTAGGTTCTTTTCTAATAAAACCCTGCTCGAGCAAAAGTTTTAGATGATCATAAGCTTTGTTATTTCTATAAGCAACTACTGTAGCTTGAGTTATTGGTTGTTTGTATGCAATTAAAGCAAGGGTTTTCATTACCCCTCTTGAGAACATACTATCTTGAGCAAAGTGTTTCACTTTATCCTCATAATCTTCCTTAACCCTCATCTGATACCCAATAGGAAGCTCCACAATCTCAAGAGCTGTTTTTCTTGTTTTATAAAAATAAATTAATTCATCAAGAAGAGCTTTAGTTTGAACCCTTGTTTCAATATCAGCTATTGCTTTAAGTTCTTCAAGAGGAAGAGGCTTTGGCGACATAAAAAGAGCTGCTTCAAGAACTTTTTCTTTCTCAATTCGATCCATAAAATCACAGAAAAATAATTAACACAAAAATGTTTCCAATAAAAGAAAAACTTCAAGGAATTTAAAGGTAATGGTTTGGGAAAGTAATTTAAAACCAATAAGACCTACTTTTAATGGTGATACACAATGGGTTATGCACATAAAAACTCAAAAGGAAAAACATACTACTTGCACTCTAGAGGCAAATTGTTTTTCTTTTCAAAAAAACCAGAAGAGGGAATAGATTTACCAGCAGGATATACTGTGGTTGAAAACTCAACAACAGGACTTCCAATGATAAAAAAAGCATAAATCTATTTTTTCAAACAATCAGAATAATTAGTCCAATCTTTGGATTAATTATTTTCTCTTTGTTAAAAAAGAAAAAGGACCAAAAGGTCGTATCTCATTAACAGAAAAAGCTTCAAGTCTTTGAGCATTTTGGAAATCAACATGAGAACCAAAACCACTTCTTTCTTCTGCCAGTGAGGAGCTTCTTTCAGCTTCTGCCATTCTACCTAAAATATAAGCTCCTCTTCTTGTGTCTTGAGAAACATGAGACTTCATAGCCTTCATTTTGGCCTCTTGAACTTCACCAGGATAATAAACAATTTGGTTCAATTCAGAAAGAGGATGACGATGATAAGTTGTTTCAAAACCCCAAAGCTCAATTGGTCTTCTTTGTCTTACTGATTGACGCTGAAGATATTTTAATGCAAGATCATAAATTGTTGCATGAGTAGGTTGAAGATCCAAACGATCTGGCATTATCACAATATCCCACTTACCTGAATCAATAATTCTTTTCATTTGTTCAAAATCAGGTTTAGATACTGCTTGTGAATCATAAAAAGGTAATGAATGGACTTTACTTTTTATCCCAAGAATTTTATCAGCAGCCCGCAGTTCACGTAGCCTAGTTTTTATTTGAGCAAATCTTTTCATTAAAGCAGGGTTTTTTGTTGTAGCATCAATAGAAGCCGCTTTTTC
>Ga0172371_10009382_pt1 | contig 13463 bp, 10 predicted proteins | sample Lak12m_FD_114543 | JGI IMG/M metagenome (GOLD analysis project Ga0172371, IMG submission 114543) | Freshwater microbial communities from Kabuno Bay, South-Kivu, Congo - kab_022012_12m | ecosystem: Environmental > Aquatic > Freshwater > Lake | place: Democratic Republic of the Congo: South-Kivu... | reverse complement strand
ATAGCTTTCCAAAACGGGACGACAGCATGGGATTTGAACTCATGGCCTCTGTATCAAAAGCATTTCCTACCCAAATGCTGTGGTAATGGTTCTTTGATGTGGTCCCGGAGACCAAGAGACTCGGTAACCTGTTCCCCAACTTGAGTTGTTCAGTGATTGCAGGAGGTTCAAGGTAATGAAGCATTGCGAGATAGAGGCTGAACGCTGTGATTCTCGCAGCTTCTTCATTGACCTCTATGCCCGCAATCTGATCGCGAAGAATCTGCTTCAGCGCATCAAAACTGAGTCGTTTCTTATTCCTATTCCACTCATAGCGGACAATTCGTCTAAAAGATTCCACGAGGAAGGTTCCCGAACCACAAGCAGGGTCAAGTACGCGGGGCGTCTTCTTCAACTCACTGGCGGTCAGTGTCCTTGACAAAACGAATTCGACCAACACTGGCGGCGTGTAGAAGGCACCATCCTGCTTTGCCTTGCTCTTTTTCTCGTCATCAATAGCGGACAAATGGTAGAATTCTTCATAGATCGAGCTGATGAGGTCAAGTGGGACAATGTCAAAACGGTAGGAGTAAAAGAACAGTCGTTTCTGGAGCCCGGCATCTCCGTAGAGGAGATCCTGAATTAACGCCAGGTGCTCCTGTGTGACAGTCGTTTCCTCATCATCTACACTGGGGAACATGTCACCGTTGAAATCCCCGGCAAGGGACCTGAACAATGCATAGGTAAAGTCTTTACTTTGAAGGACGCGTGGGTACAATGCTTGATCCTCAGACAATCCAAATACTGGACGCGAAGGTCGAGTTTCTAGAAGCTTTGCCCAACTAGCGTCCTGCCGGGCGACCTCAAGGAAATAATCATTTGTCAGAATCCCACGATCTTCAAGGTAGCGTATGAAGATTGACCGACCGATCAGTGCGTGGGCGTGCCTCACGTTTTTACCGGATAGACCGGCCTGAATTAATTCTCGGCGGACCGTCTTCAAGTCGCGAATAAGAGCTTTGTCTGCTCTGTTTGCCAAATCGCCGAAGCGAATGTCCTCAAAAACCTTGCCGGACTCAATGTTATCACGATGGAACTGTTGAAGCTCTTTAGCAACTTCCTCGATCCTTCGGAGGGTAGCCAGTGTTTCCAGCCCCCTGTGTCTACTTGCTCCATCTTCTCCCATTTCACGGATATTGAGAGGTTTCCGTGCCAGATCCATAACAGCGATTTCGCCGGGGGAAGCCAAGAAAAGCAGCCTTGGACGACCAAGGCTCCAGATTCGATTGAAAGCCTTTGCCTTTTCTTCGAGAAGTTGGGAATCACACTCGGCAAATACGGCAACCGGATTATTTTCGACAAAGAATACCTTTTCGGCGCCTGCCCGTTTTCCCGCAGCCAGCCACTCACCCTTTTCGAGCCAGTCGAGGTTACTCATGCTGGGAGAAGGCTCCTCAGCCGTCGGCAGTAATGAGCCGCTCTGGAAATCCAATACTTCATAGAGGGTGTCTAGCGAGCCATTCACCACGCACCTCCGTCGCCGACGATCCTGCCCAATGTGCCATGTCAGCTGCTACGCACAATCCTTGCACAGAAACCGGCATGTCCTTGCCTCATTCAAGATATCGTATTTATGAAGCCTCGAATACCTAATTATTCGGTATCGCCGGTTGATTCCGCTCGGCGACCGATCACTCTTGCCGGGACACCTGCCGCAACCGAGAATTGCGGTATTGTCCGTGTCACAACTGCACCTGCGGCCACAACCGATCCTCTGCCGATGGTGACTCCGTCAAGGACCGTAACGTGGGAGGCCAGCCAGACGTCGTCTTCGATCTTGATCCCTTGCGTTGTGGCCCCCTGGAGCCTGATGGGGACGTCCAGCCTCTCCACAACATGGTTCGCCGGGATTATCACAGTATGGGCACCTATGATGACGTTGTCTCCTATCTCAAGCCCGCCGCAGCCGTATATCACGCAATAGTAACTTATCCCGACGTCGCGCCCCATTATGATGTCCCCACCGTGGGAAGAGACCACGCTGCCGTGCATGACATAGCTGCCGTCTCCAAGGACAATTCTGTCGCTGCCCTGGGCGATGATTTGGGCGCCGGGGTGAACGTGGGCTCGTTTGCCGAACTTGACGTTCCCCTCGACCGTCGCGCCCCAATCAATGCAGGCCCTGCCGAGTCGTCTATATATTCTCCACTTAAGTGTGTCCAATTATGATTCTCGCGACTCACGGACGTTCACTGGAGCCATACTGGAGACTCATGAACCTCCAGGCGTTTCAGCAGCGGTCCGTCTACATAGCAACGGAACGACCATCAGCACAGGGTCCTGAAGCCTGGATAGACAGAAACCTAATCGGCCAAGCCCAGCAATCCCTCCACATGGAGCAATAGAGTCTCAATCTTGAATAAAATCGCACCACGATCCAACTCTTCCGGGAGGATCGGAAAGTCATATCTGAATTGAACGGCGAAATCAGTTAGGTCCACAATCTCAACATGCTGCTCCCAACCCGGCTCTTTATTCAGTTCAAGAAGGCGTAGCAGCACCCTCAGGTCATGGGTCTTGGGATATGGGGTACCACGCAGACTCAGCCATGCCTTAAGAGCCTTTTCCGCCGACTGCTGCGCGTGAAATCCAAAGACGCTGTCTTCAAACAGCTCGCGCTGCTTCATGTTAGACAGTGCCTTAAAATCAACCCGTGCCAGCTTCAGCAGTCTTCGAGCGTCTTCCTGGTCTTTCATATACTATCTTTCCCTCCCTCATGCAGCGTGCAATTATGTGATTGGTGGAATCTTGCCATTGTTCGACTTCCTCTGGAGTCACGACGATTACGTCCACTGGAATAGGGATTGTCCAGAGTGCTTTACGTATCCTCGAACACTCCGACCACCGGGAACCGCCTGGGAAAGAAGATTGCGGCTCAACCACCAACAGGTCAACGTCAGAGTCAGGACCAGCTTCTCCTCGGGGCGTTGACCCGAAGAGCACTATCATCTCGGGATGCACTGCCTTCACTATGGCTGCGACCATCTCTTCTATCATGGTACCTCACCAGGATAAGCCGTCACTTGATCCCCAGCACTTGGTGGGCACAAGCGGGATTCTCGAATTCGTTAAGATGGATGACCTCGTTGAAGCCGGCCTTTTTCATCCATTCCCGGACCACTTCCAGAGGTATGACCCAGTTGAAAAAAGGTTCCAGGGTATCCAGGATGCCCATCTTGGAACTCTTGGGCCGCGCAAGCAGACGTCTTGCCACGTTCTTCAGATTCTCTTCAAAAGGAAACGACCAGTCCCAGTTTCTATTCCGGATCCTGTCCACGTAGGAGAGCCGCTCTTGCACCGATCGCAGTGTGTAGAACTTCTTTCTTTGCAGATTCACCAGAGGCGTTCCGTGCATTCCGCCCGGTTGATAGACCATCAAATAGAGCGCTCCGCCTTTTCGTACGGTGGAAGCAGCAGAGGCAAACGCCCTGGCCGGATCGTGGGTACACATGGCCACGCCCCAGAAGCAGGCAAAATCGAACCGGTCCACCAGGTCCGGATTCTCCGACGGTATCTCCATCACATTGACCTTACGGACATTCTCATTGAAGCGGCTTACGCTCTTCAGGGCGGACGCGGAAACGTCCACGGACATCACCATTTCCGCGCCGAGCGCCAGCATGACCTTTGTCCAACGTCCCAGACCGCAGCCTATGTCAATGCAATCCTTGCCCCGGATCAACCCGGGATCTATGGGATGATCAAGGACCAGGTTGCCCGGCCAAGGACGGAGGAACCCGTTCCCGCGGGGATGTCTACCGGTCCATTCGTAGACGCGATCCTCGATGAACTCGTCGTCCAGGCTGGCTCCCGAGTAGTTGTAATATTCGGGATCGCCTTCGAGAGCAAGCTTCCACTGGAGGTCGAATTGCTCGCCGTAAGTGGACGCGGGCGGCTCGTACCGTCCGGAATAATCGTCGCTCCAAACCAGCAGGTCGTCGTCAAAATGCGGATTACGCTGCACTTGTTCGATGCTCCTTCAGCCACGCTTGAAACATCAGCACTGTCCAAATTAGAGACATCCAGTTCCGCCTGCCTGAAAGGTGTTCCTCCCATATGACGCTGACACGCCTATGATTCAGATACCCTTCTTGTTTCAGGCGGTGTTCGTCCAAGAGGTCCGAAGCCCAATCTTTCAGAGGTCCCCGGAGCCACTGGTCAACGGGGATGCCGAACCCCATCTTGGGTCTCTCCACCATTTCCCGCGGCACGTAACGATAGAGGATCTGCCGGAGTATCCACTTGCCGGTTGAACCCTTCCTTTTCATGGAGACAGGTATCCGGCCCGCCAGTTCCACCACCCTGTGGTCCAGCAGCGGCACGCGGGCTTCCAGGGCGACGGCCATGGCTGCCCGGTCCACTTTGGTCAGTATGTCGTCCGGAAGATACGTCAAAAGATCCAGCAACTCCATAGTCTGAAACGGGTGAAGAGAGTCCTCCCGTCCCCTCATAGCGTTAAACCTCGTCTCGATTTCCTCGGCACCGGGCACTATCCAGGCGGCCTTCCTGAAGCAGGAGACCAGGTTTTCGTAAAAGCCGGTAAGATCGTCCGCTAGGAGTATTTCAAAAACTGACTCGATCTTGCGCTGTCCTGCTTCACCGGCCAGGGCGAGCACGAAGTTTGGAAACAGGCGCAAAACGCTGTCTCTCATGCCCGCGGCCACTTTGCACGCAGGACGTCTGAGCGTGTAAGGAATCCTATTGTACCTTTCCCAGCGGTCAAGTATATAGAAATACCTGTCATAACCACCGAAAAGCTCGTCGCCGCCATCGCCGGAGAGGCTGACCGTGACGTGACCACGTGCAAGCCTGGATACCAGAAACGTGGGAATCTGTGACGAATCCGCGAAGGGCTCGTCGTAAATCCGGGGAAGATCAGGCACGACCTCCATAGCTTGTCTCGCGGTGAGATAGAGTTCTGTGTGATCCGTGCCGAGGTGCCTTGCCACCTGGGCCGCGTAGGGGGCCTCGTTGTAAGCGCCCTCGTGAAAGCCGATGGTGAACGTCTTAACCGGGCTGTTACCGATTGCTTGCATCAGAGCCACCACCACGGACGAATCAATCCCTCCCGAGAGAAACGCGCCCAAGGGCACGTCCGCAATCATCCTGAGCCTGATGGAATCCTTGAGCAACTCCTCCAAGCAGTCCGTAGTCTCGGCTTCAGTAGCCTCCCAGGGCTGATGTTCCCGTGGGCTCCAGGAATCCAGGGGCGACCAGTAGGGGACCTCATGCAGCATTCCCTGGGGGTTTCCTGACAGCTCCTCGGCCGATAGCTTCGCGATGTGACCGGGCTGAAGCTTGAACGCGTCCCTGTATATCGAATAGGGAGCAGGAACGTACGAATACTTGAAATAGAGAGCCAGGCAATTGCGATCTATTTCAGGGCAAAAATCGGGGTGAGCCCGCAGTGCCTTAAGCTCGGAGCCAAACACCAAGGCGCGGCCGGCCCAACCGTAATACAGCGGCTTAATTCCCATGCGATCCCGGACGAGGGAAAGGACACGCTCCTTGCGATCCCACAAAGCGAAGGCAAACATGCCGATGAATCTAGCCACCGCAGGCTCAAGCCCCCAGGCAACTATAGCCGCCAGCATGACCTCGGTGTCCGAGTGCCCCCTAAAATTGGGGGCGATGCCGGCGTCTTCCAATTCCTTTCTCAGTTGAACGTGATTGTAAACCTCGCCGTTAAATACGATAACGTATCTGCCGCACTCAGAGGCCATGGGCTGGTGTCCCTCGGACGTCAGGTCAATGATGGCCAGACGCCTGTGTCCCAGTGCCACGCCCGACTCTGGGTCCTCCCAGACTCCGCCGTCATCCGGACCTCGATGTCGAAGTGTCCCGGTCATGCGCTCGCACAGCCCGGCAAGATCATGGCCGGAGTGTGAGTTCGGAGAGAATATTCCCGCTATGCCGCACATATATTAGGAGTTTTTTGAAAGGGGGTCCGGGGGAAAACTTTTTTGCAAAAAAGTTTTCCCCCGGAAACTTCCCGTCACCTTTTCCCTATCTCGGCCAGCACTTGTTCCCAGCGGTCCATAATATTTTCCACAGCGAATCTCTCCCTGACCTCCGTGGCCTTCAGACCGAGAGCGAGCCTCTTCTCTCTGTCTCGAAACAGCATTTCCATTTTTTCCGCGAGAGCTTCTACATCGAGTGGCGGCACAAGGATGCCGTCCACGCCGTCGCTTATGATCTCCCGGGGACCGGCCGGGCAGTCGAAGCTTATGACGGCAAGGCCGCAGGCCATGGCTTCTACGAGAGCGTTGGGGAAGCCCTCGAACTCCGAGGAAAGCACGAATATGTCCGCAGCCGCCGGACAGTCCCACGGGTCCTTGATCCTGCCCGGCATGTTTACACGGTCGGAGATGCCCAGGTCCGCGGCGACCCTTTCCAGATCCGGGCGCAGGGGGCCTTCGCCTAGGATGACCAGCCTCGCCTCGTTGTGCGTGCAAACCTTTGCGAATGCCCTGAGGAGAAGGTCAATCCTCTTTTCGGGGGCCAGCCTACCTACGGTGAAAAAAGTACCGTTGGTCGAGGGCTTCCGGTCCCTGGAGACTTCGGGCAGTTCGCTGGACATGGGATTAGGGATGATGATCGGCATCTGACCGCTTCTTGGCGCATAGTAATCCCGCATGGCGCATGTTTGGACCACTATCCTGGAGGCAAAAGGGATAGTAAGTGCCCGGAGCACATACCAGGCCTTTCTCCGAAACCGAATCGAAGGAGGATACGAACGCTCGGCTATGACCACGGGGAGTCGGGCGCATCGCGCGGCCAGCAACGGGATGACGTGGGTTGGAAACATGAAAGACAGGACGCATTCGGGTTTGATCGTCAGGAGTGACATTCTCATCCGGCGTATTCGTGTAAGGTTGTTCTTCAGGCCTTTGACGAATCCTCCAGAGTTGCTCAGCACGCCCAAGGGCAGCACTTTGACTCGATGATCCAGGTCATAGGATGGAGGTCTTGACCCGTCGTCATAAGTGATGACGGTTATGTCCCATCCTTTGGCGGCCCAGTGGCTTGCCATGATTGAGACGACTCTCTCCGCGCCTCCGCCGAAAAGGGTAGGGATGGTGAAGGCTATTCTCAAGATGTGTGTTGTTCCGAGTTGCCGGGGCTCTCTGAGCTCGTTTGAGGCAGCCTCTTGAAAAGAAAGATCTTATCCCCATCTTCCGCGTTCACTTGAAAGCCGTTCTTCAGATAGAAGGTCTTGGCGCGCGCGTTATTCCTGTTCACGGTCAAACGGTACTCCGCAGCCGGTGCGATTCGGGACTCGAAGGCCTCAATCAGATCCTTTGCCGTAGTCGAGCCCATGAGGTCGGGAGCCACTGCTATGGAAAGAACAGTATAGTCGGGAAGCTCCATGTGGTCTTCGCTCCGTCTGAAGACCCCGAGGATTCTGTTCAAGACCATGAGATAGACCCTGGGACGGATCAGGGTCTCTGCCGCCAGTCGTAGCACGTGTTGTCTGAGAAATCGGCTCCTGGCGGCCTGTACGTCCTTGACGCGGCCGCCAAGGACGAATCCGCCGAGGCATTGATCCGACTCATACACCAGAAAGATGAACGAATGCAGGAACATACGATAGTATTCTGCGAGGAGGCCTTCCGAATAATGCCCCAGGAAGAAGCCTTTGAACTGGGCCTTGTGTATGGCCGCCACTTGCGACAGATCGCTTTCCAGGCAGGGACGGATTTTCATGTGAGGACTTCTATGAAAACACTTCCGGGGGACAACTTTTCTGCAGAAAAGTTTTCCCCCGGACCCCATAGGCGCTAACTTTGTGGCTGGCATCAAGTGAATTCAGCTACTTGCCTCAACGAGAACCTCGTCACCCCGGCGAAAGCCGGGGTCCAGAACCTCTTGGAAAGACTGGATTCCGGCGTTCGCCGGAACGACGAACAACGGGCCGGTCAAGTTCTAAGTTAGCGCCTATGCCCCCGGACCCCTTTTCAAAAGACTCCCAACATATGAGCGGCTCCCGCTGGTCGCCGCTCGTCTGCGGTTTGCACGTATAGAGAAAATGGAATGTCAATCACTTGTCAGCCGACTTGCCGTCACCGCAATTCTTCAGCATTACTAGCGCCATCTTTTCAGCTTGCTTCTCCGCGGTATGATCGAGCGCGAATCTGTGCCCGTTTTCCGCCAGGAGTCTCCTGAGTTCTTCGTCCGATGCCAGGCGCTTGACCGCATTCACGATGGCCTGAGTTGACCCGGGCTCAATCAGTATGCCGTTCTCCAGGTGCGTCACAATATCCGGGATGCCTCCCACACGGGTTGCTATGACGGGGCAGCCGCAAGCCATGGCTTCCAGGAGCACGTGCGGCAGCCCCTCGGAAAGGGAAGGCAGGATCAAAAGATGAGCGCTTCTGTAGCGTGCGAAGAGCTCGGGACCCCATTTGATGCGTCCTGAAAAACGGACCTGCTCCGTCAAATGGTGCTTCCGGACAAGGGTTTCGAGGCTGTCTCTTTCGGGGCCGTCACCACAGATTTCCAGCCGGACCGGCAGGCCCTCGAGGTCTAGTCGCGCGATAGCCTCTATGAGAGCTGCAATGTTTTTCTCATGGCTGAGTCGTCCTGAGTAAACGAGGCTGAAAGCCTTTCCGTCGCGGGGTGGAAGATCCAAGGGCTGCAGGTCGGAATGTTGAAACGAAGAGGCAAAGATGACGAACGACCTCTCTGCACAGCCAGTCCCCAGTTTTGAGCAGAGATCATCGGACCAGAAAAAGGAACCCTCAGCCCCACGGATCACAAGCCTGTCCGACGCCGCGTTAAAGGCTGCGGCCACGCGCGCGATAATCTGTACGAATCCTTTATACTTGGTGCTATTTCGGACGATAGCCTCCTGGTCACCGGCGCAGAAACAGAAGTAAGGCTTCCCGAACAGCCTGGCCATTGCCGCAACGAGAGGGGTGTTGGGCGCGGGGATTATCATGCCGACCGCTTCGGAAGAACGGAGGTCTCGAGCAAGCCTCAGAAAATTGCCAGCCATAACCACCGGAAAGCGCTTGAAGTAGTCTACCGTATCCGTCCACGGTGAAGTTTCGATTACCCTAACTTTGTCGCCGTCTATCGCCGTGATCTCGGCCATAGAATCCGGAAGCTGGTCGGCGTGCGTGACTCGACAGGCAATGACTACCGTGTCGAACCATTCCCGGAAAAGGACCGCGAACCTGTTGAACTGTTCAATAGCGAAGAAACGGTTCTCGTGCCGGACCAGAGGACGGTCGCTGACTAAAAGTAATTTCATAAAGAAGAAGTGTGTTTCCGGTTCGGGGCCTTCATGACAATGGGCTATCAAAGGAGTGACACGGTCAGTGAGGCGTGCAGGTGGTCTCCTGAACGAAGGTCTGACGGCTCTGCGTCACCCGCAGTGAAGGAGGCTACCTGCCACAGCCGCGAGGATCTTCTTTTGCGGCGTATCGGTTCAATACCCGGCATCTCTCCACGATTCGCGCACAATGATCGTTGCCACAATCACCAGCCATGTCCCGACAACTACCATGTATCGCGTCGGTGATTTCTGCGTAAGGCCCACTGATGCCAGGATGACTGCGCAGGGCCATATCATGAGCCGGTGGCGGGATTGGTTTATACTGGGCATGAACAATATCAGGGAGATTATGCACGCGGGATAGGCCCACAGGACCAGGTACTCCCGACGAAGGTCGGATCGTCGTATGAAGAGCCATGCGCCCCAGAAGAAGAACGGCATGAGGAAATACCATAATAGGGTCCCCGGAGCGGCAATCTGACCACCAAGACTTTCTACATTCAACGGGCTCGGAGATACCAGAAAATGAGCTAATCCAAGGATCCTGTCCTTAAGGGACGTACCGGCGAACAAATGGCTCGACTGATGAGTACGCTCGGCCGCGGTTGCCCTCGATTCGCGACCATAACTTTCCACTGCCTGGGAGGGGTCCTCCAGTGCAACTTCCAGGGTTGTGCCCACTGAGGTGAAAGAGTACACCATGTACAACGATGTTGCAGCCGCAAGGACGGCAGCAAGCCGCGTCCCTATTTTGACGTTTGAAGCAGCCAGGTGACCGACTGCTACCAGGCCTAGTAGCACCAATCCTACGTAAAACCGAACGGAAGCCAGCGCAAATACTGTCAGGACGACGCACAACCGCGCCCAAGCGCTTCGAGAGGCTCCGTGGGCGAGGGTAAGGGTCGCCATGGTAAGGAAGAGAACCAGGCTGTCTTTCAAGAGATGTGCAGAGACGTCAATAGCATGGCTGAAGAATATGGAAAACAGGAATGCCAACTTGCCGATCTTGGCCGATTCAAAATTGTCGAGACAGAATCTGTAAGCCAGAATGGCGGAAAACACGTCCAGAAAAGAGATTGAGATGACTGGGAACAGCTTGTTGGAGAACAAGAGCAAGTGGCCTGCCACAAAACAAATGAAACCCCAGGCGCCCGATCCAACCGTGCTGTGAATCTCAAACGGAGACAGGCCCACCGACCCGGAACCCCAACCATCGGCAAGCCGCATCCCGCGCTCGTAATAAAAGAACTCATCTCCTCCTTGACTGAAACCGTCGTTATTACTGTAAGCGTATGTGTAGAGAGAATAGGCGAGAGCGAGTCTCAGCGCCACCCCCACCACCGACCAGAAGGTAAGTATCAACCGGTCCTGTCTGGGGACTCCCGATAATAACAACGCCATCGGTACCGACCAGAGTGCGATCCAAAAAAAGTATATCAACTCACGCGGCAGATGGGCGCCAAGGATTCCCAAATTACAGCTCTCCGCCGGTGTCCGCCAGAAAGTGTACACGCTTTCTGGAGCCGTCCCATCGAATCTCCGGTATCAGGACATCGGACCGGGCAAGGATTCGATCCCTGAAAAGGATCAGGTCGTCCAGCATGATTGAAAGTTCATGTTCCATATCGTGGGTCGGTTTGTATCCCAGCCTCAACAGATGTTCATGATCGGGATTGTAATAGTGCTCTTCACCTTCCAAACGAGGATTCTCCGTGTTCTTGACCTCCACGGACAATCCCTTGCTCTGAGCCACCTTCTGGACTTTTTCAGCCACCTCCGTGAGGAAATAGACTTCCTCGAATTGATTGAAAACACGATACTCTCCGCGTTGGGGCGGGTTTTCTACGGCAATAGCGAGGCACTGCATGGAATCCCGCAGGGGTATGAATCCGCGCTTCTGCAATCCTTTGCCATACGGAGTCAAAGGCGAGCCTATGGCGGCCATTGCGCAAAAGCGATTTATGGCGGTTCCGAAACACTGGTCGAAATCGAATCGCGTCAGTAAACGCTCGTCATCACCCATTTCATCTATACGGGTTCCATAGACTACGCCCTGCATAATGTCGGTGCTGCGCAAACCCCATATTTGGCAAGCCATCATGATGTTGTTGGAATCATGAACTTTGCTCTGATGGTACCAACTCCCGGCCTGCCTTGGAAACGGCAAGCGATCTTTGCGGCCTCTAAATTCGATTTCGAAAAAGCCCTCGGGGATGTCCACGTTCGGCGTACCGTATTCACCCATAGTGCCCAGTTTGACTATGTGGGCCTCCGGGCAGACTTCTTTTGTGGCGAAGATCAAATTGAGTGTTCCAAGTATGTTGTTGGATTGAGTAAAAGCCGCGTGCTGCCCGTCTATCATGCTGTAAGGCGCAGACGGTTGCTCCGCGAGGTGGACAATCGCCTCCGGCTTGAATTCTCTCAGGAGGTTCCACACGAAATTATAGTCGAGCATGTTCCCGCGCCTGAAGACCAGGTTGCGCCCGAAATTTTCCCTGAAAGCCTCGAGACGTTCCGTCATCCTACGTATGGGTGTTGCCGACCGCGAACCGGTTTCCGCTACCCAGTCCCTGCGGAAATAATTGTCGCAGCCCGCCGTTTCATGGCCTCTGGAAACCAGATACTGCGACAGACCCCATCCAAGGTATCCGTCCACGCCACAAATAAGAACCCGCATCAACTAATCCTCCATTTCAATACTGGAATGCCAATCAAGCCCAAAATGGTCCCGAACCCGTAAAGTATGTGCATCATAAGAACGACCATCGGCAAGGATGCGAACATGCTCTGCCGGCATTTCTTGGATTTCCCAGCCGCCTTCAGCGCAAAGCCGGTGCTTACCGCGAGATAGGGCAGAACCACCATGAATAACGGTATGCTCGACCAAACAATTGTCATGATAACCGCCAGGAACAGAGCGAAGACAAAGACTGCCGGCACGAGGTGACGAATTCCCAGGGCTCCAGGCGAGACCCGAAGGCAAATCCCGTTGGAATAGCCGTTGCCGAACATCTGCCTCAACAAACCGAAAAAGGTATCTCTGGGGAACCTGTAGGCAATAAGGTCAGGATCGAAAAAGAAACGAAAACCCGCTCGCCTCGCTCTGTAGTTGAACTCATTGTCTTCGGCTCGTAAGACGTTTTCGTTTATCTTGCCGACAACTCTGAAAACCTCCGACGAGTACACGGCAAATCCCAGGGTATCCACGTGGCGAGCCGGTCCTGGATTCCTGAACCTTGCCGCACCCGCTCCAAAGCGCGAGGTCTCCGCCAGGTACACCAATTCTGCAATCCATCCGGCCTCCGGTTCCAGCGATAAAACCCGGCCTCCGACGATCGTCTCACCTCGCTGCAATAAGCGAACACACTTTTCCAAGTAATCGCAAGGCACGCGGCAATGAGCATCGAACCTCACCAGAGCGTGACCGCGGGCGTTTTCGATCCCGATGTTCCACCCCGCTGACAGGATGCGCTTTGGGTTTTCGAAGATCCGTACGTTCTCCTCGGGGTTGTCGCGGCGGAAGCTCTCCATGATGCTTTTGGTGCCGTCGCTGGACATGCCGTCAATGAGCAGGAGTTCTCTCAGCTCACGCGGGTAAGTCTGCTCGATCATGTCCTGCAGAAGGGCGGGCAAATGCTTGCCGGCATTGTAGGCCACGATGAGTATGGACAACCGTAGATTGGGCTGGTTTGATGTCATTTCTCGACAGATGCGGTTCGCTTCGTTTACCACATCCTACCTGAACTGCAGACTGGCGGCGACCAGCGGAAGCCGCCAATAGTTGGGAGTCTTTGGAAAGGGGCCTGGGGGAAAACTTTTCTGCAGAAGAGTTGTCCCCCGGAAGCATTCTCGCAGGAATTCACACCGCGGATCGCCGCCATACCGCAGAATGGTGCGCGCCATCCAGGGGATATTTACGGGCGAGGTCTCGGCACACCGCCTGGTATTTCCGGGGCAGATCCTGTTCATCGAACGGGCCCATGAAATTGTAGGTCTTGATAGATATCAAATCCCACAACCCGGACAATTCCTCACTCATCTCAATGAAGTCCAATCCTCGTCTCGGAAGGCCGTTACCGCCCTGAGCACAGATGCGAACGCACTGGAAATCAACCAGAGCCAGGATGAGTTCCCTCGGCGGGGT